>Ga0070741_10001907_pt1 | contig 59233 bp, 52 predicted proteins | sample Coa_R1_4_FD_66440 | JGI IMG/M metagenome (GOLD analysis project Ga0070741, IMG submission 66440) | Surface soil microbial communities from Centralia Pennsylvania, which are recovering from an underground coalmine fire - Coalmine... | ecosystem: Environmental > Terrestrial > Soil > Unclassified ...
ACGCTGTTCCTCGACGAGGTGGCCGAGCTGCCGATCCACATGCAGGTGAAGCTCCTGCGCGTGATCCAAGAGAAAGCCGTACGGCCTATCGGCGGGCGCGTGGAAGTTCCCGTCGACGTGCGCATCCTCTCGGCCACGCACAAGAATCTCGCCAAGCTCGTGGAATCGAACCAGTTCCGTCAGGATCTCTACTACCGCATCAACGTCATCGAATTGCGCGTGCCGCCGTTGCGCGAGCGCCGCGAAGACGTGCCGAAGCTCGCCGGCCGCGTGCTCGAACGCTTGGCCGCGGACACGGGCCAGGCGCCCGCGCGGCTCACGCCGGAGGCGTTGTCGGCGCTGCTCGCCTACCCCTTCCCGGGCAACGTGCGCGAGCTCGAGAACGTGCTCGAGCGCGCCGTCGCGCTCTGCGAAAACAGCACGATCAAGCCGGACGACCTGAGGCTCGTGCCTGCCAGTGCACGTCCTGCCGCAGGAAACGCGATCCCCGAAGACGAAGAGTTGGAAGATGATGCCGAGAACGCGAGCGAAGGTGGGCTCGACAGCTACATCAGCAATCTCGAGCGCGAAGCGATCATGAAGGCGCTGCAGGAAACGCGCTACAACAAGACGGCCGCCGCGAAGAAGCTCGGCATCACCTTCCGCGCGCTGCGCTACAAACTCAAGAAGCTCAATATCGATTAGTCAGCACGACCATGAGCCGTTGGAAAGCCGCTGCCATCCATCTTTCCATCAGCGCCACCATCGGGGTGATCGTCGGCGCTCTGCTCTTCGGGGTCTGGTATCCGCCCCCGTATTTCCATGCCGCGGGTGCCGACGAGCTCGTCCTGCTGCTCGTAGGCGTCGACCTCACGCTCGGTCCGCTGCTCACGCTCGTCGTCTTCAAGTCCGGCAAGCGCGGGCTCAAGTTCGACCTGGCCGTTATCGGCATCGCGCAGACCGCCGCGCTCGTCTACGGCTTGAGCGTCGTCCTCGTGTCACGGCCGGTTTTCCTCGTCGGCGTCCTCGACCGCTTCGTGCTCGTTGCGGCCAATGAGATCAGCGACGACGACCTTGCGCAGGGCAGCAAACCTGAATTTCGGTCGAGGTCGTGGACGGGACCGCGCCTCGTCGCCGCCGAACTGCCGACCGACGACAAGGAACGCAGCGAGCTCGCATTTTCGGCCTTGGCCGGCCGCGACGCGCAAAACCTCCCGAAGTACTACCGCGACTATTCCGAAGCAGGCAAAGCCCTGCTCGCGAAGGCCAAACCGCTCGATGTCTTGCGCAAGAAACGACCCGGCGACGTGGCGGAGCTCGACGCCTGGCTCGCCGGTGCCGGGCGCAATGCCGATTCCGTCGTCTGGCTGCCCGTCGTCGCGCGGAAATCCGACCTCGTGATGCTTATGGATGCGCAGACGGCGGCCCCGTTGAAAGCGCTGCCGATCAATCCCTGGTAATCGCCGCCCGCTGGTACATTTCCTGCTTCCTGTCACGGTGGGGTTGCCAGAGCGCAGGGGTTTTCTATGCATCGTTCGAACCGCGAATCCGGCTTCACGCTCATCGAGCTCATGATCGTCGTGGCGATCATCGCCATCCTCGCGGCGATCGCATTGCCTGCCTATCAGGACTACACGATCCGTTCGCAGATTTCCGAAGGCATTACGCTCGCCGACGGCGCGAAATCTGCGGTGTGGGATTTCATCTCCAACTACGGCCGCATGCCGCCGAGCAACAATTCCGCGGGCCTGGCCACCTCGACGAGTATCGTCGGCAACTACGTGTCGCAGCTCAACGTCAGCGGCGGCGTCATCACGACGACGTTCGGCTACAACGCCAACTCGGCCATCACGGGCCAGACGCTGCTGCTCTCTCCGCTCACCACGGGCGGCTCGATCCAGTGGCATTGCAGCAGCACGACGATCGCCGGCAAATATCTGCCGACGAGTTGCCGCTGACCGATTTCGCGGGTACGGCGACCAATTCTGGACCTTGTGCGTCAACAACTGACGAAACAGGTCAACAAATCGCGCAAAAACGCCTTGCGCTCGACCCATTTTGTTCCTCAAACGCGTATTCGCAAATTTTTTTGTGACGCAGTTCTCCCAACCAAGCCCGCATTTTTACGGGTTTTTCGTGGCACAAAATGTGCTAAATTTTCCCTCGGAGTCTCTGCCTATCCTGGCCTGGCGCCATGGATGCGAAGGCCAACCGGGCCAGGCAGCGATCCAGGGGCAAACGTTGCAGCTAGCTAACAACATCGAGGAATCGCCATGAAACAGATGAAGGGCTTTACGCTTATCGAGTTGATGATCGTGGTCGCGATCATCGCTATCCTCGCAGCCATCGCGCTGCCGGCCTATCAGGACTACACGATCCGTTCGCAGGTCTCTGAAGGTTCGGTGCTCGCTGACGGCGCGAAGACGGCCGTCGCCGAGTTCTACACCAACCGCGGTACGTTCCCGCCGAGCAACGCGTCGGCCGGTCTCGCCACGAGCACGTCGATCCAGGGCAACTATGTGTCGCAGCTCGCTGTCGCGAACACGGGCATCATCGAAGCGACCTACGGCAACAAGGCCAACAGTGCCATTACCGGCAAGCTGCTCGACTTCTCGCCGTACAGCAAGGGCGGCGGTTCGCTCGCTTGGACGTGCAAGACCCCGGGCAACTCGATCGCCTCGAAGTATCTGCCGACCTCCTGCCGCTAAGCGACAGCAGTTCGTGATTGTGCAAAAGGGCCGCGCCTCGCGGCCCTTTTTTTTCGCTTGACGCCGCGCCTCGCGGCCCTTTTTTTTCGCTTGACGCCGCGCCTCGCGGCCCTTTTTTTTCGCTTGACGCCGCGCCTCGCGGCCTTTTTTTTTCGCTTGACGCCGCGCCTCGCGGCCCTTCTTTTTTGAACTGACTCCCGTGTTCGACGGCGCTCCTCGCTTGAACCCCGATGCCGCAGCCCGTGCTATTTTTTCGGCGAACAACAGGTGAGACCGATGCTATGCTCGAACGGGTGAGTCTCGGGTCGAGCATGGTGGGAAGCAGCGACAACACATGGCGGCGGCATGCCTTCGCCGTCATGGTGACGCTCGTTTCGATCGTCGCTTGGCTCGCGTATCGCCGCGGGCTCACGGGCGTTTTCCTGTTCGACGATTTTGCGAATCTGCCCAACCTCGGCGCCTACGGGCCGGTCGACAACTGGACCGTGTTCCTGCGCTACATCACCTCCGGTAATGCGGATCCCACGGGTCGGCCACTCGCGCTGCTCAGCTTTCTCGTCGACGCTCACAACTGGCCGGCCGATCCTTACCCGTTCAAGCGCAGCAATGTGCTGCTGCATCTGCTCAATGGCGCGCTCCTGGCCGTACTGCTGCGCCGCCTCGGCTTGTTCACCGGCCGCATGTCCGGACTGCGCAACGACGTGGCGGCCGTACTCGGCGCCGCGATGTGGCTGCTGCATCCGCTGCTCGTCTCGACGACGCTCTACGTCGTGCAGCGCGAAGCGATGCTGCCGACGACATTCACTTTGCTCGGCCTCATCGCGCTATGCCGCGCGCGCGTGCTGGCGGCGCAGGGACGCATGTCGGGCGTGCGCCTGGGCGCGATCGCAATACCCGTGTGCGCCGCATTCGCGATCGCAGGCAAAGCCAACGGTATCTTGCTGCCCCTGCTCGCCTGGCTGATGGATGCCGTGCTGCTCGCACCCGCGCAGCCGATCGCAGAGCCGCGCGTGCGGCGCGCATTCGCGTGGATGAGGACACTCGTGCTCGTGTTGCCGAGCGTGGCGGTACTCGCATGGCTGCTACAGCAAGGCATCGGTTTCGCCTTGCACGGCATTCCCTCGTATCGGCCTTGGACGCTCGGCGAGCGCCTGCTCACCGAGGCGCGCGTGGTGTGCAGTTATCTCGCGCAGCTTTGGTTGCCGCATCCGTACTCCGCAGGCGTCTTCAACGATGCGTTCACGGCGTCCAAAGGCGTGCTGTCGCCGCCGAGCACCCTCGCGGCGATCGCCTTGCTCATGCTGCTCTTCGCGAGTGCGATCGCGCTCAAACGCCGAGCGCCGGCGCTCGCGTTCGCGATCCTGTTTTATTTCGCGGCGCAGTTGCTCGAATCCACGGTGATTCCGCTCGAGCTCTACTATGAACATCGCAACTACCTGCCCGCGATGTTCATGTTCTGGCCGCTGGCGCTGTGGCTCATGGGCGATGGCCACGTCGTAGCCGTGCGCCGGGTGCTTGCGATCGCACTGCCGCTGGCGCTCGCAGCGATGACGTACTTGAACGCCGATCTCTGGGGCAACGCGCAGGAACAAGCCGTGCTTTGGGCGCAGAAGAATCCCGATTCGCCGCGTGCACAGGCGTACGCCGCGCAGGCCGAACGGGCACGCGGGCGGCCGGACCTCGCCGTGACGCGTCTGCGCCGCACCCGGGTGCCGGCCGAGGACGATCTGCAAATCGCGCTCAATCTCATCGGCGCGGAATGCGAAATGGGTCGCGCCGAACCCGCGGACATCGCGCGTGCCGACGCCGCACTGCGTACGGCGCGCATCACGGGACAACTCGGCTATACGTGGTTCAGCGACGCCATCGCGCGCATCGCGAAAGGCACGCCGTGTGCCGGGCTCGATGCTGCAGCCGTCTCGCGCCTGCTCGATGCGGCCGCTGCGAACCCGAACTCGCAGGACAGCGCAGGCCGGCGCCAGGACAACCTGAGCCTGCGCGGCAGCCTCGCGCTCGCCGCACGCGACGCCGACGCCGCGCTCGCCTATTTCAACGAAGCGCTCGCCGCGAGGCCGAGATTCGAAGTGGAGTTGCAGCAAGCCGCCCAGTGCGGGATTGCCGGCTTTCCGCGCCAGGGTCTCGCACATCTCGACTTCAGCGCGCACATCTCGCCCGCACCCGTGGCGGGTTGGTCGATGCAGCGGCTGCACGAATGGCTGCTCGAGCGCGAAGGGTACTGGCCGGCCGAGATCGCCCATTTGCGTGCGAGCCTCGAGCAGGACGCCGCGGCGGCCGGAAACCCGTGACCGGCGCAGGCCGAAACGGTGCGGCTCCGCTACACTTCCACGAGCAGCAGCCGCTCCGGGGAGCATTCGTGACGCCATTGCGCCTGAGATTGCCGATTGCACCGCGCGCATGGCTCGTGCTCGCCGGCCTGATGGCACTCACCGCCCTGGTCTACTGGCCGTCGTTGAGCGGCGGCTTCATCTTCGACGACCGGTACTACATCGAAAGCCCGAACGTGCACGTCACGACGACGCGCCTCGCCGACTGGGTGAGAGCCGCCCTGTCGCAGGCCGGAACGAACCAGTTCCGTGCGCTCACGTCGCTGAGTTTCGCGGCGAACTACTATTTCACGGGTCTCGATCCGTACTGGCTCAAGCTCACGAATCTCGTGATCCATCTCGCGAACGGATGGGCCTTGTTCCTGATGCTGCGTGAGCTCTTCGCGCTGTGGCGCACGACCGGGCGCGAGGACTTTTCCGATCGGCGCGATCAGCGCGTCGCGGCGCTGATCGCGGGAGCGTGGCTGCTGCTGCCGATCAATCTGACCGGCGTGGCCTACGTGTCGCAGCGCTTCGAATCGCTCGCGAACGTGTTCGTGCTGTTGGGCCTCTTCTCCTACCTGCGCACGCGTCGCCGGCTGTTTCTCGGCCACGGTGGCGGAGCGTCGCTCGGCATCGGGCTGGCTGCATTTCTCGTGCTCGGCGTGAGCGCCAAGGAGTCCGCTGCGCTGCTGCCGCTGTTCACGCTGTGCGCGGACGTCGTGCTCACGCGGCTGCGCAATCGCGACGGTACGTTGTGCCGCCCAGCCGTGGCCGCGCACCTCGTTTTCCTCGTACTGCCGCTCATCGCGGGTCTGGTGTGGCTTTCCTTGCGCGTGTTCACGCGAATCGAAGGCGTACGCACGTTCACGACCGGCGAACGCTTGCTCACTGAAGCGCGTGTTCTCGTCGATTACCTCCATTGGACCTTGTTGCCGAATCTCGACGATCTCACGTTCTACCACGATGACATCGCCGTCTCGAAAGGGCTGCTCGAGCCGCCGGCCACGTTGGCGTCGATCCTCGCGCTGCTTGCGCTCGCAGGCGTCGCGTTGTGGCAGTGGGCCGCGCGTCCGCTATTCTGCCTCGGCGTCGTCTGGTTCTTCGCCGGGCACGCGCTGACCGCGACGATCATTCCGCTCGAGCTCGTGTTCGAGCATCGCAACTATTTTCCGTCGATCGGCCTGCTGCTCGCCGTCGCCGCATTGCTGACGCTCGAGCCGGTGCGCGGCCTGCCGCGGATCCGCGTGCCCGTCACGCTCGGATTCCTCGTCTTGTTCGCGTTCGTCACGCATTTGCGCGCCGAGGAGTGGTCGAATCCTCTGCGCCTGGCCTACGCCGAAGCGCTCAAGCGGCCGCAATCGCCGCGCGCGCAATACGAGCTCGCCGACACGCTGATCCGCGCCGCGGGTTCCGACGCCAACTCGCCGCTGCTGAGTGCCGCAACGACGGTCCTCGAACGCAGCGCGCTCGCGCCGGCGAGCGGCATTGCGCCGTTGCAAGCGCTGATCTATTTGAGTGCGCGCCAGCATCGCCCGCTCGATCCGCGCTGGTGGCCGGCGATCGTCGCCAAGCTCCAGGCAGCGCCGCCGTCGCAGACCGACATCGATTCGCTCGTTTTCCTGTTCCGTTGTCAGGAACGCGGCGATTGTCCAGTGCGCAACCAGGAGTTGTTCGACGCATTCACGGCCGCGCTGACCCAGTCGCACGGGAACCTCTACCTCGCATCGGCGTACGGGGAATTCGCGTTCCGCGAGTTGCACGATGCGGACCTCGCCGAGCGCATGTTCCGCGACGTCGTCGCGCAGCAGCCGAGCGTGCCCGTGTACCGCGCGAACCTGATCCGGCTGCTGATCGCGACGGGCCAGTTCGACCGCGCCGCGGCGGAAATTTCAGCCTTGGAAAAGCTCAATACGCTCGGATCGCTCGACACGATGATTTCCGAGTTGCACGCAGAGATGTCGGCGGCGCAAGCTCGCACGGCACCGACCGCACCCGAAGTCGCGACGCCCCGGCCATGAAGCTCATCATCCAGATACCGTGCTTCAACGAAGCGGCATCGCTGCCGATCACGCTGGCGGCGCTGCCGCGCGACGTGCCGGGCGTCGACCGCGTCGAGTGGCTCGTGATCGACGATGGTTCGACCGACGGCACGGCCGACATCGCCGCGCAGCACGGCGTCGATCACGTCGTGCGGCATGCGGCGAACCGCGGGCTCGCAGCCGCCTTCATGACCGGCCTCGAAGCGGCCGTCGCACGCGGTGCGGACATCATCGTCAACACCGACGCTGACAACCAATACGATGCGCGCGACATCGCAACGCTCGTCGGCCCGATTCTCGGCGGCGAGGCCGAGTTCGTCGTCGGTGCGCGGCCGATCGAGACGACGCAGCATTTCTCCTGGATCAAGCGCCGCCTGCAGACGCTCGGCAGCTGGGTCGTGCGGCTGGCCTCGCGCACGTCGGTGGCCGACGCGCCGAGCGGCTTCCGCGCCATGACGCGCGACGTGGCGCTGCGCTTGAACGTGTTCAACTCGTACACGTACACGCTCGAGACCATCATCCAGGCCGGACGCAGCAACATCCAGGTGGTATCGGTGCCCGTGCGCACGAATGCGGATCTGCGTCCATCGCGGCTCGTGAAGAGCGTCAGCGGCTACGTGTTCCGCTCGCTCGCGACGATCGTGCGCATATTCGCGACCTACCGGCCCATGCTGTTCTTCTGGATCCTGGGCGGCGTGCTCGCGACGGCGGGCTTCGCGGCAGGCGTGCGCTTCGTGGTATTCGCGATGCTCGGCCAAGGCCAGGGTCACGTGCAGTCGGTGATCTTCTCGGCGATGTGCATCACGCTCGGATTCCTGCTGTTCATGCTCGGCTTTCTCGCCGATCTCATGGCGACGAATCGGCGGCTCCTCGAGCGCATCGAATGGCGGCTGCGCAATCTCGAAAACGATGCGACGCGATCACGTGCGCACGAAGGCGACCCGCGACGCGACACCGATGACTGAACGCGCCCACGCCTCATGCGCGGCCCCATAGCACGCGCGACATTGCGCACGACGGGCGTGCTGTTCCTGCGCCTGCTCATCCAGGCCGGCGCGCTGCTCCTGCTCGCGCGTCTGCTCGGTCCCGCCGACTACGGTGCGCTCGCCGGCGCGACGGCGCTGGCGACCATGCTCGGCATGCTCTCGACGTTCGGCACGCAATGGATGCTGCTCGCCGAAGTCGCTCGCGAACCGGCGCGCAGCCGCGAAATGCTGGCGACGGCACTCGGCACGACGACCGCGATCGGCGGAGTGCTCTTCGCGATCTACGCAAGCGCCGCGCACCTGCTGTTCGGCACGCTCGGCCTGGTGCCGACGCTCGTCGCGATCGGCATCGCCGAAACCGTCGTGCAGCCGCTGCTCGTCGTCGTCAGCGCGCAGCAGCAAGCGCTCGGCCATATAGCGACATCGCAAATCGTCACGACCGCGCCGCTCAGCCTGAGGCTCGCCGTGATCGCCGGATTGTGGGCCGCAGCGCCCGAGCGGCCGCTGGCGGCCTATGCGGTAGGGTACCTCTGCGCCGGGCTCGCGGCGCTCGCCGCGGCGGCGTGGAGCGGCCGTCGCGACTGGCCCCGCCTCGGCGAATGGCGTTGCGCACGCCCCGGCGAATTGCGCGCCGCCACGGGATATGCGGTGCTCGGGCTGACGTCCGCCGCGCCGGCCGAGCTCGACAAGACCCTGGCCGCGCGTCTGCTCGCGCCGGTGCAGGCGGGCATCTACGCCGCCACGGCACGGATCGTCATGGCCGCGGTGCTGCCGATCGCGGCGCTCATGTTCGCCGCCACGCCGCGGCTCTTTCGCGAGCAGGAGCGCGCGGGCCGGCTCGTTCGCGCGATCCTGCTCGTGAGCGCCGGCTATGGGCTGGCGCTCGCCGCGTTCCTCGTGCTCGCCGCACCCGTGCTGGCGCCGTTCTTCGGCGCGAAATTCGCCGGCCTCGAAACGGCGCTGCGCTTGATGGCGGCGGCCATCCCGGCGATGGCGCTGCGCGTTTCGGCGGGCTACGTCCTCATGTCGTTCGGCAGGGCCTGGTGGCGCGTCTCGATGGAGACGACCGGATTGTGCGTGCTCGCGATCTGCGCCGCGCTGCTGTGCGGACGCTACGGACTGCCCGGTATGATAACGGCGCTGACCTGCGCCGAATGGAGCATGGCCTTGCTCGGTCTCGCCTTGCTCCGGCGCCGACAGGCAGCGCTCGCAAAACCGGCCGACCCCGCATAGAAACGACGGACGAATCCATGTTCAGGCGCGCTTTCTCGCGATTGTTGTCCTACGTATCGCAGCACTCCCCGACCGCACAGGCGCAGAAACGGGACCTGCTGCGCCGGTTGCTCGCCGAGGACCGCTACGCACAACCCGGACGTCTGAACCGCAGCGAGCATCAGGCGTACTCGCAGGGCGGCGAGGACGGCATCGTGCGCGAGATCTTCCGGCGCATCGGCACGACCTCCAAACGTTTCGTCGAAATCGGCGTCGGCAACGGACTCGAGAACAACACGACGTTGCTGCTCTGCGACGGCTGGAGCGGCATTTGGGTCGAAGGTTCGCCGGAAAATTGCGCGGCGATCCGCGCACATTTCGGCGCCGCGCTCGCCGACGGACGCTTGCGTCTCGTCGAAGGCCTCGTCACGGCGGAAAACGCGGCCGCGCTCGTACGCGAACCGCTTGCCTCGCTCGAATTCGATCTGTTGAGCCTCGATATCGACCGCAACACCTATTACGTTTGGGAAGCGCTGCGCGAGCTGCGCCCGCGCGTCGTCGTGATCGAGTACAACGCGATGTTCCCGGCCGACATGGCATGGAAAGTCGAGTACGACGCGGCGAAATGGTGGTCGGGCACGAGCTACTTCGGGGCGAGCCTCAAAGCGTTGGAGCTTCTCGGCGCATCGATGGGCTATTCGCTCGTCGGCTGCGACACGGGCGGCGTGAACGCATTCTTCGTGCGCAGCGATTTGTGCGGTTCGCATTTCTGCGCACCGTTCACCGCCGAAAACCACTACGAGCCCGTGCGCTATTACCTGTTGTGCAAACCCGGCAATCCACGCAGCTTCGGTGACGGCTGAGCGCTCACGATTTATCGATCTCGAGCACGAACAGGATCGACGCCATCGGAATGTACTTGCTCAACAGATTGTCCGTGAGCACGGGAACGTGCGAGAGCAAACGATACAGCGCGCGCAGCTTGTACGGCGTGTATTCGCGCGAGACGATGCGGAAGCGCGCCTTCGAATAGTTGCCGTACACGCCGCCGTCGGCCACGAAGATGTCGAAACTGCGCCAGGCGAAACCGTGCTTGTGCGTGAGATCCTCGTACAGGCAGGCGCTGCGGAAATGCGGCACGCGCATCACGATGCGGCAACCCGGCCGGCCGATGCGATGCAGCTCTTCCATGACCTTGATCACGTCCGACAGATGCTCGATGACGTTGTAGCAACGGATCTCGTCGAACGAATCGGCTTCGAAGGGATACGGAATCGCGTCGAGATCGTGGCGCACGTCCACACGGGCGGCGTAGAAATCGACGTTGACCGCGCCCTCCTCGTATTGCTCGCCGCAGCCGAGGTTCAGGATTCGCGAAGCGGAGGTGCCGGTTGGCGTCGCAGTGTCGGACACGGGCGGATTCCTGGCGAAGTCAGCGCAACAGCAGGATGTCGGTGAACATGACGCGATCGCGTGCGAGCTCCGCTTCGAGCTCGGCCAGCTCGGCGATCGGCCTGCGCGCGTCGGGGTTGCGCAGGTCGTAGAAAGCGGGATATTCGCGCAGCGCCTCGATGAGCTTCGGGTGCGCCCCCGACGCGTGCAGCGCGCGCGGCCAGAACTCGATGACCATCGGCAGACCCTCGCCGATCAGCCGCTTCGCGCCCGCGAGCGCATAGCCTTCGTAGCCCTGGATATCCATCCACAGGAAAACGCGCCCGGGCTCCAGCCCGCCGGCGATCGCATCGAGCGTCGTCGAGCGGATGCTGACGCCCGCAGCGCCGTTCCCGCGCGCGATGCTGTGGTCGCCGAAATTCGCCGAGCTCGTGTCGAGTGCCAGCGCTTCGTCGACGTGCTCGCCGACCGCCGTCTCGTGCACGTCGATGGCGGCATGCAGCCCGTTCAGGGCGATGTTCGCGCGCAACAGGCGGCAGCTCATCGCGTTCGGCTCGATCGCCACGGCGCGGCGGAAATGCCCGCGCGCGACGGCGGGGATGCAAATGCTGCCGACGTTCGCGCCGACGTCGAACATGATCTCGGGCAGAGCGCCGCCGCGTTCGCGTGCCAGCAGTCGCATCGCCGTTTCGAACTTGTCGAAATCGAATTCGCCGGTCGCGTAGAGATCGCGGCTGATGACGGTATCGGCGCAATTGACGACGTACGTCTCGCTGCGGCCTTCGACGATGAACCACTTGAGCTTCTTCGAGAGCCGCAAGGCGATGAAGACCGCTTCGCGCACGAATCGCGCGCCGCTTGCGAGCGGTGCCACGAGCGTCACGCGCAGGAACGGATACAGCACGAGCTGCAGGAACCGTTGCAGCGCCCGGCCCGGGTCCGCCATTGCCATCGCGATGTAGGACTCCTTCGACACGGTCACTTCCTCCGCAGCAGCGATTCGTAAAGCTCGAGATATGCATCCATGGCGCGCCGCTCCGTGAACACGGTCACCGCACGTTCGCGGCCGGCGGCGCCGAACGCGCGCGCTTTTGCCGCGTCGCGCGCGAGCTCGCGACACCCGTTCGCGAGGCCGTCGAGGTCGTCGATCGCATACAGCAGCGCCGTCGCGTCGTGCAGCGCGACTTCCTCGACCGCACCGCAGCGGAAGCCGACGACCGGCTTCGCGCAGGCCATCGCTTCGAGCGCCGAGTAGCCGAAGCCTTCGTAGCGCGACGGCACGAGCACGGCGTCGCAGGCGCGGTATTCGCCGACGAGCTCTTCGCGCGAAAGCCGCCCGAGCACGTGCACGTTGGCGCGCGGCGCTGCCGACATCTGCTGGCGCAGCCCGGAGGTGCAGCGGATCTCGAACCGATCGCCCAAGCGATCGGCGAGCGCCGGAATCACGTCGGCACCTTTGCGCCGCGAGGCGTTGCCGACGAACAGCAGCCGGAATTTTCCGTCCGCCTCGCGCAGCGCGCCCGGGGAGAAGTCGGCATAGTCCACCCACAACGGGATCGTGCGCGTCGCGGCCACGCCGGCCACGTCGGCGAGCACGCGCGTCGTGAACTGGCTGTCCGTGGTGATCGCTGCCGCACGCGCATAGGAACGACGCAGACAAGGTCCCATGAGCACACGATGATACAGGTGCTGCAGCGCCGATTTGTACGGGCGATACGCCGGATCGAGCGTGTAGTGATGCTCCGTCACGACGAGTGGCACGCCGGCGCGAGCGAACGCGAACGCATACGCGCTGTTCGCGTGCACGAGCGACGTGCCGTCGGGCATGCGCGCGAACCGGAGCACGTCGGGCGCCATTTCGGTCCAATGCGGGAACCAGTCGATCCGCGCATCCACGCCGCGCGCGCGCAAGGCGTCGGCGAGACGTTCGGTGAAGACGTCCGCGCCGCTACCGGCGCGGACCGCAGGCAGCCACACGCGCAGCGGCGCCGTCGCGTTTGCGCGCGTCATGGACGGAGCTCGTAGATCAAGGTCGGGATGACCGGTTTGAGCGGCCGCAGCAGCGCGTCCGGAACGCGGCGCAACAGTCGCGTCGCCGCCGCACGCGGATGTTCGATCTCGAACGTCGCGCGCCAGGCCTCGATGCACAGATTGCGATGGCGCAGTCCGGCGGTGTCGAGCACGCGTTCGAGCTCGCGCATGGCGAAAGGCTCGCAGTCGTAGAATTCGCCCTTGCGCATCGCGCGCAGGTACGGCGAGCGCAGGCGCCGCGGCAGCCAGCTCAGGAACGCGAGCCGGTAATGCGGTTCGACGAGCTGCCACCGGTTCGGCACGGCGAGGTAGCCCACGCCGTCACTGCGCAGCACGCGTTTGACTTCGCGCAAGTGCCTGAGCTGCGCGTCGCGGTCGCCGACATGCTCGATGACGTGGTTCGTGATCACGATGTCGAACGCGCCGTCGGCGAACGGCAGCGCAACGTCGGTGACGAGGGCGAAGCGGAACCCATCGCGCTCCAGACGATTGTCGACGACGTCGACGGCGTCCACCTCGATGCGCAGCTCGGCGTGCGTGGCGAAGTAGTGGGCGATGCCGCCCGACCCCGTGCCGACTTCGAGCAGGCGCAACGGCCGAGAAGGCGCCCGCAGGCCGAGCAAACGTTCGATCTTGATCGCTTTGAGCCGGCGCGATTCGACATCGAGCACCGCATGAGGTTGCCGCGCGTTCGCCGCCGGGACTTCCGCAGCGCTCATGGCGCCCCCGACTGCGCACCGTGCGGTGCGAGCGCCGCGCGCAGACGCTCACCGAAGCGCTCCCAGCGGAAATCGGCCGCGAATTCGCGTGCCGACGCCCGCAGCGACGCATCGCCGCGGCGCCGCAGCAGGGCATTCACGCACTCGGCGAAACGGGCGTAGTCGCCGGGCGCCGCCAGGTGCCCCGACCGGCCCTCCGCCACTGCATCGGGCACGCCGCCGACCGCGAATGCGACCGAGGGCAGCCCGTGCGCGGCCGCCTCGACGGCCACCATGCCGAAGCCCTCCACGTCGCCCGGGACCTCGCGCACGGGAAACACGTGCACGTTCGCGGCCACGTAGGCATGGGCCAGCGTCGCGTCGTCCTGCGGCCCCAGGAAGCGCACGACATCGGCGAGTCCGAGCGATGCGGCGCGTTCGCGGATGCGCGCGCCGAGGCCGCTGCTGTCGCCGTGCAGCAGATCCGGATTCTCGTTGCCGATCACGACGAGACGCACCTCGGGGAACTCGGCGGCGATGCGCGGCAGCGCGTGCTCGACGAATTCGAGCAGGCCCTTGCGCGCGATGAGCCGCCCGACCGAAAGCAGCAGCGGGCCTTCGCCGAGCTCGAACCGCCGGCGGAAATCGCCCGCAGCGACGTCGATCGGCAGGTCCACGCCGGGATGCACGATCGCGATGCGCGCCCCCGGTACGCCGATCTGCTCGGCCAGCCCAGCCGTGTGGCGGCTGTTGGCGACGCACAGATCCGCGCGCCGGATGAACGGACGCCAGAACCAACGATACAGCGCGTAATCGGCGATCAGGTCGAGGCCGTGGACGTACACGACGCAGCGAGCCCCAGCCACGCGCGCCGCCAACCACGCGAACGGCGCGGTGAGGCCGCTGCCGGCGAGCACGACCTTGGGACGCAGACGCCGGGCCAGCGCGGCGCTCTGGATCAGCGCTGCCGCGAAGAACCGCACGAGCGGTTTCGCGGCGACTTCGCGCACGCACATCGACGGTTCGAGGAACGCCGCGCAGCCGCGCGGACCGACCACGGCGACGTCGAAGCCGCGCGCGAGCTCGAGCGCCATGTGGCGGTTGAGCCTCTCCATGCCGCCGATCGCCGGCGGCAGGTTGCGCGTGACGAGCAGGAGACGCGGTCGCGCCCGGTCAGCCATCGCGTCGGTACATGAGGGAAGTGATCTGCTCGGAGACGAGTCCGATCAGGAACACGATCACCGATGCGGAGAACAGGAGCACGCTCATGTTCGTGAGGCGATGCGCCGTGACGTACGTGTAAACGTAATTCGAAAGCCCGAGCGCGAAGAACAACGCGCTAGCCGGCACGAACAGCTTGAGCGGCGAATACAGCGTCGCGATCTTGAAGATGATGAGCAGGAAGCGCACGCCGTCGCGCAGCGGACGGATGTGACTCTTGCCGATGCGCCGGTACACGGTGAGCGGCACATAGGCGACGGAGTAGGCGCTGCGGAAGAACGCCATCGTGATCGTCGTCGGGTACGAAAACCCGTTCGGCAGCAGGTGCACGAACTCGCGGAACTTGTCTGCGCGCACGGCGCGGAAGCCCGAGGTCAGGTCGCGCACGGCAAAACCCGTCATCCAGCTCGCGAGGCGGTTGTAGATCGTGTTCGCGAGCCCGCGGCCGACACCGGCCTGCCCCGACCAGTCGCGCGCGCCGACCGCCATATCGTAGCCTTGATCGAGCACGGCGAGCAGGCGCGGGATGTCGGTCGGATCGTGCTGGCCGTCGGCATCCAGGAAGACGAGCGTGTCGCCCTTGGCCGCGCGCGCACCGCGCTTGATCGCCGCGCCGTTGCCCATCGAATAGGGCTGGTCCAGCACGGTGACACCATGATCGAGGCAGACCTTGCGCGTGTCGTCGCTCGAGCCGTCGTTGACGACGATGATCTCGGCACCCTCGACCGCCGCGCGCAAGCGGGGCAGCAGGGTGGCCAGGGACGGGGCTTCGTTTTTAGCGGGAAGTACGATGCTGATCACAGTTTGGAGGTCCACCGGCCACAAGAATCGCCGCATCCCCTCGCGATGGCCGCGAAGCCTCGTAGCCTACCAGAAGCGAGCGCGGGCGCGCGGAGTTCGACAGGGGTTCAATCGTGGGCCGTTTTGAGGTACATTCCACCGTAGTTTCGGGGATTTACGAAGGATTCTTATGGCGACGCAGATGAATCCTGCCGCGTTAGCGGGTTTGACGGGAATCGCGCGCCGGTTGGTAGTCGAAGGCGTCCTCAACGATGTCGATGCGCGCAAGGCCGTCGACGCTTCGAACAAGCAGAAGATTCCTCTCGGCACCTATCTGATCGAACACGCGCTCGCCAACGGCGCGCAGGTGGCGATGGCCTCGTCGGCCGAATTCGGCGTGCCGCTGTTCGACGCCGAAGCGCTCGACCTGCAGCAAGCGCCGATCAAGCTCGTCAGCGAAAAGCTCGTCACGCAGCACAAGGCGCTGCCGCTGTTCAAACGCGGCAACCGCCTGTTCGTCGGCGTTTCCGACCCGACCAATCTGCGCGCGCTCGACGAAATCAAGTTCCATTCCAACCACACGATCGAGCCGATCCTCATCAGCGAGGAGCAGCTCACGCGTGCGATCGAGCAGGCCCTCAGTGCCTCGAGCACGGCGATCGAAGGCCTCGAAGACGCCGAGGGCCTCGATTCGCTCGACATGACCGAGGCCGGCGATCTCGACGACGACGCCGCGCCCGGGACGGGCGTCGACGCCTCGGGCGGCGACGATGCGCCGGTCGTCAAGTTCGTGAACAAGGTACTCGTCGACGCGATCAAGCGCGGCGCCTCGGACATCCATTTCGAGCCCTACGAAAGCAACTATCGCGTGCGCTTCCGCATGGACGGCATCTTGCGCGCCGTCGCCGCGCCGCCCGTGAAGCTCACACCGCGCATCTCCTCGCGCCTCAAGGTCATGTCGGGCCTCGACATCGCCGAACGGCGCGTGCCGCAAGACGGACGCATCAAGCTCAACCTGTCGAAGACGAAATCCGTCGACTTCCGCGTGAGCACGTGCCCGACGCTGTTCGGCGAAAAAGTCGTGCTGCGCATCCTCGACGGCTCCGCGGCGAAGCTCGGCATCGACAAGCTCGGCTACGAGGAGGATCAGCAGAAACTGTTCCTCGACGCGATCGAGAAGCCGTACGGCATGGTGCTCGTCACCGGACCGACGGGCTCGGGCAAGACGGTATCCTTGTATACCGCGCTCAACATCCTGAACACCGAAGGCCGCAACATCTCCACCGTCGAAGACCCGGTCGAAATCCGCCTGCCGGGCGTCAACCAAGTCCAGCAGAATCAGAAGCGCGGCATGACCTTCGCCGCCGCGCTGCGCTCGTTCCTGCGCCAAGATCCCGACGTCATCATGGTCGGCGAGATCCGCGACCTCGAAACCGCCGAGATCGCCGTGAAGGCCGCCCAGACCGGCCACATGGTGCTTTCGACGCTACACACGAACGATGCGCCGCAGACGATCGCGCGCCTCATGAACATGGGCATCGCGCCGTACAACATCACCTCGTCGGTCACGCTCGTGATCGCGCAGCGTCTCGCGCGCCGCCTGCACGATTGCAAGAAGCCGCTGTCGCCGCCGCTGCCGCCTGCGGCGCTGCTCGCGGAAGGCTTCACCCAGGCCGAAATCAACGCCGGCATACAGCTCTTCGACGCCGCCGGCTGCTCGGGTTGCAACGAGGGATACAAAGGCCGTACCGGCATCTATCAGGTCATGCCGATCACCGAGGACATCGCCAAGATCATCCTCTCGGGCGCCAATGCGATCTCGATCGCCCACGCCGCGCGCGACTCGGGCATCCGCGACTTGCGCGCATCGGCCCTGCTCAAGGCGAAGAACGGCGTGACGAGCCTCGCCGAAATCAACCGCGTGACCAAGGATTAATCATCATGGCTACCGCCACCGCCGCCGCCAAAACCACCGCCGCTCAAGTAGGCGCCGCGCGTTCACAGGTCAGCGGACTGCAAACATTCTCGTGGGTCGGCACCGACAAACGCGGCGTCAAGATCAAAGGCGAATACGCCTCGAAGAACGCGACGCTCGTGAAAGCCGAGCTGCGCCGCCAGGGCATCAACCCGATCACGGTGAAGCAGAAGGCCAAGCCGCTGTTCGGCTCCAGCGGCAAGACGATCAAAGCGCGCGAGATCGCCGTGTTCAGCCGTCAGATCGCGGTCATGATGGCCGCCGGCGTACCGATGGTGCAGGGTTTCGACATCATCGCGAGCGGGCAGAACAACCCGCGCATGAAGAACATGCTCCTCGACGTCAAGACCAACATCGAAGGCGGCTCGACGCTCGCCGAGGCGTTGGGCAAGTATCCCGTGCAGTTCGACGAGCTGTACCGCAACCTCGTGCGCGCCGGCGAATCGGCGGGCGTGCTCGACACCGTGCTCGACACGGTCGCCACGTACAAGGAAAACATCGAAGCGATCAAGGGCAAGATCAAGAAGGCGATGTTCTATCCGGCCATCGTGTTCGCGGTCGCGATCCTGGTCTCGGCGATCTTGCTCATCTTCGTGGTGCCGCAGTTCGAAGCCGTGTTCAAGAACTTCGGCGCCGAGCTGCCGGCGTTCACGCAGATGATCGTGACTGCGTCGCGTTTCCTGACGAGCTACTGGTACATCGTGCTGCTCGCCGTCGCGGGCACCGCGATCGCCCTCATCGCCTTGTACAAGCGCTCGCCGGCGTTCGCGCACTTCTGCGCGCGGGCGGTGCTCAAGTTGCCGGTGGTCGGACAGATCCTGCACCAGTCGGCGATCGCGCGCTTTTCGCGCACGCTCGGCGTGACGTTCTCGGCTGGCGTGCCGCTCGTCGAGGCGCTCGATTCGGTCTCCGGCGCCACGGGCAGCCCGGTATACAACGACGCCGTCAAGCGCATCCGCGAAGATGTCGCCGTCGGCCATCAGCTCCAGCTCGCGATGCGCCAGACGAACCTGTTCCCGAACATGGTCGTGCAGATGGTCGCGATCGGCGAGGAATCCGGCGCGCTCGACAAGATGCTCTACAAGGTCGCCGAATTCTACGAGCAGGAAGTCAACAACGCGGTCGATGCGCTGTCGAGCCTGCTCGAGCCGCTCATCATGGTGATCATCGGCGTGCTCGTCGGCGGCATGGTCGTCGGCATGTACCTGCCGATCTTCAAACTCGCCGCCGTCGTCGGCTGACCGCCGCCCGTGCTCGAGATTCTCGCGGTCCCGGGTGCCGCGATCGCGATCGCGGCCGTGCTCGGGCTCATCGTCGGCAGCTTTCTCAACGTCGTGATCCTGCGGCTGCCGCCGCGGCTCATGCATGCATGGAAACAGCAGAGCCGCGAGCTGCTCGAGATCGCCGACAACGATGAAGCGCCGCCGCCGGGCCTGGTCTGGGAACCCTCGCACTGTCCGCATTGCAAGCACCGGCTCGGCGCGTTCGAGAACATCCCGCTCGTGAGCTGGCTCGCGCTGCGCGGCCGCTGCCGCCACTGCCGGACGCCGATTTCGATCCAATATCCGCTCGTCGAATTCCTGACCGGGGCCGCGACGGCCGTCGTCGTGTGGAGATTCGGAGCGGACTGGCACGCCGTCGCGGGAATCGCGCTGACGTGGTGCCTCGTTGCGCTCGCCGGCATCGACGTGCGCACGCAACTCCTGCCCGATCAGCTGACCCTGCCGCTGCTGTGGCTCGGGTTGATTTTGTCGCTTTTTCCACTTTTTGCCGACGCGCGCGCGAGCATTCTCGGCGGCGCAATCGGTTACCTGAGCCTCTGGTCCGTGTATTGGCTGTTCAAGCTCGCAACGGGCAAGGAAGGCATGGGCTACGGCGATTTCAAGCTGCTCGGCGCGCTCGGCGCCTGGATGGGGCCGTGGTCGATCCTGCCGATCGTGCTCCTGTCCTCGCTCGTCGGTGCCGTCATCGGCGGCGCCACGCTGCTCGCCCGCGGCCAGGATCGAGCCACGCCGATCCCGTTCGGGCCGTTCCTCGCCGCGGCGGGCTGGATCTGGTTCATCGCGGGCGGCGAGCTCACGGCGCTGTATCGGACGCTGTTCTTCGTGTCGTGAGCGGAGCTTCCGCTGCCCCGCCACTGCTCGTCGCGATGACGGGCGGCGTCGCCTCGGGAAAGAGCGCGGTCGCCGAGCGGTTCGCAGCGCGCGGCGTACCCGTCCACGATGCGGATCTCGTCGCGCGCGAGGTCGTCGCGCCGGGACAGCCCGCGCTGGCGGCAATCCGCAGCGAATTCGGCGACGATGTGTTCGATGCGCAAGGAGCGCTCGACCGCCGGCGCATGCGCGAGATCGTCTTCGCCGATCCCGGCGCGCGGTCGCGCCTCGAAGCGATCCTGCACCCGGCGATCCGCGCCGAATTGCAGCTGCGAGGCCGGGCGCCGAATGCCGTTCCTTACGCGCTGCTCGTCATCCCGCTCCTCGCGGAGGCGATCGCCGACTACGCGTGGGTCGATCGGATCCTGCTCGTCGACGTGCCCGAAGCCGTGCAATTCGCGCGTCTCGTCGAGCGCGACGGCGCCACGCCGGAGCTTGCCCGGCGCATGATCGCCGCACAGGCCGCGCGCAGCGCACGTCTTGCGCTCGCCGACGACATCATCGACAACACAGGGGCGATCGGCACGCTCGATGCCGCCGTCGCGCGCCTGCATCGGCGGTATCTCGACCTCGCCAGGCGGTACACGAGCCCGTAGCGTTACGCGAACGCGGAAATTCCGGCCACGCCGTGCCCGCCCGCCGCGACCGCGCGCGGCAAGTCGGCGAGCGCAAGCCCGCCGAGCGCGTATACCGGCAGCGGCGCAGCGGCGCAGAGTTCGGCGAAACCCGCCCAGCCGAGCGTCGCCGCACCGGGATGGCTCGCGGTCGGCAGCACGGGGCCGAGCACGGCGAAATCGACGCCGATCGCCGCCGCATGGACGAGCTCCGCGGCATCGTGGCACGAGGCGCCGATCCAGCGCTCCAGCGGCAGCGGGCGGGCCTTGCTGCGCATGAGCTCGGCCGCAGGCAGATGCACGCCCGCGCCGTCGAGTTCGCGCGCGAGCTCGATGCCGTCCGGCAGGTTGAGCAGCAACGTCGCACCGGCGGCACGCGCTTGCGCATGCGCGCGGTGGACGATCTCGGCGTGTGCGGAACGCGGCAGGCGCTTGCTGCGCAATTGTATAAATTTCCACCCGGCTTCTAGCAGTCGGCCGAGATCCCGCAGACAAGCGTCGACGCTTTCGGGTTCTTGCGTGATGACGTAATGGCGCGGCAGGCGCAAGGCGGCGACCACCGGCCGGTCGGCCGGCGGCATCGGCACGTCGGCCAAATCCTCGCACGCGACCCAGCGCAGCCTTTGCGCCTCGCGGCCGTGCGGCTCGCCCGAGTAGTCGCGCACGAGAAAAACGTCGAGCACGATCGTCTTTTCGGCGTAGCGCCACGGCACGGCGATGAGGGGCTCCACGCTGCCGACGGCGATGCCGAGCTCCTCGTCGAGCTCTCGGCGCAACGCCTCTGCGGACGCTTCGCCCGGTTCGCATTTGCCGCCCGGGAATTCCCACAGCCCGGCGAGATGCTTGCCGGGCGGCCGTTCCGTCAGCAGGATGCGGTTTTGCGCGTCGCGCAGGACGCCGGCGACGACGTGGACGACGTCGGCCACCGCCGCCCCGCTAGTCCGCTCAGGCCAGCTTGCCGTGGCACTGCTTGTACTTCTTGCCCGAACCGCAGGGGCAGGGGTCGTTGCGGCCTACTTTAGGCTGGTCGCGCAGCATCTGCGGCACGGGCGCCGCGGCGGCGGCGGCGGCTTGGCCCGTGGCTTCGCTCACCGTCTCGACTTCAGGCGGCATCGGCAGACCGGCGGTTTCGGCGTGCTGGAACTCGAGCGCGCGGCGCTCGGCCTCGCGGCGCTGGCGTTCCTCCATCGCGGCGACTTCGGCCTCGCTCTGGATGCGGATGCGCGCCAGGCGCGAGACGACCTCGGCCTTCACGCGTTCGAGCATCGCCTGGAACAGCTCGAAGGCCTCGCGCTTGAACTCCTGCTTGGGCTGCTTCTGCGCGTAGCCGCGCAGATAGATGCCTTGGCGCAGGTAGTCCATGGCGGCGAGATGCTCCTTCCAGTGCTGGTCCAGCACTTGGAGCAGGAAGAACTTCTCGGCCGCACGCATGATCTCCGAGCCGTACATCGTCTCCTTCTCGCGGAAGAAGCGCTCGACTTCCTCGATGACGTGATCGCGCACGTCGTCGGCGTCGAGATCGTGCTGCTGCTCGGCCCAGTGCTTGACGTCGAACTTGAACATGTACTCCGATTCGAGCGCGCGATCGAGACCCGCGAGGTCCCACTGCTCGTCGACGCTGTCGGCCGGCACGAAGCGGCGGCACAGGTCGCTGAACACGTCGTAGCGGATATTGACGATGTTCTCGGCGACGCTCTCGGAATCGAGCAGTTCGTTGCGCTGCTCGTAGATGACCTTGCGCTGGTCGTTCGCGGTGTCGTCGAATTCGAGCAGATGCTTGCGGATATCGAAGTTGTGCGCCTCGACCTTGCGCTGCGACTTCTCGATCACGCGCGTGATCATGCGGTCTTCGAGCGCCTCGTGCTCCTTCATGCCGAAGAGCTGCATCCAGCGCGAGACCCAGTCGGGCGCGAAGATGCGCATGAGGCTGTCTTCGAGCGAGAGATAGAAACGGCTCGAGCCCGGGTCGCCCTGGCGTCCCGAACGGCCGCGCAGCTGGTTGTCGATGCGCCGCGATTCGTGGCGCTCCGTGCCGACGATGTGCAGGCCGCCGGCGGCGAGCACTTCGTCGTGGCGCTTCTGCCACTCGGCCTTGATGCGTTCGCGCTCGGCGTCCTCGGTCTCGGGCGGCAAGGCCGCGAGCTCGGCTTCGAGCGAACCGCCCAGCACGATGTCGGTACCGCGGCCGGCCATGTTCGTGGCGATCGTCACGGCGCCCGGGCGGCCCGCCTGGGCGACGATGTGCGCCTCGCGCTCGTGCTGCTTCGCGTTGAGCACCTCGTGCGGGATTTTTTCCTTTTGCAGCAATTTGGACAAAAGCTCGGAGGTCTCGATCGAGGTGGTGCCGACCAGCACGGGCTGACCGCGGCGGTGGCAATCCCTGATGTCCTCGATGACCGCTTCGAACTTGTACTTCTGCTTGAGGAAGACGATGTCCTGGTTGTCCTTGCGGATCATCGGCTTGTGGGTCGGGATCACGACGACTTCGAGGCCGTAGATCTGCTGGAACTCGTAGGCTTCGGTGTCGGCCGTGCCGGTCATGCCCGCAAGCTTGCGGTACATGCGGAAATAGTTCTGGAACGTGATCGAGGCGAGCGTCTGGTTTTCACGCTGGATCGGCACGCCCTCCTTCGCCTCGACGGCCTGATGCAGGCCATCGGACCAGCGACGTCCCGGCAGCGTGCGGCCCGTGAACTCGTCGACGATGATCACCTCGCCGTCGCGCACGATGTATTCCTGGTCGCGACGGTACAGCGTGTTCGCGCGCAACGCGGCGTTCAGGTGATGCACCACGGCGAGGTGCTTGGCGTCGTAGAGGCTCTCGTCGGCGCCGATGATGCCTTCGGCGCGCAGCACCTGCTCGGCGTGCTCCATGCCTTCTTCGGACAGGTGCACCTGCTTCTGCTTCTCGTCGACCCAGTAGTCACCGGCGCCTTCTTCCTTCTCCTGCCGCTTGAGCTTCGGGACGACGCGGTTGATGCGCACGTAGAGCTGCGGCGAATCGTCGGACGGGCCCGAGATGATGAGCGGAGTGCGCGCCTCGTCGATGAGGATCGAGTCCACTTCGTCGACGATCGCGTAGTTGAGTCCGCGCTGGTAGCGCTGCTCCTTCGTGAGCGCCATGTTGTCGCGCAGGTAGTCGAAGCCGTATTCGTTGTTCGTGCCGTAGGTGATGTCGGCGGCATAGGCGCCGCGCTTGTCGGCATGATCCATGCCGGGATAGACGACGCCGACGCTGAGTCCCAGGAAATTGTATACTTTGCCCATCCACGCCGAGTCGCGCCGGGCCAGGTAGTCGTTGACCGTGACGACGTGCACGCCCTTGCCTTCCAGCGCGTTCAGGTACACGGGCAGCGTGGCGACCAAGGTCTTGCCTTCGCCCGTGCGCATCTCAGCGATCTTGCCCGAGTTGAGCACCATGCCGCCGATCAGCTGCACGTCGTAGTGGCGCAAGCCAAGCACGCGGCGCGACGCCTCGCGCACGACGGCGAAGGCCTCGGGCAGGATGGCCTCGAGCGTCTCGCCCTTGGCCAGACGCTCCTTGAGATACGGGGTCTTGGCTTTGAGCTCGCTGTCGGACAGCGCCTTGAGCCCCGGTTCCAGGGCATTGATCTTGGCCACCGTCTTGCTCATCTGCTTGAGCAGACGTTCGTTGCGGCTGCCGAAAATGCCCGTCAAAATGCGATTGAACATGAGTCTGCGACGTTAGGGAGTGGGATTTCCTGCGGCGCCCCCGCGGCGTTTCGGACGGCGCAAATGCGAGAGGCCGCCGAATGATACGGCGGCCTCCGTACAAAACAAGTCTGTTGGGCTTACGAAGCCCCGTTTCAAGTTCGCTTGACGGTTCCGTTCACGTACGTGAGCGGGTTCACGGCCCGGCCGTTGAGCCAGACCTCGAAGTGGCAATGCGGCCCCGTCGCGCGGCCCGTGGAACCGACACGGGCGATGACCTGCCCCGCATGGACGCGCTCGCCGACGCCGACCAGGTTCTTCTGGTTGTGCGCGTAGCGGGTCATGTAGCCGTTGCCATGGTCGATCTCGACGACGTTGCCGTAGCCCGGCCGTTCGCCGTTCCAGGTTACGACGCCCTCGGCGACGGCTTTGATCTCGGTGCCGGGCGCCGCGTCGAAGTCGATGCCCAAATGATGTTCGGATTCGCCGTTGATCGGGTCCGTGCGCTCGCCGAAGCCCGAGCCGATGTAGCCCGTGGCGACGGGATAGCCGCTCGGCAGCAGCGCGTTGTCGACCTTGCGGTCGAGCAGGAGATCCTCGAGGACGGTGAGCTCGGTTTCCTCGCGATCGAACTGCTGACGCAGGTTCGCGATGTTGCCCGCCAGGTCGAACGTGAGGGGGTGCGAGGTGGCGTTCGGGTCTTCGGCGCCGCCCATGGCGGGGACGGTCTTGAAGTCGAACTCGCCGTCGTCGAGCTTGCCGACCTGGGCCAGGCGCTGCCCGAGCGCGTTGAGCCGGGTGGCCTGTGCCTCGAGTTCGCCGAGCTTGAGCGCGAGCGCGTCGAGGTCGCGGCGCGAAGCGGTCTCGAGCTTGGCGACGCCCTTGCGCTGGGCCAGGATTTCGCCGTGCAGCGCGCGCATGTCGCTGAGCGCGCGGTCGCGCGGGCTCGCGAAGAACATCGCGGCGGCGAAGCCGGCGAACGCGAACAGCAGAGCACAAGCAGCCGATACGAGAGCGAGCTTCATGCGTACGCGCCAGCACTTGAGATCGAGTGTGGTCGGCGTCGCGTGCGGTTTGGCGACGATTATGATGTTCATGTCGTCCGCTGTTGTTATATGGTTTGCGCCATGCAGCACGACCCGGAACGCCCCAGACAGCGCACACCCGCCAAATCCGTTGGTGAGTGTCCCCCCGTCGCGGCGCTGTTGTCGCGCGCGCGCGCTCTGGACGCACTGGATCGAAAACTGCGCCAACCGTTGCCGGACCCGCTGCGCCGCCAGTGTTGCCTGGCGGATCTGCGTGCCGGACGGCTCGTCTTTCTGGCAAGTTCCCCGGCCTGGGCTGCCAAGCTGCGGTTCTACCAAGCCGCAATCATGGCAGAAGCCCGCGTTGTCTCGGGCTTAAAGATCGAGAAATTTGCCGTGAAAGTGGCACGCCTGCCCCCCGTTCCCCCGGAGCAGACTAGGCGGAAGCCCCTTTCGAAAACCGCTGCGGAACATCTCAAGACAGCGGCTCGATCCCTCGCCGACCCGGAACTCCGGGCCGTATATCTCCGCTTGGCATCCCTTGCCGATGACTCTTCTTCCCCGTGAGCGCTGATGATGCGCCCACCAGCCGCCGTTTCCGTGACGGCCATCCGGTTTCGGGTGTTTTTTACATCGCCTGAGCCGGGTGCGCGTAGGAAATCGGCGCCTTCTCCGGATCGTCGAAGCTCACTTCTTCCCAGGCTTTCTTGTCGGCGATCAACGCGCGCAGCAATTTGTTGTTCAACTCGTGGCCGGACTTGTAGCCGTAGAACGCGCCGATCAGGCTGTGGCCCAGAAGATACAGATCGCCGATCGCATCGAGGATCTTGTGCTTGACGAATTCGTCCTCGTAGCGCAGGCCGTCTTCGTTGAGCACGCGGTAGTCGTCGAGCACGATCGCGTTGTCCATCGAACCGCCGAGCGCGAGGTTCTTCTCGCGCAGCATTTCGATATCCCGCATGAAGCCGAACGTGCGTGCGCGGCTGACTTCCTTGACGAACGACGTCGTGGAGAAATCGATTTCGGCGCTCGACGTGCGGCGCGTGAAGATCGGATGGTCGAAATCGATCGAAAAACCGACCTTGAAGCCGTCGAACGGCTCGAAGCGCGCCCATTTGTCGCCGTCGCGGACCACGACGGGCTTCTTGATGCGCACGAAGCGCTTCGCGGACGATTGCTCCTCGATGCCCGCCGATTGCAGCAGGAACACGAACGGACCGGCGCTGCCGTCCATGATCGGAACTTCGGGTGCCGAGAGGTCGACATAAGCATTGTCGATCCCGAGCCCGGCCAGCGCGGAAAGCAAGTGCTCGATCGTGGCGATGCGGATGTTGCCCTTCACCAACGTAGTCGACAAACGGGTGTCGCCGACGTTTTCGCAGGAGGAACGGATCTCCACGGGCGCCTGCAGGTCGACGCGCCGGAACACGATCCCGGTGTCGACGGCTGCCGGACGCAGCGTCATATAGACCTTTTCACCCGTGTGAAGACCGACCCCCGTCGCACGAATCACATTCTTGAGCGTACGCTGTCTGATCATTTTCTTATGGGTCCCCTGGGGCGGGAGCTAGCAAAACGCGCGGCATCGTAGCACAGGGGCACCGGCGAGAGAAGTAAACCAGTGTAATTTTCCCACACTGTGGTAAATGCACCACAACGCGACCTGTTCCTACGATGACGTAGAGGTCGGCCGGTTCGGAGACGAATCGGAGACAAAACGGCGACGAAAAAAGAAAACTGCGCGGCTGCGCCGCCGCGCAGTGGTAGCGGCAATCGAGCGCGGGGCCTCAGTCGGCCTGGCGACGCAGGAAAGCCGGGATGTCGAGATAGTCCACTTGCGCTTCGACCGGCGCGGCCGCCTGCTTGCGCGCCGGCTCCGCGACTCCGCGCGCCCCGGGCATGCGGACGGGCTGGGCATAGTCGACGGGCACGTCGTCGGTTCCCGTCCGCGCGACGATGCGCGGCCGCTGGGCGACCGTGGTCTCTTCGCGCCGCAAGGCCTGGCGCGCCGAAGCGCGGTTCAGACCGGTCGCGACGACCGTCACGCGCACGTCGTCCTGCAGTTCCGGATCGAGCGCGGTGCCGATCACGACGGTCGCGTCCTCGGACGAGAACTGGTGCACGACCTGGCCGATCTCGTCGAACTCGCGCATCGTCAGGTTCGGTCCGGCGGTCACGTTCACGAGGATGCCGCACGCACCCGAGAGATTGACGTCCTCGAGCAGCGGATTGTTGATCGCCGCCTCGGCCGCCGCGACCGCCCGATCGTCGCCGCGCGCGGTGCCCGAGCCCATCATCGCCATGCCCATTTCGGACATCACGGTGCGCACGTCGGCAAAATCGACGTTGATGAGGCCGGGGCGCGTGATGAGATCAGCGATGCCCTGCACGGCGCCGAGCAGCACGTCGTTGGCCGACTTGAACGCCGACAGCAGCGTCACCTCGCGGCCGAGCACGGTCAAGAGCTTTTCGTTCGGCACCGTGATCAGCGAGTCGACGTGCTGCGACAGGTCTTCGATGCCCTTGAGCGCCACCTGCATGCGCCGGCGGCCTTCGAACGGAAACGGCTTGGTCACGATCGCGACCGTGAGCACGCCCATTTCCTTGGCGAGCTGCGCGACGACGGGCGCCGCGCCCGTGCCGGTGCCGCCGCCCATGCCGGCGGTGATGAACACCATGTCCGCACCTTGCAATGTTTCGACGATGCGCTCGCGGTCTTCGAGCGCCGCCTGACGGCCGACTTCGGGGTTGGCGCCGGCGCCGAGCCCCTTGGTCACGTTGCCGCCGAGTTGCAGCGTGAGTTTGGCGCCGCTGTTCTTGAGCGCCTGCGCATCGGTGTTGGCGCAGATGAAATCCACGCCGTCGATGTGCGAATTGACCATGTGCGCGACCGCGTTGCCGCCGCCGCCGCCGACACCGATCACCTTGATCACCGCATTGGGTGCGAGCCTTTCGACGAGTTCAAACATGTTCCCGACCTCCGCTAGTAAATGCCGCTGTGTAGGTTTCCGTTGCACCGTCGCGCGTCCTGCGCGGCGGCCGCGGGGACAGGCGCATGTCCACCGCATTTCGCCCGCTTCTCAAGGGCTGGAATCCGTTTCGGATTCCGCACCGTGCGTCCGTGCGCGGTGCTCTCCAATTTCGCCGAGATCGAAGGCACCCTCGATCTCAAAACTCGCCTTTGAACCAATGGAGCACGCGCTCCCACACGCTCGACACCGTGCCGATGCCCGGCGTCGCGGCCGTCGTGCGCGCGCTCTCCTGGCGGCTGCCGTACAGCAGCAGGCCGACGCCCGTGGCGTGGATCGGATTGCTCACGACATCGGCGAGGCCGGTCACGTGCTGCGGCAGCCCGACGCGCACGGGCAGATGGAAGACTTCCTCGGCGAGTTCCACGACGCCTTCCATCTTCGATGCGCCGCCCGTGAGCACGATGCCGGCGGCGACGAGGCTCTCGTAACCGGAGCGCCGAAGCTCGGCCTGCACCATGCCGAACAGTTCTTCGTAGCGCGGCTGCACCCATTCGGCGAGCGTCTGCCGCGCGAGGCGCCGCGGCGGGCGGTCGCCGACGCTCGGCACCTGGATCGTCTCCTCGGCATGGGCGAGCTGGGCGAGTGCGCAGGCGTACTTGACCTTGATCTCCTCGGCATGCGCGGTCGGCGTGCGGAAGCCCTGCGCGATGTCGTTCGTGACCTGGTCGCCGCCGATCGGCAGCGACGCCGTGTGGCGGATCGCGCCCTGTGTGAAGATCGAGATGTCCGTGGTGCCCGCGCCGATGTCGACCAGACAGACGCCGAGCTCGCGCTCGTCCTGCACGAGGATCGCCTTGCTCGAGGCGATCGCGGCCGGTATCAAATCGTCGACCTGCAGCCCGCAGCGGTTCACGCATTTCGTGATGTTCTGCGCCGCGCTGACCGCACCGCTCACGATGTGCACGTTCGCTTCGAGCCGCACGCCGCTCATGCCGACCGGGTGGCGGATGTCTTCCTGGCCGTCGATGATGTATTCCTGCGGCTCTTTGTAGAGCACGCGCTGATCGGCCGGGATCGCGACGGCGCAGGCGGCGTCGAGCACGTGCTCGACGTCCTCGGCGGTGACTTCGCGGTCGCGGATCGGCGCGGTGCCATGCGAGTTGCGGCCTTGGATGTGGCTGCCCGAGATGCCGGCGTAGACCGAACGGATCTCGCAGCCGGCCATGAGTTCGGCCTCTTCGACCGCACGCTGGATCGACTGCACCGTCGATTCGATGTCGACGACGACGCCGCGCTTGAGTCCGTGGGAGGCATGCGAACCTATGCCGATCACCTCGACCGGCTCGCCCGGCGCGTACTCGCCAACGATGGCGACGACTTTCGACGTGCCGATGTCGAGCCCGACGATCAACGATTTTTCACTCTTGGGCTTCATCGATACCGCTCCGCCGTCCGTCTTGTGCCGGCACTCATGTGTGCGCTCCTTCAGCGGATGCCGGCGCGCTGTTCGGCGCGGGCGACCACAGGATCGTGAATCCGTTGCTGTAGCGCAGGTCGGCGCGCTGGAACGCGCCGGGATGATCGGCGCTCAGGCGCGGCAGCACGTCGAGGAAGCGGCGCACGCGCGCATCGACGTCCTCGCTGCCAAGCATGATTTCCGCGCCGCTCGACAAGGTGAGTTTCCAGCTTCCGCGCCCGCTCAGGCGCACGCCGGCGAGGATCAGCCCGCTCGCCGCGAGCGCATGCTGGGTGCGCGTGTAGAAATTCACCACGTCGGCGAGCGCGTAGTCCGGCCCTTCGAGCCGCGGCAACCCTTGGATCGCCTCGCTGCCGGGCACTTTGAACAGGCTGCCGTCGCGGCCGACGAGCCGATCCTCGCCCCAGCGCGCGAACGGCTGCCGCTCGTGCACGGTCAGCTCGAGCGTGTCCGGCCAGCGCTTGCGCGCTTCGACGCTCTCGACCCACGGCAGGGCCGCCACCGCCGCACGCACCTCGTCGAGCTTGAGCGCGAAAAATCCCGTGCCGAGATGCGCCGCCGCCGCCGCGCGGATCTGCTCCGCGCTCACGTGGTTGTACTCGGCTTCCACTTCGAGGTAGCGCACGGGCCAGCGCTCGGAGGCGAACCAGCCGTTCACGACGCCCACGACGGGCAGCGCCACGAGCGCGAGCGCGATGGTCCAGGCGGAGAGCTTGAGCACGAGGCGGCTGCTCACGGCGTCATCCTCCCGGCGAACGCGGACTCGCGCTCGAAACTCGTCTCGAGGATGCGCCAACAGAGCTCGCCGAAGTCGATGCCGACCGCTTGCGCGGCCTTGGGCACCAGGGAATGGCTCGTCATGCCGGGCGCGGTGTTCACTTCGAGCAGGAAGAAGCGACCGCTGCGGTCGCGCATGAAATCGACGCGGCCCCATCCCGAGCAGCCGGCGGCAAGGAACGCGTCGAGCGCGAGCGCGCGGATCTCGCGCTCGCCGGCCTCGTCGAGACCGGGGCAAACATACTGCGTGTCCTCGGCGACGTACTTGGCGTGGTAGTCGTAGAACTCGCCGGCCGGCACGATGCGGATCGACGGCAGCGCACGTCCGGCGAGTATGCCCACCGTGTACTCCTCGCCCTCGATGAGCGCTTCGACGACGAGCTCGCCGTCGTAGCGCGCGGCGAGAGCGACGGCGGCATCGATCTCGCCGGCCGAACGCACGCGCGTGATGCCGACGCTCGAGCCTTCGTGCGAAGGTTTGACGATGGCGGGGAAGCCGACCGCTGCGACGGCCGCGCCGATGTCCTCGCCGATGCGGTGGCGCGCGTAGCGCGGCGTCGGCAAGCCCACCGCCTGCCAGACCTGCTTCGTGCGGATCTTGTCCATCGACAACGCCGAGCCGAGCACGCCCGAGCCCGTGTACGGCACGCCGAGCGACTCGAGCGCACCCTGCAGCACGCCGTCTTCGCCGCCACGGCCATGCAGGATGTTGAACACACGTGCGTAATGGCCGGCGCGCAGCGCATCGAGCAGCGCCGGGATGCCGTCGACGGCGTGCGCGTCCACGCCGCGCGCGCGCAGCGCTGCGAGCACGTTGCGGCCGGAGTCGAGCGACACGTCGCGCTCGGCACTCGCTCCGCCCATCGCCACCGCCACGCGGCCGAACAGTCCTGGATCGAGGATGCTCATGAGTTCGCTTTTCCACTTTTCAGCGTCCCTGCAGCGGCGAGTTCGCTGGCCGCCGCACCGATGTCGCCGGCACCCATGACGAGCAGCAGATCGCCGTCGCGCAGCAGCGCAGGCAACGTGTCCTTGAGTTCGCGCGGGTGCTCGATGAACACCGGATCGACCTTGCCGCGAGCGCGCACGGCGCGCGCGAGCGCGCGTCCGTCCGCGTTCGCGATCGGCGCTTCGCCGGCCGGATAGACGTCGGTCAGCACGAGCACGTCGACGTCGGCGAGCACGTTGGCGAAATCGTCGAGCAGGTCGCGCGTGCGCGAATAGCGGTGCGGCTGGAACGCGACCACGAGACGACGCTGCGGCCAGCCGCCGCGCGCCGCGGCGAACACGGCGCCGAGCTCGCGCGGGTGATGTCCGTAGTCGTCGACGAGCAAGGCCTTGCCCGCATCGAGCGCGATTTCGCCGCGAAACTGGAAGCGCCGACCCACGCCCTGGAATTCGCCGAGCGCACGCGCGATCGCGGCAGGCTCGACGCCGAGCTGCCAGCCGACGGCCGCCGCGGCGAGCGCGTTCTGCACGTTGTGAATGCCCGGCAGGTTGAGCGTCACTGCAACCGTCGCCTGCTCGCCGATTCCCGGCTGCCGATTCCCGATTCCCGTCTCGCGCGGCAGGTGCAAGTCGAACTTCATGCGCGCGCCGTCCTGACGCACGCCGCTCGCACGCACGTCGGCTTCGCCGCCGACCGCATAGGTGAGCACGCGGCGCGTCGTCGTGCGGGCGAGCTCGGCGAGTTCGGCGTCGTCGGCGCACAGCACCGCCACACCGTAGAACGGCAGCCGGTGCAGGAAATCCGCGAAGGCCTTCTTGACGAGCGCGTAGTCGCCGCCGTAGTTCTCGAGGTGGTCGGCGTCGATGTTCGTGACGATCGCCACGACTGGATTGAGCAGCAGGAACGAGCCGTCCGACTCGTCCGCTTCGGCGACGAGGTACTCGCCCGTGCCGAGCCGCGCGTGCGTGCCCGCGGCGAGCAGCTGCCCGCCGATCACGAACGTCGGGTCGAGGCCGCCCTCGGCCAGCACGCTCGCGACGAGGCTCGTCGTCGTCGTCTTGCCGTGCGTGCCGGCGACCGCGATGCCGCGGCGGAAACGCATGAGCTCGCCGAGCATTTCCGCGCGCGGCACGACGGGCAGGCGCTTCTCGCGCGCGGCGGCGAGCTCGGGATTGTCGGGCTTGATCGCGCTCGATACGACCATCACGTCGACGTCGTCGAGGTTGCGCGCGTCGTGGCCTTTGTGGATTTTTATACCCAGGCCGGCGAGGCGGCGCGTCACGGCCGAGTCGGATTTGTCCGAACCCGACACGCTGTAGCCCAGGTTGTGCAGCACTTCGGCGATGCCGCTCATGCCCGCGCCGCCGATGCCGACGAAGTGCACGCGGCGGAAATCCGTCATGATGTCGCCATGCTGGCCGAGGCGGCGCGCGATCATGACGCGACCTCCATGCAGACGTCGGCGATGCGCGCGGCCGCCTCGGGTTTCGCGAGCGTACGCGCAGCGGCGGCCATCGTTTGCAGCGTGGCGCGATCGGCGAGCCGCTCGAGTTCGGCGCCGAGGCGGCCGACGAAGTCGTCTCCTTCCGGCACGAGCCGTGCCGCGCCGGCCGCGACGAGCGCTTCGGCGTTCTTCGTCTGGTGGTCGTCGACGGCGTGCGGATACGGCACGAGGATCGCCGGGACGCCCGCGGCGGCGAGCTCGGCGAGCGTGAGCGCGCCTGCGCGGCAGATCACGAGATCCGCCCAGCCGTACGCCGCCGCCATGTCGTTCTCGAACGGCACGACCTCCGCTTCCACGCCGGCCGCGCGATACGCCTCGCGCGTGCGGTCGAAATGCACCTCGCCGGACTGATGGCGCACGACGGCCGGCACGCGCGCGCTGCTCCGGCGCAGCACCTCGGGCAGCGCCGTGTTGAGGCTGCGCGCGCCCTGGCTGCCTCCGAGCACGAGCAGGCGCAGTGCGCCCGAACGCGCGGCGTAGCGCACGTCCGGCGGCGGCAGCGCGGCGATCGCGGCGCGCACCGGATTGCCGACCCACTGCTCGTCGCGGAACACGCCGGCGAAACCGGTCAGCACGCGGCGCGCGAAACGCGCGAGCATGCGGTTGGTCACGCCGGCGATGCGGTTTTGCTCGTGCACGACGAGCGGAATCTTCACGAACCGTGCGGCGATTCCCCCCGGCGCGGCTGCGTAGCCGCCCATCGACAGCACGCTGCGCGGCCGATGTCGCCGCAAGACGCGGCGTGCCACGGCGACCGCGCGCGCGAGGCGCAGCGGCATCGCCAGCGCGGTCAGCACGCCTTTGCGGCGCAACCCGCCGATGTCGAGCACGTCGATGTGGATCTCATGCTTCGGCACGAGGCGCGTCTCGAGTCCGCCGCGTGCGCCGAGCCAGACGACGGGCACGCCGCGCGCACGCAGTTCCTGCGCCACGGCGATGCCTGGGAAGATGTGCCCGCCCGTACCGCCGGCCATGATGAGCACGGGTCCGCCGAGTGCGGTCATGGACGTGTGCTCCTGAGCAGCGCCTCGGGCATGACGAGCTGGGATTCGCTCGGCAACGGACGCGACACTTCGAAGCTCACGCGCAACAGCAAGCCGATCGCCGCGCAGGTCATGAGCACGCTGGATCCGCCCGAGCTGATGAGCGGCAAGGTCAGGCCCTTCGTCGGCAACACGCCAAGATTCACGCCGATCGAGACCAGCGTCTGCAAACCGAGCCACAAGGCAACGCCGAACGCGCAGTAACCGGCGAACCGCTGTCCGCGCTCGATCGCGTTGAGGCCCAGCATGAACGCGCGCCCGACCAAAGCGCCGAACAGCGCGAGCACGAGCACCACGCCCGCAAGTCCGAGCTCCTCAGCGATCACGGCCAAGATAAAATCCGTGTGCGCTTCGGGCAGGTAATGCAACTTCTGCACGCTCGCCCCGAGGCCGACGCCGAACCATTCGCCGCGACCGATCGCGATGAGCGCCTGGGTGAGCTGGAAACCGTCGTCGAACGGATGCTCCCACGGATTCAGAAACGAGGTCAGGCGCTTGACGCGATAGTCCTGCGTGAGCGCGGCCCAGGCCAGCGCCGGCATCACCGGCACGCCGAGGTAGAACAGGTTCCGCATGCGTGCGCCGCCGAGCCAGACGAGACCGACGCTGATCGAGATGATCAGCGCCGCGCTGCCGAAATCGGGCTGCAGCAGCAACAGCGCCGTGAGCACCGCGGCCACGCCGAGCGGCTTGACCACGCCGAACAAGCTGCCCTGCACGCGCTCGCGGTGGCGCACGAGATAGCTCGCCAAGTAGACGATGAACAGGAACTTCACCGCCTCGACCGACTGGAAGCCGACGATGCCGAGCCGGATCCAGCGCCGCGCGCCGTTGATGCGCATGCCCAAGCCTGGCACGAACACGAGCAGGAGCAGGATCACCGAGAACAGCAGCAACGAGAACGCATTGCGCTCGAACCAATCGAGCTCGACGCGCATGAGCACGCCGCACAATCCCATGCCCAGCGCGAGGAACACCAGGTGGCGGATCAAATAGTAGAACGGCCCCGCATTCTGCCCGTCGGCGATCGCGATCGAACTCGAGCCGACCATGACGACGCCCAAACTCGCGAGCGCGATCGCCGCGAGCATGAGCCCGAGGTCGTAGCGCCCCTGGCTGCCGTCGCGGCGTTTGGCTTGGGCTGAAAGTCCGAACATCGTCAGCGCACCTTCAGCGTCGCGAGACCGATCAACACGAGAACGACGCTGATGATCCAGAAGCGCACGATGACGCGCGGCTCCGGCCAGCCCTTGAGCTCGAAATGGTGGTGGATCGGCGCCATGCGGAAGATGCGCTTGCCGGTGAGCTTGTAACTCGCCACCTGCAGGATCACCGAGGCCGTCTCCATGACGAACACGCCGCCCATGATGAGCAGCACGATTTCCTGGCGCACGATCACCGCGACCGTACCGAGCGCCGCGCCGACCGCGAGCGCGCCGACATCGCCCATGAACACCTGCGCCGGATAGGCGTTGAACCACAGGAAGCCGAGACCCGCACCCGCTAGCGCGCCGCAGAAAATGCAAAGCTCGCCCGCGCCGGGCACGGCCGGAATCTGCAGGTACGTGGCGAACACGCTGTGGCCTGCCGCGTAGGCGAAGACGCCGAGCGCCGAAGCGACGAGCACGGTCGGCATGATGGCGAGACCGTCGAGTCCGTCGGTCAGGTTCACGGCGTTCGAGAAGCCGACGATCATGAAATACCCGACGACGACGAACACCGCGCCGAGCGGGATCGCCACCTGTTTGAACAGCGGCACGTACAGCGCGATCGCGGCCGGCGAATCCTCGCGCAGCACGAAATAGAGGCCGAGCGCCGCGCCGAGACCGAACACCGACTGCCAGAAATATTTCCAGCGCGCAGCGAGGCCGCGGCTGTGCTTGAGCACGAGTTTCTTGTAGTCGTCGTAGAAGCCGATCGCACCGAACGCGAGCGTGATGCCGAGCGCGATCCACACGTAGCGGTTGCGCAGGTCCGCCCAGAGCAGCGTCGCGACCGCGACGGCGAACAGGATCAGCGCGCCGCCCATCGTCGGCGTGCCGGCCTTGGACAGATGCGATTGCGGACCGTCGCTGCGGATCACCTGCCCGGCCTTCAACGCCGCGAGTCGCCGGATGAGGTCCGGCCCGAGCAGGAGCGCCACCGCGAGCGCGGTCAGCGCGCCCATGATCGTGCGGAACGTGACATATTGGAACAAGTGGAAAAAGCTCACTTGTCCACGCAGCAGTCCGGCGAGCTCAAGCAGCATGGCGCGCACCTCCCCCGTTGCCGCGGCTGCCGCCGACGAGCGCGGCGACGACGCGCTCCATGGCCGAACCGCGCGAGCCCTTCACGAGCACGCACACGCCCGGCTTGAGCGCCGCGGAGAGCGCGGCGACGAGCGCAGCCTGGTCGGCGAAATGCGCGCCGCGGGCGCCGAACGTGCGTGCGGCCGCAGCTGCCAGCGGTCCGACCGCGTATAGCCGCGCGAAGCCGCTCGCGCGCGCGAGCTCGCCGACGCCGGCATGCAGACGCTCGGCGTCGTCGCCGAGCTCGCGCATGTCGCCGAGCACGAGCCAGTTCTCGCCGGGTTCGGCCGCGACCGTTGCGATCGCCGCGGCCGTCGAGCCGGGATTCGCGTTGTAGCTGTCGTCGATGACGGTCCAACCCTGCGGCAATTCGTGGCGCACGAGCCGGCCCGCGACGGGCGCCGCGGTTTCGAGCCCGATCTTGATCGTTTCCGCCGGCACGCCGAGCGCATGCGCGATGCTCGCCGCGGCGAGCGCGTTCGCGACATTGTGTCGTCCCGGCAGCGGCAACGCGACGTCGATCGAGGCATCGGGCAGGTGCAGCGCGAAACGCGAAGGCGTACCGGATGCGCCGAGCTCGGCGCGCACGTCGGCGGGCCTTTCAAGCCCGAAGCGCAGGATGCGCCGCGCGCCAGCCATCGCCGCGAACGTGTCGGCAAAGGCGTCGTCCGCATTGATCACCGCGGTGCCGTGCGGCGGCAAGGCGGCATAGATCGCGCCTTTGGTTTCCGCGATGCCTGCGAGTGTACCCATGCGCTCAAGATGGGCCGGCGCGATGTTGTTGACGAGGCCGATTTCGGGCCGCGCGATGGCAGCGAGATAGGCGATGTCGCCGGGTTTGCCGGCGCCCATTTCGAGCACGGCATACCGCGCGTCCTCGGGCAGCGCGACGAGCGACAGCGGCAGGCCGATCTCGTTGTTGAGGTTCCCGGCATTCACATGCGTCTTGCCGTGCTGCGCAAGGATCGACGCCGCGAGCGTCTTGACCGTCGTCTTGCCATTCGAGCCCGTGATGCCGACCACGCGCGCGTGGCGCCGCTCGCGAACCGCGCCTGCGAGACGGCCGAGCGCGAGCAGCGTGTCGTCGACGACGATCTGCGGCAGGTCGACCTCGCCCACGCGCGCGACGAGCGCCGCCGCTGCACCGCCGGCCTCCGCCTGCGGCAGGAAGGCGTGCCCGTCGAAGTTTTCGCCGGCGAGCGCGACGAAAAGCGCGCCTGGGACCGGCTTGCGCGAGTCGGTGAAAACGTCGTCGATGGCGACGTCCGCGCCGTGCAGCACGCCTCGTGTCCACGTCGCGATTTCGCTGGCCCGGAGCCTCAGCATGCGCGCGCCTCCAGCAAGCGACGGGCCACGTCCGTGTCGTCGAAGGCGTGCTTCACGCCGCGGATCTCCTGATACGGCTCGTGCCCCTTGCCGGCGATCAGCACCGCGTCGCCCGCGCGCGCTTCGTCGAGCGCCAGTGCGATCGCCGCACGGCGGTCGCGCTCGACGTGCGCGCGCTCCGGGTGCGCGAGTCCGGCAAGGATCTGCGCGACGATCGCATCGCCGTCCTCGGTCCGCGGATTGTCGTCGGTCACGATCACGCGATCGGCCAGGCGCTCGGCGATCGCGCCCATCTGCGGGCGCTTGCCCTGGTCGCGGTCGCCGCCGCAACCGAACACGCAGACGAGCCGGCCCGTGCAGTGCGCGCGCACGCTTGCGAGCGCCTGTTCGAGCGCGTCGGGCGTATGCGCGTAGTCGACCACGACGAGCGGACAGCGTCCGCCGCCGAGACGATTCATGCGCCCGGCCACCGGCGCGAGCCGCGACAGCGCATTGTGGATTTGTGCAAACGTGTACCCGAGAGCGCCGAGCGATGCCGCCACGGCGAGTAGGTTGTAGACGTTGAAGCGGCCGATCAGCGGCGAAGCAAGCTCCGCACGCCCCCACGGCGTGACGAGCTCGAAGCGCAGACCCGCATCGTCGCTGCGCACGTCGCGGGCACCGACGGCGGCGTCGGCGTCGATGCCGTAGCTCAGACAGCGCACGTCCGCGCGCAGTCCCGCAGCGAGCTCGCGGCCGAAGGCGTCATCGACGTTGACGACCGCGCTTTCGAGACGGGGCCACGCGAAGAGCCTGGCCTTGGCCGCGCCATAGGCCTGCATCGTGCCGTGGTAGTCGAGATGATCGCGCGTCAGATTCGTGAACACCGCCACGCGATAATCGACCGCGTTCACGCGCCCTTGTTCGAGCGCGTGCGAGGACACCTCCATCGCGACGTGGCTCGCGCCCGCTGCGCGGAACCCGGCGAGGAGCGCCTGCACGGTCACCGCGTCGGGCGTCGTGCGCTCGCCCGCGGCGATCGCGCCGACGAGGCCCGCGCCGAGCGTGCCGATCGTCGCCGCGCGCGCGCCGAGCGATTCGAGCGCGTGCGCGATGAGCTGCACGATCGACGTCTTGCCGTTCGTGCCGGTGACGCCGATCACGGTGAGCGCCGACGAGGGCCGACCGAAGAAACGCGCGGCGATCTCGCCGACACGTGCACGCAGATCGTCTATCCACACGACGGGCGCGCCGCCGAGCGCAGACGCGAGCGCCGGCGCAGGACTCTCGGCGAGGATGACCGAAGCGCCCTGCGCCAGCGCCGCTGGGGCAAACGCAAACCCGTGCGCCGACGCGCCGCTCAGCGCGATGAACGCGTCGCCCGCGCGCACGCACCGCGAGTCGAGCGCGAGACCGCGCACGTCGAGGTCGAGCTGCACGGGCGCGATGCCGGCGAGGAGCTCCGAGAGCCGGTGCGGCGCGGCGCTCACGGCACTTCCTCGGCGGCTTCGTCGACGTCGTCGGCGGAGGCAGGCGGCGGCGCCTGGGTCGGCACGGCGGGACCGCCCGCGAACCAGTGCTGCACGTTGTCGGGCGGCACGTCGAGCAGGCGGAGTGCGCCGTCCATGACTTTGCTGAACACGGGCGCCGCCACGAGCGCCCCGAAATACGGGCCGCCCTGGCCGCCGCCCGGATCGTTGACGACCACCACGCCGACGAGACGCGGCGCGGTCGCCGGCACCATGCCCGCGAACAGCGAGATATAGCGGTTCTGGTAACTGCCGGCGTGCGCCATACGCGCCGTGCCGGTTTTGCCGGCCACCGTGTAATTCGTGACGACCGCCTGCGGGTACGCCGTGCCGCCCGGCATCACGACGGTTTCGAGCATCTGCACGACCGTGTGCGCGATTTGCGGATCGATGATCGCGTTGTCCGGATTGTGCGCGTCCTTAACGAACGTCGGCGAACGCATGCGGCCGTTGTTGGCGAGCGCGGCATAGGCTTGGGCGATCTGCAGCGGCGTCACGTTGAGGCCGTAACCGTATGCGATCGTCGCCTTCTCGACCGGGCCCCACGCCGAGGCCACGGGCAGGAACGCCGGCGATTCGCCCGGAAAACCGCTGCCCGTCGACTCGCCGAAGCCGAAGCGGTGGAACATGTCGTACAGGCTTTCGCGCGACAGCGACTCGGCCACTTTCGCCGCGCCGATGTTGCTCGATTTCGTGATCACGCCGGTCAGGTCCAAGAGACCGTGATTGCGCACATCGTGGATCGTGAAGTTGCCGATCTGGTAATAGCCGGGCGACGTGTCGACCTTGGACTTCGGCGTCCATTTGCCGCTTTCGAGCGCGGTGGCGACCGTGAAAGCCTTGACCGTCGAGCCGGGTTCGACGACGTCGGTGACCGCGCGATTGCGCCGATACGACGGATCGGCCGCGTGCGCGTTCGGGTTGAACGAGGGCTGGTTGACCATCGCCAGGATCTCGCCGTTGCTCACATCGAGCACGACCATCGACCCCGAGCTCGCATGGTGTTCGAGGATCTGGCTCTTGAGCTCGCGGTACGCGAGATACTGGATGCGGCGATCGATCGACAACGTGATGTCGCGCCCCGGCTTCGGTTCGCGCGCGAGTTCGACGTCCTCGACCGTGCGGCCGAGGCGGTCGCGGATCACGCGCTCGGCGCCGGGCTTGCCCGCGAGCCAGTCGTCGAACGCAAGCTCGAGCCCTTCCTGGCCGTGATCGTCGACGTTGGTCACGCCGAGCACGTGGGCCATGACTTCACCGCTCGGGTAGTAGCGGCGGTATTCGCGCTGGCTCGACACGCCGGGAATGCCGAGCTTGATGATCTCCTCGGCGTCGTCGGGATTGAGCTGGCGCTTGAGGTAGACGAATTCCTTCTCGCGGCGCTGGTCGAGCTTCTGCTTGAGCGCATCGGCGTCGATGCCGAGCGCCTTGGCGAGCTCGGGCAGGCGCTCGGCGTGCTCCAGCAACTCGCCGGGGTTCGCCCAGATCGATTCGACGGGCGTCGACACCGCCAGCGGTTCGCCGTTGCGGTCGAAGATCGTGCCGCGCGAGACCGGCAGCGGCATCTCGCGCAGGAAGCGCTCGTCGCCCTGCTCCTGGTAGAAATCCTTGCGCACGACCTGCAGGTCCACCGCGCGTACGACGAGCGCGGTCGAGGCGAGCGCGAGCACCATGAGCACGACGTAGAGCCGCGCGCGCACGTTGACCGGATGCGGACGCGGCTTCATGCGCGCCTCCGGCCGGAGAAGTATATTTCTCCATAATGAGAAAAAAGGAAAACCACGGCACTCACCGCTTCACCACGACGGTATTCGCCGGACCCGGCGACACCATGCCGAGCTGCCCGCGGGCGACCTGCTCGACGCGGTTGGGCTCGGCCCAGGTGGCGCGCTCGAGCTCGAGACGGCCGAACTCGACGTTGAGATCGTCGCGCTCCTTCTGCAACGTCGTGTACTCGACGAAGAGCCGCCGGTTCTGTTCGCGCGCGTAGACCACGCCGAGCGCGCTCGCGATCGCCGCGACGAGCAGCAGCAGCGTCACGAAGGCGCCGAGTCGCTTCATGCGCGCCGCTCCGCGACGCGCAGCACGGCGCTGCGGGCGCGTGGGTTGCGCGCGACTTCGGCCTCGCCCGGAAACTGCGCGCCGCCGATCTCGGTGAGGCGCAGCGGCACGGCCGCGGGCGGCGGCGCGTTGCGGCGGCCGGCCGGGGCGCGCGATTCGGCGCGCAGGAACTGCTTGACGGCGCGGTCCTCGAGCGAATGGAAGCTGATGACCGCTAAACGCCCGCCCGGCCGGAGCCGGGCAAGCGCGCCCTGTAAACCGCGTTCGAGCGCGTCGAGCTCGCCGTTCACGGCGATGCGCAGCGCTTGGAAAGTACGTGTGGCCGGATGCTTGCCGGGCTCGCGCCTGCCGACGATGCGCGCGACGAGCTCCGCGAGCTCGAGGGTGCGCGCGATCGGCGCCTGGCGCCGCTGCTCGACGACCGCATGCGCGATGCGCCGGCTCATGCGCTCCTCGCCGTAGCGCCAGAGCACGTCGGCGATTTCGCCCTCGGCGGCGCGCGCGAGAAAAGCGGCCGCGCTCTCGCCGCGGCTCGGGTCCATGCGCATGTCGAGCGGCGCGTCGGCCTGGAAACTGAAACCGCGCGCGGCATCGTCGAGCTGCGGCGAGGACACGCCGAGATCGAGCAGTACACCGTCGAGTCCGGCGGCGGTCGCGTCCCAATCGGCGAGATCGGCGAAATTGCCGTGGCGGATCATTACGCGCGCGTCGCCGCCGAATTCCGCGCGCGCCGCGGCGACGGCGGACGGATCGCGGTCCATGAGCAGCAGGCGCCCGGCGGGACCGAGCCCCGCGAGCAGCGCACGCGCATGGCCGCCGCGGCCGAACGTGCCGTCGAGGTACGTCCCGTCGGCGCGCACGGCGAGCGCTGCGAGCGTCTCGTCGAGCATCACGGGGATGTGTCGCTCGTCCTGCATGTCGATTCTCGCGAGGACGCGCATGGCCGCGTCCTTCACAACTTGAGTTCCAGCGTCTCGTCGCTGAGCTCGTGCTCTGCGATGGTCTGCCGGATCTTGTTCAAATGCGCCTGCTCGCTCCAGAGCTCGAATTTGGCGTTCATGCCGAGCAGCACGGCCTTCTTCTCGATGCCTGCGGCGCTGCGCTGGCTGGCGGGGACGAGGATGCGCGCGTTGCCGTCGAGCTCCACGGTCGCCGCCGCACCGACCAGCTTGAGCTGGAGATCGCGGTGCACGCGCTTGACGCTCGACAGCGCGTTGACCTGATCGCGCACCTTCTCCCATTCCGCATACGGGAAAAGCCACAAGCAGCCGTGCTCGAACGGGTTGTAGGTGAACACGAGCCGGTTCGCGCACGCAGCAGCGATCAGGTCGCGATAAGCGGTGGGAACCGCCATGCGACCCTTGTCGTCGAGCGTAATTGCCGTCTCGCCTTGGAACATCACCCCAGCCTGTGGAGCCGAAACCGACTCTCATCCCACAAAAAACCACAAAATCCCACCACTCGCGAACATTAACGGCGGGCCACGGGGCTGTCAAGGGAAAATTGCTTGCAGATCAACGAGAAAGACGCGGTTTTGTTAAGAATTCGCGTGAGTTCTGAGGAGTAAAGAAAATCTACTTGAATTTACAGGTTTTTATTGAAATCGAATTGACTACTTCGGAGTCGAATTGCTTGCTGCGATGCAGCATGACGGTCCACGGAGCTCGAGCGCGCATGCACGCGAGCACACTTGTATAAAATTCCACAAATCGCAAACACGGCCTGCGCAAGGGCGAAGGCGGAGCCGGCCGATAAGCCGGGTTCTGTCGTGGACAGTCATTCCTCTAGGCCTGGCGTCGCCGCCAGGCTCGAGCAACCAACCCGGGAGCGGCGCGGGCGACGCCATTGCTCCCCTATTCGGTCTTGCTCCGGGTGGGGTTTGCCGTGCCGCGCGGCGTTGACCCCGCGCGCGGTGCGCTCTTACCGCACCGTTTCACCATCACCACGCACGTCTCGCGACGTCGTTCGGCTGTCTGCTCTCTGTTGCACTTTCCGTCGGCTTGCGCCGCCCAGGCGTTACCTGGCACCGTGCCCTATGGAGCCCGGACTTTCCTCGCCGCCTCGTGAGAAGCGCCGCGACTGTCTGGCCGACTCCGCACGCCATTGTATCGCGATACGCGCGCCGCTGCCGCGGCTACGCCGTGGCGCGGGCGATGCGGACCATCGCGGCGATGCTGCGCTCGATATCGGCGTCAGTGGTCGCCCACGACGACACGCTGATGCGCATGGCGGTGCGCCCCTGCCAAACCGTGCCGCCGCACCAACAGGTGCCCTCGGCTTGAAGTGCAGCGACGACGCGCTGCGTGCGCTCGGCATCGCCGAACGCGACGAGCACCTGGTTCAACACGACCTCGTTGAGCACGTCGAAGCCCGCGGCGGACAGCGCCTCGGCGAAGCGCCGCGCCTGGCGGCAGTTGCGCTCGACGAGTTCGGCGACGCCGCTGCGGCCGAGGCCCATGAGTGCGGCCCACACATCGACACCGCGTGCACGGCGCGAGAGTTCGGGCGTGAAATCGGAAGGATTGCGCCAGGGGCTGTCGGTCGGCAGGTACTCGGCGGTGATCGCCATCGCGGCGCTCAGCGCGTTCGCATCGCGCACGAAGGCGAGCCCGCTGTCGTAGGGCACGTTGAGCCACTTGTGCGCGTCGGTTGCCCACGAGTCGGCGAGCTCGACACCGCGCACGAGCTCGCGCCGAGTCGGCGCCGCGCGCGCCCACAGCCCGAACGCGCCATCCACGTGCAGCCACGCGGCATCGGCGACGCGCTCGCGCACCGCGGCGACGGCGTCGCAAGCGCCGGTGTTCACATTGCCCACTTGTGTACAAATGATCGTCGGACCGGCCACCGGCGGCAGCCGCTCCGGGCGCAGGCGGCCCTGCGCATCGACCGGCACGCGCACGAGGCGCGAGCGACCGAGGCCAAGCAGGCCGAGCGACTTGATCAACGTCGGATGCGCTTCCTCGCCGACCACGACGGCGATCGGCGGAGCGCCGAACAGCCCGTCGGCTTCGACCTTCCAGCCCACGCGTGCGAGCACCGCGTGCCGTGCCGCCGCGAGCGCCACGAAATTCGCCACGTTCGCGCCCGTAACGAACGCGCCGCCGCAGCCGCGCGGCAGATCGAGCAGCTCCAGCAGCCAGCGCAACGTCGTTTGTTCGAGCCGCGCGGTGGCCGGCGTGATGTTGTAATAGCCCGTGTTCTGATCCCACGCCGAGGCGAGCCAGTTCGCCGCGAGCGCGACCGGCAGCGCGCCGCCGATCACGAAACCGAAGAAGCGCGGGCCGGCCATTCCCATCGTCGCGGGCGATGCGTAGCGATCGAGGAGCGCGATGACCTCGCGCGGGTCGCGAGGACCCTCCGGCAGCGCGCCGTCGAGCGCATCGAGCGCGGCAACGGCCGCGGGATCGGGCGCGACCTTGCGCTCGGCGAGTCCGCCGAGATAGTTCTCGGCGCGCGCAGCGACATCGTGCAAGAGCGTGACCATGACGCACCTCCGGGCGCTCGCATTTTGACACGAATCGCGGTGCCGCTCGCCGGCAAAGCCGAACGCGAGTCGCAGGCGAACCGCGCGTCAATTCGACGGCGCTTTGCTGTGCGCGAAATCGGCCGCGATCGCTTCGAGCGCGCGCGCCGCGCGTGCGCGCGGGCTTTCGCCATCGGTCGGCGCGATCGGCACGTCCGGCGCGATACCCGCCACTTCGTCGGTGCCGTCCGCGCGCAGGCGCACGCAGTCGGGTGCGCGGAAGCGCAGGCGCGAGTGCGGCAGCACGATCGGCACGTCGTCCTGCATGAAGCCGCAGCCGTCGCCGCCGGTCGCGGTGCCGACCGTACGCGCGACGCCGTTGTCGCGCATCCGCGCGGTGAACATCTCGGCCGAGGAATAGGTCTGACCGTTCGTGAGCACGTACACCGGTCCGCTCCATGCGCCGCGCCAAGCGTCGACGACTGCAGGCCAGTAGAGCGCTTGCGCGAGATCTCCGGCGCTCGTCGGCGCGACATCGTCGAGCGCGCCGCTCGCGTAACCGACGTCGACGAGACGGCTGCAACCTGCGGGGTTCCACGGCCGCCGCTCGCGCCACACCCACGCCATGTCGCAACGGCGGGCTTCGACCGCGCGCTTGCGCGCCTCGAAACCCGCGATGGCATGCTCGGCGGAGCGCGCGAGCTCGCCGTCGCCGCCTTGCAGGGCGCGCTTGAGATCGCCGACGCGCTCGTCGAGATAGGCCGTCGCAACGGGTCCAGCCGTCATCATGAGACGCGCGGATTGCACGTTGCGTGTAGTGAAGAGGCGCGTGAGGAACTCGCCCATGTCGTCGCCTCCGCTGTTGCCGCCGACGTCGACGACGAGCACATCGACGCCGCGCCGCGCGAGTTCCGCGAGGCGCTCCGCGACCGTCGCATAGACGCGCAGCGCAAGACGTTCTTTGAGCTTCGCGGGATCGGCTGTCGCGGCCGCCGCGTCGCGCCAGCCGCCGAGGCAAGGCTCGAGATACTCGGCCGGTCGGAAGTACGGGATGCGCAAAAGACCGAGGCGCTTGCCGCCGGCGCTCGCGACGCCAGTGCGGAACGACCGAGCGCTGCCGTCGGCCACGAGCGTGAAACCCGGCAGCGATTCGAACGGCAACGAGAACGCCACGCTCTTCGTCGAGCCGAAGCCCAGGGCCGCGCAGCCTGCCGCCGCATCGAGGCCGGCGAAATCCAGGCGCGGCGGTTCCGCCGATTTCACGGCCGGTGCGAGGGCCGGCAATGCGGCCGTGTGGCCGTGGAACGCGCCGATGAAGCCGAGCAGCGCGGCTTTCGCATCCGCCTCGTCCGCGGCGCTCGCCAGCGCACGCTGCGTGCGGCGATCGAGCGCCGGCAGATCGAGGCCGCCGGCGGCCGACGCAAACCATGCGAGGTTCGCGTCCTCGCGCTCGAGCGCATGCTTGAGATACGCATAGTCCTCGAGCCACGGCTTGCGGTCGAATGCATCGGCGGCCGAAGCGCATGCGCCCGGGACGCAAAATAACAATGTATAAAAAGCAACATAGCGGATCATGAGCGCTCCCTCGGGCCGATGCCTTACGGATGCGCGCCCGGGCGCAACGGTCGCACTTCGCTCAGATGCGGTAGAGCGCCTTGCGCGGTGCGCCCGTGATGTCGCTCGCGAGCGCCGCCGCGCGGCCGGGCGGCAGCTCCTTGCGCAGGAGCTCGAATACTCGCCTTCCTTCCGCGAGGCGTGCCTCGTCGGCATCCTCGCCGGCGCCCTCGACGAGCAGCACGAATTCGCCGCGCTGCTGGTCGGTGTCGGCGGCGACGCGGCGCGCCAGCGCATCGAGCGCGCCGTCGAGGACGGTCTCGAACAATTTCGTCAGCTCGCGCGCAACGACGCCGCGGCGTTCCGCGCCGAACACCGCGGCGAGATCGGCAAGGGATTCGGCGACGCGGTGGCTCGATTCGTAGAAGATCAGCGTGCGCGTCTCGGCGCGGAGCTCCTCGAGCCGCGCCCGGCGCGCCGCCGATTTGGCCGGCAGGAAACCTTCGAACACGAAGCGATCCGAGGCAAGACCTGCGATCGAAAGCGCCGCGATCGCCGCACACGCGCCCGGGACGGCGCTGACCGCGGCGCCGGCGGCGCGCGCCGCACGCACGAGCCGAAAACCGGGATCGCTGACGAGCGGCGTGCCCGCATCGCTGATCAATGCGATCTGCGCGCCTGCGGCGAGCCGGCGCACGAGATCCTCGGCCGCACCGCGCTCGTTGTGCTCGTGCAGCGCCATCGTCGGCGTGGCGATGCCGAAATGGCGCAGCAGCGCGGCGCTGTGGCGCGTGTCCTCGCAGGCGATCAGGTCGACCGCGCGCAGCACGGCGGCGGCGCGCGGCGGGAAGTCCTCGAGATTGCCGATCGGCGTCGCCACCACCCACAGCCGTCCGGCTGTCGCTTCGTTCATAGGGCCTCCCGCGCTGGGACGCCAGCATAGCGCGCGGGCGCCGGGCCTGCGCGATCCGGTATCATGGCGGCAACGAATGGTGAAGGATCGCGCCATGAACCCGTTCCGTAGAGCTCGCCGGCTGCTCCGCGCCGTTGCTTTGTGCGCATTGTGTACAAGTTGCATGCAGAACGGCGTGCGTCACGAGCCGGCGGAGGCGCCGGCGGCCCAGGCCGCCGAGCAGGCCTACAGCCAAGGCGATTTCGACCGCGCCGCCGAGATGTTCATGGATCTTGCCGATGCCCATTCGGGCGAGCGCGCGCACTACCGCTTGCGCGCGGCCGAAGCCTACCGCGAGAACGGCGAGCTCAACGGAGCCGCACAGGCGCTCGATGGCGTGAAGCCGCGCCGACTCGGCGACGAAGAGAACGTGCGCTATCGGTTGATCATGGCCGAAATCGCGCTCATGCAGCAGGCGCCCGCGCGCGCGCTCGAAGAGCTCGCCTTCGCGGAAGCGAACGTGCCGATGCCGCTCAGGCTGCGTGCGCTCGAACTCACCGCGCGCGCACAGGCGGCGAGCGGCGACGCGCTCGCGAGCGCCCGCACGCGCGCGGCGCTCGACCGCTGGCTCGCCGGCGCCGACCGCAGCCAGAACGAAGCGCAGCTGCTCGCGACGCTCGACAAGCTGCCGCCCGACGCGATCAAGCAACAGGCCGCGGCGCTCGCGCCGGGAGACCCGCTGCAGCCATGGCTCAACCAGGCCCTGCGCAAGAGCGGCCAGGCGCTGCCGCTCGCCGTACTGCGCCCGAACCAGCCCGTGGGCACGCTGCTGCCCGAGAACGGCGCGGGGGTGCAGCGCGAGGGCTACCGCGCGTCGCATGCGATCGCCCTGCTGCTGCCGACCGAAGGCGGGCTCAAGGCCGTCGCGCAGGCGATCCGCGACGGTTTCCTCGCCGCGCACTTCGCCGATCAGAACGCCGACCGCGCGCCGGTGCGCGTCTACGATTCGGGCGGCACGGCGCAAGATGCCGTCGCCGCTTACGCGAAAGCCGTGAGCGACGGCGCCGACCGCATCGTCGGACCGCTCACGCGCGAGGCGGTTTCCGCCGTGTTCGCGCAAGGACGCCTGGCCGTGCCCGTGCTGGCGCTCAATCAACCCGAGCACGGCGAGACCCCGCCCGCAGGCAGCGCAGCGTTCGGTCTGGCGCCCGACACCGAAGCGGCGCAGGTGGCCGAGCACATGCTCGAGCGCGGCTTCACGCGCGCCGTCGTGATCACCGCGACCGACGATTGGGCCGAGCGCGCGGCCCTCGCCTTTCGTGCGCAGTTCGAGAGCCGCAACGGCCAGGTCCTCGGTGAGGCGCGCGTCACCGAAGGCGAAGTGAATTTCTCCACGATGATCCATCAAGCCTTGTCGGCGGTGCCTGCGACCAAAAGCGCTCCCGCATTGCCCGGCGCGCTCGCGCAGCCTGGCGCAAGCGAGGGCGACACCGGCATCTTCATCAGCATGCGCCCGCAACAGGCGCGTCTGCTGCTGCCGCAAATCAAGCTCGCCGGCTACAACGGCCTGCCCGTGTTCGCGACCTCGCACATTTACGCGGGCGACTACAATCCCGGCCTCGACCGCGATCTCGACGGCGTCGAGTTCTGCGACGCGCCGTGGCTCTTCGACGCCGCGCTCGGGTTGCCGCGCCACAGCGACATCGCGCGCACGCTGGATTCGGCGCGCGGCGCCGGCGCACGCCTGTTCGCGATGGGCATGGACGCCTACTCGCTGCTGCCTTATCTCGAATGGCTGTCGCAGCATCACGACAGCTACCTGCCGGGCGCGACGGGTCAGCTCGCCGAGGACAACCTCGGGCGCATCCAGCGCCTCCTGATATGGGCGCGCTTCGACAACGGCGCGGCGCATCCGCTCGCGAGCCTATCGGTCAGCGCGGCCTCCCCATGAGCGCAGCGGCGCGCGATCTTGGTATACTTTGGGAAAATGCGGCATCGGCGCATCTCGCCGCGGCGGGCCTCGAGCCGCTCGCGCGCAATTTCACCTGCCGCTACGGCGAGATCGACCTCGTCATGCGCACGCACGAGGGCATCGTGTTCGTCGAGGTGCGCTATCGCCGCCGGGCCGGGCACGGCGACGGCATCGCCTCGGTCGGCAGCGCCAAGCGCGCCAAGCTCGTACGCGCGGCCACGATGTATCTCGAATCCCATCCGCAGTTCGCCGACCTGCCGTGCCGCTTCGACGTCATTGCGTGCAGCGGCACGCCGGAGCGGCCGCGGTTCGAGTGGCTGCCGAACGCGTTCGATGTCGAAAATTGAGAGTTCGCATGACCGAGGCTGAGCGGATGTCGAAAACGTCGTTTCCCCGTGGGATGTTCATGTTGCTCGCCCTGCTGCCGTTGCTGCATGGCTGCGTCGCCGTCGTCGTCGGCGGTGCCGCGGTCGGCGCCGGCGTGGCGCACGACAGGCGCGAGGCGAGCACGGTCGTCGACGACCGCAAGCTCCAGCTCACCGTGCTCGATCACATCAACCAGAACAAGGACCTCGTGCGCGGCAACTACCGGATCAAAGTCGTCGCCTACGATGGCGTGCTGCTGCTGTGCGGCCAGGCCGCGAGCGAGGAACTCAAATCGCGCGCGCAGTCGATCGCCGAAGCGGTCGAAGGCAGCAAGCGGATCGTCAACGAGATCGAAGTCGTCGACGAACCGGAAGGCTTCTGGCGGCGCCGCGAGGACAACGCGCTCAGCGCACGCGTGAAGGCGGCGCTGCTCGACATCACGAGCATGCCCGGCTTCGATCCGACCCGCATCAACGTGACGACATCGCATCAGGTCGTGTACCTCATGGGCCTCGTGACCCACGAGGAGGCCGACGCCGCGGTCGACGTCGCGCGCGACGTCGGCGGGGTCGAGAAGGTCGTCAAAGTGTTCGAGTATACCGACGCGTCAGGCGCGCAAGGCTGAACGCCGCGGGCGCGAGTATACTTTTGCGGAGCGTCGCCATGCCGTCTGTTCGCGGAATTTCGCCCGGTTTCGCGTCGCGCCTGCGCGAGATCTTCAGCGACGCGCTGAGCTTCGACCCTGCCGAACGCGTGACCTACGGCTACGACAACTCTCGGCGCCAGGCGACGCCGGACGCGGTCGTGTTTCCGACCGCACACGCGCAGGTCGCGTCGCTCGTGCGCGCTTGCCGCGAGGAACGAGTGCCGCTCGTCGCGCGCGGACGCGGCACGAACACGACGGGCGCCACGGTGCCGGTCGCCGGCGGCGTCGTCGCGAGCTTCGAGCGCATGAACCGCATCCTCGCGATCCATAGCGAGGATCGCTACGCGATCGTCGAGCCGGGCGTGCTCAACGGCGACCTGCAGGCCGCGCTCGCGCCGCGCGGCTTCTTCTGGCCGCCCGATCCCACCTCGAGCCCGTATTGCACGGTCGGCGGGAATCTCGCCTGCAACGCCGCCGGTCCGCGCGCCGTGAAATACGGTAGCTGCCGCGAGAACACGCTCGGCCTGCGCGCGGTGGCGGGCACGGGCGAGGAATTCCGCTGTGGCGTCTACACGACGAAAGGGGCCACGGGTTTCGACCTCACGCGGCTCCTGGTCGGCGCCGAAGGCACGCTCGCGCTGATCACCGAAGCGACGCTCAAGCTCACGCCCAGGCCTGCCGCCAAGCGCACGCTGAGTGCGAGCTACACGGACGTCGCGGCGGCGGCGGCGGCGGTCGCGCGCATCATGGCGCAGCCCGTCGTGCCGTGCGCGCTCGAATTCCTCGACGGCGAGTCGCTGCGTCTCGCCCGCGCGCACGGCGGCGAGTCGATTCCCCCAGCCGGGGCGTTGCTCGTGGCCGAAGTCGACGGCGAGCCCGGCGAGTTGCCGCGCGCCGCGGGCGCCGTGGCGGACGCCGCGCGCGGTGCGGGGCTCGTCGAGCTGCGCATTGCCGAGGGCGCGCCGGAAGTCGAAACGTTGTGGGCGGCGCGCAAAGCGCTTTCGCCCGCGCTGCGCGCGCTCGCTCCCGACAAGATCAACGAAGACGTGGTCGTGCCGGTCAGCCGGGTGCCTGCGCTCGTCGAGAGGCTGCGCGAAATTTCCGCACGGCACGCGGTGCCGATCGTGAGCTTCGGGCATGCCGGCAACGGCAATCTGCATGTCAATCTGCTGCCGCGCGACGCCGCCGAGCGCGCACGCGCCGATGCCGCGCTCGCCGATGTGTTCGCGGCCGTCGTCGCGCTCGGCGGCACGCTCTCGGGCGAGCATGGCATCGGCCTCGCGAAGCGCGATTTTCTCGGCGATGCGATCGACCCGGCGGCGCTGGCCATCATGCGGCGCATCAAGTCGCAGTTCGACCCGGACGGGATCTTGAATCCAGGCAAGCTGTTGCCCGAGGCCTCAGAAAACGCGCTGAAGTAGCACGAGGGCGAGCGCCGCATAGGCGCCGGCGAGCACGTCGTCGAGCATCACGCCGAGACCGCCCTTGACGTTCTCGTCCGCCCACGAGACGGGCCAGGGCTTCCACACGTCGAAGATGCGGAAAAGTATAAATCCGGCACAAATCCACAACATGCCGTGCGAGGCGGAAGCGAGCGGCGCAAGTGCGATCCACAGACCGACGAATTCGTCCCAGACCACGGCACCCGGATCTTCGCCGCCGATGCGCCGCGCCGCGGCGCCGCAGACGAACACGCCGAGCGCGAACGCGAACGCAAGCGCGAGCGCGTAGGCGAGCGGCGGCAGCTCGCGCAGGGCGAGCCAAGGCGCGAGCGCAACGAGCGAGCCGACCGTGCCCGGCGCGACGGGGCTCAAGCCAGCGCCGAAGCCGAGCGCGATCACGCCGGAAGGCCGGCGCAGCAGGTCTCGGCGGATCGCGGCATCGAGCGGCATCAGGCGAAATGTTCCCAGCCGCGACGCGGCAACGAGATGGGTTTGCGCTGCGCATCGTAAACGACGACGTCCGTTCCGGCGACGATGCGCCCGACGCGCGTCGCCGCGCAACCGCTTCGCGCGAGATCGGCGAGGAGCAACGGCGCCTCGGTTTCTGCGACCGTGAAGCAAAGCTCGTAATCGTCGCCGCCGGCGAGCTGCAAGAGACGGCGCTCCGTATCGTCGGCGAGCGCCAGCAACGCGGGCGACGCGGGCAATGCCGGTGCGTCGAGCTCGGCGCCGACGCCGCTGGCGGCGCAGATGTGCCCCAAATCGGCCACGAGCCCATCGGAAACGTCGATGCAAGCCGAAGCGCGACCGCGCAGCACGAGCCCCTGCGGCACGCGCGGCGTGGGGCGATTCAGGCGTACTTCGAGGAAGTCCGGCGCCGAGGGATTTCGATGCTCCGCCGCGCCGTCGCCGACCAGCAACTGACGGAGGCCAGCGGCGGCATCGCCGAGCGTCCCCGTGACGCAAACGACATCGCCAGGATGCGCCCCGGCGCGTCGCACGGCCGCGTGTTCCGGCACGAAACCATGCACGGTCACCGTGATGCTGAGCGGGCCTTGCGTCGTGTCGCCGCCGACCAAGGCGAGCTTGAATTCGCGGGCAAGCGCGGCGAAGCCGTCGGCGAACGCTTCGACCCAGGTGCGCTCCGCCGTGGGCAATGTCAGCGCGAGCGTCGCCCAGGCGGGCGTGGCGCCCATGGCGGCGAGGTCCGACAGGTTCACCGCGAGCGATTTCCAGCCGACGTCGTACGCTTTTGTGCTTTGTGGAAAATGCACACCCGCCACGAGCGTGTCCGTGCTGACCGCGAGCGCCTGCCCCGCGGGCACGGCGAGCAGGGCCGCGTCGTCGCCGATGCCGAGCCGCACGTCGTCGCGCGCCACCGCGCAGCGCTCGCCGATCGCGTCGATGAGCGTGAATTCAGCCACGGCGGCCGCCCGCGTTCCGCCTTCGAGAATTGGAAGCGTCAGGACGCGCGAAGGCGTTGCTTGGAAGATCGCACGGCGACGCCACGGTCAATCGCGCGCCCGCAGCTCGATCGCGCGCCACTCGCGCGCCGCCTTGTCGAGCACGCCGTTCACGTAGGTGTGACCGTGCTCCGCACCGAAGCGCTTGACGATCTCGATGGCCTCGTTGAGCACGACGCGATACGGCACGTCCGGGCGGTGAAGGAGTTCGTAGCCGGCCAGGCGCAGCACGGCGCGCTCGATCGGATCGACCTGCGCGATATCGCGGTCGAGGAACGGCGCGAGACCGGCGTCGAGTTCGTCGCAATGACGCTCCACGCCGCGCAGCAAGTCCTCGAAATAGTCGAGATCCGCGATTTCCATGTCCTGCTCGTGGCGGAATTCGTCGATGACGCGGCTCATCGGGTTGCCGCTCATCTGCCAGGCGTAGATCGCCTGGGTGGCGCGGCGCCTTGCGCGCGAGCGCGCCGCGAGGTCGATGCCGTCGGGCCTGTGACGCTGATTCATGCTCCTCTCCCTTGCGGCCGGTCGTCCTGCAGCAATTTCCACAAATCTACAATTTCAAGCGCCGCGGCGGCCGCCTCGGCGCCTTTGTTGCCGTGTGCGCCGCCGGCGCGCGCCTGGGCGTCAGCGTGGCGCTCGACGGCGAGCACGCCGTTCAGCACCGGCACGCCGTGATCGAGCGCGACGCGCATGAGGCCTTGGGCGCAACCGTCGGCGACATGCTCGTAGTGGCGCGTATCGCCGCGCACCACGCAGCCGAGCGCGACGATCGCCGCATAGCGGCCGTCGCGCGCGAGCTCGGCGGCCGTCGCCGGAATTTCCCAGGCGCCGGGGACGCGCACGACGTCGACGGCGGCCTCGGCCACGCCGTGCTCGACGAATGCCGCACGTGCGCCGTCGACGAGCGTATCGACGATGCTGGGATTCCAGCGGCTGGCGACGATGGCGAAGCGGCTTCCATGATGGACGCGCGGTTCGCCGGCGAATACGGGCATGGGTGGAAGGCCGAGGGGCGAGGCTGTGGATTATATTCCGAACGCCGTGCCGGGATTCGCGGAACGCGCGTTGCCGCCGCGTTCAGCGTTCGGTCTTGCCGCCGGCCTCTTCGTACCCGACCACCTCGAGTCCGAACCCCGACAGCCCGAGGAACCTCCGCCGCGTGCCGAGTACGCGCAGGCGGCGCACGCCGAGATCGGCGAGGATCTGCGCACCGACGCCATGCCGGCGCCACTCACGCACGGGATCGGCCGCGTGCACGGGCGGGTCGTCGGCGAGGCGTGCGAGCGCGTGCGCCGTTTCCTCGCCGTCGCTGAGCACGACGACCACGCCGCGACCTTCCGCGGCGACGCGACGCAAGGCCGCGTCGAGCGGCAAACCGCCGTCTGCACGCTTCACGTGCAGCACGTCGGAGAGAAGCTCGCGCACGTGCACGCGGGCGAGCACCGGTTCGCCGTCGTCGATGCGCCCGCGCACGAGCGCGAAATGGGCCAATCCGCTCAGCGTGTCGCGATAGGCGTACAGGCGGAATGGGCCGAATTCGGTATCGACGTCGCGCGCGCCGACACGCGCGACGGTCTGCTCGGTCTCCAGCCGATAGCGGATCAGGTCGGCGATGCTGCCGATCCGCAAGCCGTGCGCCGCGGCGAACGTCTCGAGTTCCGGCCGTCGCGCCATCGTGCCGTCCTCGGCGAGGATTTCGACGAGCACGCCGGCCGGCTCGAATCCCGCGAGGGCCGCGAGATCGCTCGCGGCCTCGGTGTGGCCTGCACGCGTGAGCACGCCGCCCGGTTGCGCGGTGAGCGGGAACACGTGGCCGGGTTGCACGAGATCGGCAGGCTTCGCATCGGCGCGCACGGCGGTGCGTATCGTGTGCGCGCGATCGTAGGCCGAAATGCCGGTGGTCACGCCTTCGGCGGCTTCGATCGAGACCGTGAAGTTGGTGTGGTGGCGCGAGGCGTTGTCGCTGACCATCGGCGGCAGCCGGAGCTGTTCGCAACGCGCTTTGGTCAGCGACAGGCAAATGAGCCCGCGCGCCTCGCGCGCCATGAAGTTGATGTCCTCGGGCCGCACGGCTTCGGCCGCCATGATGAGATCGCCTTCGTTCTCGCGATCCTCGTCGTCGACGATGACGACCATCCGGCCGGCGCGGATTTCCTCGAGAAGCTCGGGAATGGAACTGAAGCTCATCGTGCGTTCCTGCGCCAGAGTGGAGTGACGAAACGACCGCTGATCCACGCGCGCCGCAGGAACGCGAGCGCCGCCGCGAGACAGACGAGCGTGGCGACGGACGACGCTTCGATGCCGAACTCTCCGCCCGAGAGCCACACCGGACCCTGTGCGACGGAATGGAACCAGCCCGGCACGTCGGTGCCCGATACGCGCACGCCGAGCACACCACCCTCGGCGAAGTTCCAGCCGATATGGATGCCGATCGGCCACCACAGCGACCGTGTCGCCATGTACGCAGCGCCAAGCAGGATGCCCGCCTGGAGCGCGATGGACAGCGCACCGGCGACGCTCGCGTGCGGATTCGCCAGATGCAAGGCGCCGAACAGCGCCGCGGAAAACGCGAGCGCGAACCACGACCCGCAGAGCGCTTCGAGATTGCGGAAGACGATGCCGCGCAGCAGGATTTCCTCGACCACGCCTGCGGCGAGCGCGAAGGCGAAGCCGATGACCATGCCTGCGCCGTCGCCGGTCGCGGAGATCGCGATCCCACCCGCGGCCAGCAGCAACAACGCCACGACGATGCACAAGCCGCCGCCGATGCCGAAGCCTGCACCGAGTTCGCGCAAGCCGGTGCGCAGCGGCAGCTCGTCCGCGTCGCGCCGCGCGATCCAGCGCGCATACGCGACGTACCAGAGGCAGCTCGCGACGACGACGGCGAGCCCCGCGAGCACGCATGCGGCCGCGCTGCGGCCCGCCACGCTGAACGCGATCTCGCGCAGGAGTATGACCGGCACGCCGACGAAGGCGGTCTCGAGCAGCAAGCGGCTCAGCGGAAAATCGACGACACGGCGGAACACCGACGGAGCGGCCGAAGCGATCGTATTCATGTGCGGTCCTGGTGCTGAACGGCGCCGTACAGGCGCTCGACATAGCGTGCGACGACATCGACTTCGATGTTGACGGCGTCGCCCGGGCGCTTGTCGCGGAACGTGGTCGCCGCGATCGTGTGCGGGATCAGGTTCACGCCGAAACCGGCACCGTCGACTTCGTTCACGGTGAGGCTCACGCCGTCGAGGCAGATCGAGCCTTTCGCGGCGACGTAGCGTGCGAGCGGCAGCGGCACCTCGAATTTCCAGCGCTGCGAGCGCGCGTCGGGTTCGACCGCGATCACGCGTCCGACGCCGTCGACGTGGCCCGAGACGAGATGACCGCCGAGCCGGTCCGCCAGGCGCAGGGATTTTTCCAAATTGACGCAATCTCCACTTTTCAGCATGCCGAGCGTGGTACGCGACAGCGTCTCGACCGAAACGTCCGCGGCGAAACGGGAACCGGCGATCTCCACGGCGGTCAGGCACACGCCGGCCACGCAGATGCTGTCGCCGAGGCGCACGTCGCCGAAATCGAGCGCAGCCGCATCGACGACGATGCGCACGTCGCCGCCGCGCGCATCGAGCGCAGCGACGGTGCCGACGGCTTGGACGATACCCGTGAACATGGCTTCACCCGCGCAGCAAGAGACGGCGATCCTCGCCGATGCGGCGTTCCTCGACAACTGCGAGGCGCCGCGCCGCCGCCATTTCGGCGATGGCCGGCAGCGCCAGCAAGGGCCGCGCGTCGCCGCCGAGCAGCATGGGCGCGACGTAGAGCAAGAGCTCGTCGACGAGGCCCGCCGCGAACAGTGCGCCGGCGAGCGTCGGTCCCGCTTCGACCTGCAGTTCGTTGACGCCCCGCTCGGCGAGCAGGGCGAGCACGGCGCCGAGATCGAGCCGGCCGTCGCTCGCGGGCACGGCGGCGAGTTCGACGCGGGCGTAGCGGTCGTCGCTCGACGCGGCGCCTTCGGCGTGCACGACGAGCGTCGGTGCGGCACCGTCGAGCACCTGCGCCGCGCGCGCAAGCGACAGCGTGCGGTCGAGCACGACGCGCAGCGGCGGACGGAACGGCGCGTCGAGGCGCACGGTCAGGCGCGGATCGTCGGCGCGCACGGTGCCGCTGCCGGTCAGGATCGCGGAGCTGCGCGCGCGCCAGCGCTGCACGTCGGCGCGCGACGCCTCGCCCGTGATCCATTTCGACGCGCCGTTCGCGAGCGCGGTGCGCCCGTCGAGGCTCGCCGCGAGCTTGAGCCGCACCCACGGCCGCGCGCGCTCGAGCCGCGAAAAGAAGCCGCGATTGAGCTCGCGCGCCGGCTCGCGCATGAGGCCCGTCTCGACCGCGATGCCGACGGCGCGCAAGGCCGCGAAGCCGCCGCCGGCCACTTTGGGGTTCGGGTCTTCGCAAGCGGCGACGACGCGGCCCACGCCCGCGGCGATCAAGGCGTTCGCGCAGGGCGGTGTGCGCCCGAAGTGCGCGCACGGCTCGAGCGTCACGTACGCCGTGGCGCCACGCGCGCGTTCGCCGGCCTCGCGCAGGGCGAATACTTCCGCATGCGGCTCGCCGGCACGCGCGTGCCAGCCTTCGCCGACGACCGTTTCACCGTGCGCGATCACGCAGCCGACGCGCGGATTCGGCTGCGTCGTGAACATGCCGAGATCGGCGAGCCGGAGCGCGCGCGCCATGTGCGTGTGATCGGTCGCGGAGAATCGCGCCGCGCCGCCTGCCGGGTGCGACACGCGCGTCACGCTTTCTTGCGCGGCGCGCGCGGATCGCCGAGCAGCGGCAGTTGCAATCCTTCGAGCGCGGGCAGGTCGCGTTCGAGGCGCTCGATTTCTTCGCGGAACGCCTGCACGTCCTCGAAGCGCCGGTACACCGAGGCGAAGCGCACGTAGGCGACCTGGTCGATGCGCTTCAATTCCTCCATGACCCATTCGCCGATGCGCCGCGAGACGACCTCGCGTTCGTTCACCGCACGCAGCTGACGCACGACGCTGCGCACGACCTCGTCAACCGCATCGCTGCCGACCGGCCGTTTTTGCAGCGCACGCTCTACGCCGCTGCGCAGCTTGCGCTCGTCGAACGCTTCCCGGCGCCCGTCGCTCTTCACGACCGCCGGCAGCTTGATTTCCACCGTCTCGAACGTGTTGAAACGCTCGCCGCAGGCCGGACACTCGCGCCGGCGCCGGATCGTCGCGCCGTCCTCCGAGACGCGCGAATCGATGACGCGGGTGTCTTCGTGTTGGCAGAAAGGGCAGTGCATTGAGAACGGGATTGGGGAGTTGGGATTTGGGGATTGGTTAGGCGCTTTTTCAAATCGCCATTCCCGAATCCCCAATCCCGGCCTTAGCCATACACGGGAAACCGCTTGCACTGCGCGGCGACTTTCTCGCGGACCGCGGCGATCACCTTGCCGTCGTTCGGCGCATCGAGCACGTCGCAGATCCAATTCGTGAGCTCGGTGCAGTCGCTTTCGCGATACCCGCGCGTGGTCACGGCCGGGGTGCCGATGCGCAGCCCCGACGTGACGAAGGGCTTTTGCGGATCGTTCGGCACGGCGTTCTTGTTCACGGTGATGTGGGCCTTGCCGAGCGCCGCCTCCGCGTCCTTGCCGGTGACCCCGCGGCCGATGAGGTCAACGAGCATCAGATGGTTCTCGGTGCCGCCCGAGACGATCTTGTAGCCGCGCTCCATGAACGTCTTCGCCATCGCCTGGGCATTCTTCACGACCTGCTGCTGGTAGTTCTTGAACTCGGGCTCGAGCGCTTCCTTGAACGCGACGGCTTTCGCCGCGATCACGTGCATGAGCGGGCCGCCCTGGATGCCCGGGAACACGATCGACTGCAGCTTCTTTTCGAGGTCCTCGCCCGCGTTCTTGGCGAGGATGATGCCGCCGCGCGGCCCGCGCAGCGTCTTGTGCGTGGTCGAGGTGACGACGTGCGCATGCGGCAGCGGATTCGGATAGACGCCAGCCGCGACGAGACCGGCGACGTGCGCCATGTCGACGAACAGGTAGGCGCCGACCTTGTCCGCGATCGCGCGGAAACGCGACCAATCCATGATCTGCGAATACGCCGAGAAGCCGGCGACGATCATCTTCGGCTTGTGCTCCACGGCGAGTTTCTCGATCGCGACGTAGTCGACGAAACCGCGATCGTCGACACCGTATTGCACGGCGTTGAAGAGCTTGCCCGAGAAATTGACCTTGGCGCCGTGCGTGAGATGTCCGCCATGCGCGAGCGACATGCCGAGTACGGTGTCGCCGGGGTTCAGCAGCGCAAAGTACACGGCCTGATTCGCCTGCGAACCCGAATGCGGCTGGACGTTCGCATAGTCGGCGCCGAAGAGCTGCTTGACGCGCTCGATGGCGAGCTTCTCGGCGACGTCCACGAATTCGCAGCCGCCGTAATAGCGCTTGCCGGGGTAGCCTTCGGCGTACTTGTTCGTGAGCACCGAGCCTTGCGCTTCGAGCACACGCGGGCTCGCATAGTTCTCCGAGGCGATGAGCTCGACGTGGTCTTCCTGGCGCTGCACCTCGGCCGCGATCGCGGCGGCGAGCTCGGCATCGTAACCTTCGATGCGCTGGGTCTTGGCGAACATCGGCTTCTCCGGGAAAACGGGGCGGAAAACGCCAATGTTAGCGGTTTCCGGCGCCCCGGCCCACTGCGCGCGCCGCTCAGGT
>Ga0070741_10001908_pt1 | contig 59231 bp, 62 predicted proteins | sample Coa_R1_4_FD_66440 | JGI IMG/M metagenome (GOLD analysis project Ga0070741, IMG submission 66440) | Surface soil microbial communities from Centralia Pennsylvania, which are recovering from an underground coalmine fire - Coalmine... | ecosystem: Environmental > Terrestrial > Soil > Unclassified ...
CGTTGTCGGTCTCGGGGTGCCGCCACATGCCGTGGTGGTGGGCGGTCGGGCCGGTCTTGAGGAAAGCGACCAGGCGCATCCTGCGCGTCTTGCCCATTGCGACCTCCCCGCTCCGACCGCCGCTGGTCCTCAGTTGACCCGGCGCTCTTTGTCTTTCCAGTAAGGATCGCGAAGATTGCGCTTCAGGATCTTGCCGGCTCCCGATTTGGGCAGCGGCTCGCTGCGCACCGTGACGGAGCGCGGCACCTTGTAGCCGCCGATGTGCTTGCGGCAAGTGGCGACGATGTCGTCGGCCGTGGCGGACATCTCCGGTTTGAGCACCACCTCCGCATGGACCAGCTCGCCGTATTTCTGGTCCGGAATGCCGAACACCGCGACCTCGAGCACGGCAGGATGCTGGAAGACCGCGTTCTCCACTTCGGTCGTATAGATGTTCTCGCCGCCCGAGATGATCATGTCTTTGGCCCGATCGACGACGAAGAGATAGCCCTCCTCGTCGGCCCAGGCGACGTCGCCGCTCTTGTACCAGCCGTCGGCGGCGAGAACGGCTGCCGTTTCCTCCGGCCGTTTCCAGTAGCCCAGCATGATGTTGGGGCCGCGCACATAGATCTCGCCGATCTCCCGTGGCTTGCAGACCGAGCCGTCGGGCTTGCGGATCTCGACCTCGACGCCGACCACCGGTTGGCCGCAACTGGCCAGGCGGCTCTTGGCTGGCTCGATGCCGCGCGCGCCGTCGCGATTGTCGGTGCGCTGCATGGAGCTCACCAGCGGCGCCGCCTCGGTCATGCCGTAGAGCTGGACGAAATCGCACGGCAACATGCTGCACGCCTTGAGCAGCAGCTCGACCGGCATCGGCGACGCGCCGTACATGAGCAGCCGCCATGACGAAAGATCGCGCGTGGGCGTGGCCGGATGGTTGAGCAGCATGTTGATCATCGTCGGAACGATCAGCGCCACGGTGACCTTCTCGGCCTCGACGACCCGGCCGAACAATTCCGGCTCGTAGCCGCGGATGCAGACATGGGTGCCGCCCATGAAGGTCAGCGCGAACGTCGTCGCGGCATCGGCGGCGTGGAACATCGGCGCGGCATGGATGAAGCGATCGGTCGGCAGCAACGGATTGGCGATCAGCATGTGCTTGGCGTTGGCCACCAGGTTGCCGTGGCTCTGCATCACGCCCTTGGGCGAGCCCGTCGTGCCGCCGGTGTAGGAGATCGCCGCCAGCGTGTCGGCGGTGATGGCGCGCAGCTCGGCGTGGCTCTCGTCGAGCGGCTTCGCCGCGCACAGGTCGTCCCACGGCACCCAGCCCTGCGGCGCCGCCTCCGCGCCGAAATAGACCAGGTACTCGAGCGAGGGGCATCGTTGCTTCAACTGGCGGGCCACCTCGAGGTAGGCACCGTCGGCGACCAGGGCGCGCGCGCCGCAATCGTTGATGATGAATTCCAGCTCGGGCACGGCGAGCCGATAATTGAGATCGTTGAGCACCATGCCGGCGGCGGGAATGCCGACCCAGCATTCGAGATGGCGGAAGCCGTTCTGGCCGATGACCGCGATCACATCGCCGGTCCGCAGCCCGAGGCTGCGCAGGCCGCCGGTGAGCCCGCGCACCCGGCGGCCCCATTGCGCATAGGTCAGGCGGGTTTCGCCATCGACGATCGCCTCATTGTTCGGACGCAACGCCACGGCACGCGTCATTGGCCACGACAAGATTCCCTGGTTCGACATTGTTCCCCATCAACGCAAGTCGGCTACTGACAGGTTCACTCTAGGGTGCCCCGGTCGGTGCGGGCAAGAATACCACCGGCCTCTTCCCTGGCCTCAGCGTTTGCGCCACTCTTGCCGGCATGATGAGCCCCGACCAGAACGAGCTGATCACCCGCGTCGGCCCCGGCACCAAATGCGGCGCGCTGATGCGTCACTACTGGCACCCCGTGGCGCTGGCGGAAGAGCTGCTCGACGAGCGGCCGGCCAAGGCGGTGCGCGTGCTGGGCCAGGATTTCGTGCTGTTCCGCGACCAACGCGGCCGCCACGGCCTGCTCGACCGGCATTGCCCGCACCGCGGCGCGGATCTCGCCTACGGACGGCTGGAGGATGGCGGGCTGCGCTGCCTGTTCCACGGCTGGCTGTTCGACGTCGACGGCAAGTGCCTCGAAACGCCTGCCGAGCCGGAGGGCAGCGTGCTCTGCCAGAAGGTGCGCCAGCGCTCCTATCCGGTGGTGGTCAAGAACGGCATCGTCTTCGCCTATCTCGGCGAAGGCGAGCCACCGGCCTTCCCCGACTTCGACTGCTTCATCGCGCCCGGCACGCACGCCTTCGCCTTCAAGGGCATGATCGATTGCAACTGGCTGCAGGCGCTGGAAGTCGGCATCGATCCCGCGCACGCCTCGTACCTGCATCGTTTCTACGAGGACGAGGATCCGTCAGGCGCCGCCTATGGCCGGCAGTTCCGCGCCAACTCGGCCGATTCGAGCATTCCGATGACGCGCATGATGCGCGAGTACGCGCGGCCGACCATCGACATCGAGGCGACCGATTTCGGCATGCGTCTCTTCGCGCTGCGCCGCATCAGCGAGAAGCACACGCATGTGCGCGTGACCAATCTCGTCTTCCCCTACGCCTTCGTCATCCCGATGAGCCAGGAGATGACGATCACGCAGTGGCATGTGCCGATCGACGACACGTCCTGCTACTGGTACGCGATCTTCACCTCGTTCGGCGCGCCGGTCGACCACCGGCAGATGCGCGAGCAGCGCCTCAAGCTCTACGAGCTGCCCGACTACAAGCCGCGCATCGGCCGGCAGAACAATTATGGCTACGACGTCCAGGAGCAGAAGACCCGCACCTTCACCGGCATGGGCTTCGACATCAACGTGCACGATCAGTGGGCGATCGAAAGCCAGGGACGCATCCAGGATCGATCGAATGAGCATCTCGGCTACAGCGACAAGGCGATCGTCGCCTATCGCCGCATGCTCCTGTCGGCGATCGGCAAGGTCGCGAGCGGCGAGAAGCCGCCGATGTGGCTCGACCGGGAGCACGCCGCCCGCGTGCGCGGGCCGGTCACGGTCGACGGCATGGGACCGACCGTGGGCTGGGAGGCCTACTGGAAGGAGTTCGACGCCAAACGCCGCTCCGGATCAAGCTGGGCCGCCAAAACGCCCTCGCCACTCGTCGCTTAGCGTTGCAGGTCCCGATGCACGCACACCTCACCCTGAGGAGCGCCCGCAGGGCGCGTCTCGAAGGGTGGGCCACACCAGGACTGCCGCTCGTCCTTCGAGACGCATCGCTGCGCGATGCTCCTCAGGACGAGGTTATCCAATGACTCTGGTCGAGCGTGCCGGTCTGTGGACCGCCGATCGCCAGGCCGCGGCGCGCGAGGTCGAGCGGCGTATCCAGGCGGGCGAGCTCACCGTCGTCCGTCTGTCCTTCGCCGACCAGCACGGCATCCTGCGCGGCAAGACCTACGTCGCGGGCGAAATCGCCGGCGTGATGAAGAGCGGCGTCGGTTTCAGCGCCACCATGCTGATGAAGGACACTGCCCACCGCACGGTGTTCCCGGTGTGGGGTCCGGGCGGCGCGTTCGGCGGTAAGGAATGGGAAGGCGCGGCCGACGTCGTGATGTTGCCCGACCCCTCGACGTTCCGCGTTCTGCCGTGGGCACCGCATTCCGGCTGGATGCTGTGCGACATCGTCTTCGCCGATGGCAGGCCGGTGCCGCTCAGCACGCGGCACCTCTGCCGCCAGGCGCTCGGGGCACTTGCCAATGCGGGCTACGACTTCGTCGCCGGCCTCGAGGTCGAGTTCCATCTGTTCAAGCTCGAGAAGACGCGGCTCGCCCTCGAGGACGCAGGTCAGCCCGGCCAGCCAGGTCCGCCGCCGGAAGTGTCGCTGCTCAACCAGGGCTACCAGTATCTCACCGAGCAGCGCTACGACGAGATGGATCCGATCCTCGAGATCCTGCGCACCAACATCGCGGGCCTCGGCCTGCCGTTGCGTTCGCTCGAAGTCGAATTCGGGCCGAGCCAGGTCGAGTTCACCTTTCGCGCCGGCTCGGGCCTCGAACCCGCCGACGCCATGGTGCTGTTCAGGAGCGCGGCCAAGCAGGTCGCCCAGCGCAACGGCTATCACGCCACCTTCATGTGCCGGCCGAAGATCCCCAACGTGATGTCGAGCGGCTGGCATCTCCATCAGTCGCTGAAGGACAGGAAGACCGGCGCCAACGCATTCATGGATGCGAAGGAGCCGCTGTCGCTCACCGGCATGCAGTGGATGGCGGGGCTGCTCGGCCACGCGCGGGCCGCTGCGGCGTTCAGCACGCCCACCTTGAACGGCTACCAGCGCTACCAGCCGTTCATGCTGGCGCCCGACCGTGCGCTGTGGGCGCGCGAGAATCGCGGCGTCATGCTGCGCGTGCTGGGCGGTGCCGGCGATCCCGCCACGCACATCGAGAACCGCGTCGGCGAACCGGCGGCCAATCCCTACCTCTACATGGCGAGCCAGATCGTCTGCGGCCTCGACGGCTTGAAACGCCAGGCCGATCCCGGCCCGTCCGCCGACACGCCCTACGAGGCCAAGGCGCCGATGCTGCCGAAACAGCTCGCCGAGGCTCTGGCGGCGCTGAAGGACGACGCCGCGTTGCGCGCTGGCTTCGGCGATTTCTTCGTCGACTACTACGTCAAGCTGAAGCAAGCCGAGATCGACCGCGCCAGCGCCGGCGGCAGCGACTGGGAGCAGCGCGAATATTTTTCGATTTTCTGAGCAGGCCGAAGTTCTACACGACAGAATCGGCTGCTTCTTATTCCCGACGTATACTGCGTCGATGCCGTGCGACTGGTCACTTTCCGAGACACTACATCTGGGGGCGGTATGGTCGACCACCCCATTAGATTCCCGTTATTTTATTGGCGCCTTTCAAGATGTTGCGTTGAGGTCCGGCACTCAACCGAAGAGGAATTGAGGGACGTTTCATGGAGCTCTGGCAGTACGACGCTACAGACCTCGCTTTCCTGATCCGTACCGGCCGGGCTTCCGCACGGGAAGCCGTCGATTCGGTCTTTGCCCGCCTGCACAAGGTCAATCCCAGGATCAACGCCGTGGTGTGCGTCTACGAGGAGGAAGCTCGCGCCGCCGCCGAAACTGCCGACGCCGCCCGGGCGCGCGGCCATGCGCTCGGCCCGCTGCACGGCGTGCCGATCACGATCAAGATCAACGTCGATGTGGCGGGCCAGCCGACCGACAACGGCGTCGTGCCGCTCAAGGACCTGGTCGCGCCGGAGGACAGCCCGGTCGTCGCCAATCTCCGGAACGCCGGCGCCATCATCATCGGCCGCACCAATGCGCCGGCCTTCTCGATGCGCATCTTCAGCGACAACGCCCTGCACGGCCGCACGCTCAACCCGCTCGACCCGACGGTCACTCCAGGCGGCTCCAGCGGCGGCGCCGGCGCGGCCACTGCGACCGGCATCGGCTGCATCGCACACGGCAACGACATCGGCGGCTCGGTGCGCATCCCCGCCTACTGCAACGGCGTGGTCGGCCTGCGTACCGGCTTTGCGCGCATTCCCTCGTTCAACCCGACCGCGGCCAACAACGGCCGCGCAGTCGGCGGCGTGCTGATGGCGGTGCAGGGCCCGCACACCCGCACCGTGCGCGACGCGCGGCTCGCGCTCGAAGTCATGGCGCAGGGCAACCGCCGCGACTGGCGCTGGAACGACGTGCCAATGCGCGGCGCGCCGCCGGCGCGGCCGATCAAGGTGGCGATCGTGCCGGAGTTTCCCGGCTGCCAGACCCATCCCGGCCAGGCCGCCGCCGTTCGCCAGGCTGGCAAGCATCTGCACGAAGCGGGCTACGTCGTCGAGGAAGTGCTGCCGCCCGACCTCGAACGTGGCGTCGAATTGTGGGCGAAAATCATCGCCACCGAGTCGTTCCACGGCCTCTGGCCGACCATGCAGAAGGTGGGCGATCCCGACGGCATCGCCGCCATGCGCTCCTGGCTCGAGAACCACAAGCCGGTCGACTTGCCCGCCTACATCGCCGCCCATACCGAGCGCGAGGCGGCGCTCTATCGCTGGATGAACTTCATGTCGCAGTGGCCGCTGGTGATCTTCCCCACCCTGGCCGACCTGCCGCCCAAGCAAGTGAGCGACACCACGGTCGAGGGCCAGGCGAAGATCCTGAATTCCATGCGCCCTGCCCTGATCGCGCCGCTGCTCGGCCTGCCCGGGCTCGCCGTACCGGTCGGCCGCACGGACAGGCTGCGCAACGGCGTGCAGATCATGGCGATGCGCAATCGCGAGGATCTCTGCCTCGATGCCGGCGAGGTCATCGAGGCGGCCGAAGGAATCGTGCAGCCGATCGATCCGGCGATGGCCTAACTGCGCGGCGGCAACTTCACGCGGGCGTCGCGCAATGACTTTTCGAGCGCCGGGATCCCGGCGGGGTTGCCGGCGCGGCACTGCTCCAGCGCCACCCGCGCGCCGAGCGAGCCGTTCTGCATCGTATGGCCGGTCTCGACCTTCACGACGTAGCGTTCGTAGGCCGCCGCCAGGCGTTGGCAGTAGGCGGCGTCACCGCTTTGTGCCCGGAGCGCGACCGGCAAGGCGAGCGCCATGACCACGCACACCCATCTCGCGATCGTCATTCGTCACCCTCCACCGGTGTCGGCCCCCAGCATACGCCCGTGCGGGGGCGTCGGATCAGTCCTTCGACGGCTGGCGGAAGATGCAGTCCTTGACGCCGCTGCCCGAGACCGCCGCGCGCTGGGACCACTGCCAGAGCGGCGACCAGTAAGTGTCGAGCAGCTCCTGCGCCGCCTTCCGGTCATCGACGATGTAGCCGAACTCCTGCAGGTTGACCGGATAGAGGTTGTCGGAGCCGATATAGAAGGTGCGATCGTCGACCATCCAGAATTTGGCGTGATTGGCGATCGCGCCACCGTTCGGCCACTTGTCCTCGGGCCCGAAGCGGAACGGCGCCAGATGGACATGCTCGCAGAGCAAGGCGTTGACCGGATCCGGTCCCTTCCTGATCTCGTAACGCTCCTTGGGGTCCCTGGCATCGAGCCGCCGCTGCACCAGCTCCCGCAGATGCTTGGCGAAGGCCGCGAGCGTCACCTCGTTGGAATAGGAGCTGCCGCTGTTGCCGGTGGCGTCGAAGTTCGACAGCACGATGTAGACCTCGCCCTGCTTTCTCAGCAGGAACGTCACGATCTTGCCGAGCGAGCTCTCGGGATAGAGCACGTCGGCGCGGCCCATGGTGAAGCCGACATCCTGTTGCGCGAGGCGGATCACATGCTGCGCCGACCCGAACATCAGGTCGCGCGCGAGCTCGCTCTGGTTGGCGAACTCCTTGGTGATGCCGGCGCCCAGCCGGCCGACCGCCAGGATCGGCGTGCCGCCGGTCGGCGCGGCAGCGCTCGCCCTCGGCAGCGGCGGCGGCGTCATGCAGGTCTGCGCCGGCACGCTGCCGTCCATCGTGAAGTTCGACACCGTGATCTTGCCGCTCTTGTCCAGGTTGGCGCAGACGAAGTCCCACAGCCGGTCGGCGAATCGCGCGGCACTCGCCGCCGCCGGCCCGTGCACGCGCATCGAGAGATCGTGCACCGGATTATCGACGAGATAGTCCTTGGACCAGAGATTGTGCCCGCCGACCAGGGCGTCCGCGCCGTCGACGGCGATGATCTTGGAGTGGTTCCACGAATAGCTGTCGCAATCGTCCCAGGCGATGCAGGAGCGCATCGCCGCGACGCTGACGCGCAACCTCACCTTCGGCGAATAGTCGATCGCCCCCACGAGCTGCATCAGGAAGCCCGCCGCGTCGACATTGTCCGGCGGATACTGTCCGATCAGGATGCGCACGGTGACGGCGCGACCGCTGAGTGCCAGCGTCTGCAGCGCGTCGCGCAGCGCGCCGAGAAAGCGCGTATCGGGCGGCGGCTGCAGCAGGTTGATGTCGACGCGATGTTGCGCCTTCACCACGAGGTCGTGCACGCGCACGGCAAGCTCGTCGGAATGGCCCATGCACACCTTGCGCTTCGCGTGCCGACGATCCGTCGGATCGGGCCAGATCGGCGCGCAGGTGCCGCCGTCGCAATCGGCGTCGCTGCTGCAGGCCGGCAGCGAGAGCTCGTTGCCGCAATCCTTGCAATCGAGCGAATAGAACTTCAGCTCGTTCGACTTGCGACCCCAGGCATTCGGGCTCTGAACGATCCAGTCGCCTGGCAGCATATTGCCGCGCGTGAGATCGTACGTGATGCCCCTGAACTCCCCGCCGCGGTCGCTCTTGGCGATTTGATCGGCCAGCTGCTCGAGGACCGGCGTTGGCGATGAAGCGGTCGGCGATTCGATATGCCGCTCGCTCTCCAGCGCGATCAGGGGCGTGCTGTCGTCTATCGGATAGCGCTGATGCTTGGCGATGTGCCAAGGCACCGCCGTCCCCGGCGGCAGGCCGCTGCAAGAAATCAGACCGACGAGAAGAAGCAGCCCGAAGGCAGAGCGGCGGAGCATGGACAGTGAGTGAATACCCTCGCAAACTGCGGCGCAACGAGCAACGCTCCCTCTCCTTCAAGGTTCCGCACGCATGAACAGCAAGGCCTCGCACGACATCGGATGGATCGGCCTCGGCCGCATGGGCGAGGTCATGGCGGCACGCCTGATCAAGGCGGGCCACAAGCTCTCGGTGTGGAACCGCACGAGCTCGAAGGCCGATCCGCTCGCTCGCATCGGCGCCGAGGTCGTCACCGACAAGACCGCGATGGCGCATTGCGCGACCGTCTTCACCATGCTCGCCACGACCGACGACCTCAAAGAAGTGCTGTTCGGCAAGGGCGGCGTGCTGACCGGCAATGCCCGGCCCAGGCGCGTGGTCGACATGTCGTCGATCTCCGACACCGGCTCGGCCGAGATCCGCAAGGGCCTCGACAAGGCGGGCGTCGCCTATCTCAGCGCGCCGGTTTCCGGCAACGGCAAGGTCGCCAAGGCAGGCAAGCTGCTGGTCGTCGCCTCCGGCCCGAAGGCCGAGTACGACGCGGTCAAGCCGATGTTCGACGCCCTCGGCCGCGCCTCGGTCTATGTCGGCGAAGGCGAGCTCGCGCGCATCTGGAAGATCGCGCACAACACCATGTTCGGCGTGATCATCCATTCCCTGTGCGAGATCACGCTGCTGGCGGAGAAGGCGGGCATTCCGCGGCACGTCTTCCTCGCCTCGATCAACGACAGCGTGCTGGGCTCCATGTACACGCGCTACAAGACGCCGGCGCTGGTCAACCTCGATTTCACCACAACCTTCACGCCCAAGCTGCTGCTCAAGGACATGGAGCTCGGCATGGGCGCGGCCCGGGCGCTCGGCGTCACCATGCCGACCGCGTCGGTCGCGCGCGAGAGCATTCAGTCATTGGCGCATCAATATCCCGGCGACATCGATTTCTCGGTGCTGCTGCTCGAACTGGCGCGCGCGGCGGGCATGAAGCTCGAGAGCGAGAACGTCAAGGTGAGCGACGGGCTCTGACGGCATGGCGGCGCGCAAGCTCCTCAAGTCCGGCATCGTCGTCACGCAGGACCGGGCGCTCGGCGTGCTGCCGCGGGGCGACGTGCTCGTCGAGGGCGAGCGCATCGCCGCGATCGACGCCGACCTGCGCGCCGACGGCGCGGAGGTGATCGACTGCGCCGGCCACTTCGTGATGCCAGGCCTCGTCAACGCGCACATGCATACCTGGCAGACGGCGCTGCGCTCGATCGCGGCGAACTGGACGCTGCTGGAATATTTCCGCCACGTCCATGCCGGCCTGGCGACGGTCTTCACGCCCGACGACATCCACATCGCCACGCTGGCCGGGGCGCTGAACCAGCTCGACCACGGTGTGACGACGCTGGTCGACTGGGCGCACAACAATCCCACGCCGGCGCACAGCGATGCCGGGATCGCGGCGCTGAAGGAAAGCGGCATCCGCGCCGCCTTCTTCCACGGCTCGCCCAAGCCGGATGCCAAGCCGGGCGAGCGGCATTTCTCGGAGATCCCTCACCCGCGGGCCGAAGTCGAGCGTCTGATGAAGAGCGACTTGGGCCCGCTCGTCACGCTCGGCATGGCGGTGCTCGGTCCGCACTACTCGACGCTCGAGGTGAGCGCCCACGACTTCGCCCTGGCGCGGGAGCTCGGCCTGGTCGCCTCGATGCATCAGGGCGGCGGCGAGGCCAAGACACCCGGCGGCTGGGAAGCGCTGATGCAGCGCGGGCTGGTCGGGCCGCACATCAACGTCGTGCATGGCAACAACCTCACCGACGACCAGCTCAAGGCCTTCGTCGAGCTCGGCGTCTCCTTCTCGGTGACGCCGGAGAACGAGATGGCGCAGGGCCACGGCCATCCCATCACCGGCAGGTTACGCGCGCTGGGTTCGCCACCGTCGCTCGGCGTCGATCTCGAATCGGCGATCGGCGGCGACATGTTCACGGTCGCGCGCATGGCGCTCGCCTCGCAGCGCGCGCTCGACAACGCCGCCGAGCGCGGCAGGAACGGCGGCATTCCCGCCACGTCGACGGTCCCGGCTGCCGAAGCGCTGGAGTGGATCACGACGCGCGGCGCCTCGATGCTCGGCATGAACGGAAGCATCGGCAGCCTCAGCGCGGGCAAGCAGGCCGACATCACGGTGATGTCATTGGGCGAACTCGCAATGTGGCCGGTGCACGATCCAGTCGCCACCGTCGTCATGCAAGGCTCCGGTGCGCGAGTACGCGACGTGCTGGTCGCCGGCGAGTTCAGGAAGAAGGACGGCCGGCTGCTGTTCGCCGGTCTCGACGGCGTCAGGCGTCGGCTCGCAAATTCGGGCGAGCGAATCCTTGGGCGCTTGAACGTGCCCAGCATCAGCCGCCACATTGGCGCTGCGTAAGAACACGGGGAGGAAAATTTGCGTCTCTTGATCATTGCGATCTGTCTTCTGCTGGCCGGCGCGGCGCAGGCCGAAACCTGGCCGGAACGGCCGGTCCACATCATTGTCGCCTTCACGCCGGGCAGCGCGACCGACGTCATCGCGCGCTCCCTCTCCAACGAGCTGTCGGAGCGGCTCGGCCAGCCGGTGATCGTCGAGAACAAGCCCGGCGCAGGCGGTACGATCGCCGCCGCCCAGGTCGCCAAGGCGGCGCCCGACGGCTACACGCTGCTGGTCAATTCGTCGGGCCACACCGTCAGTCCGTGGATCTACAACAAGCTGAGCTACGACGCGGCCAAGGACCTGGTGGGCGTGAGCTTGCTGGCGCGCCAACCCAATATCCTCGTCGTCTCGCCCGACAGGGGCTGGAAGGCCGTCGCCGATCTCGTGAACGAGGCGAAGGCTCATCCCGGCAAGCTCTCCTTCGGCTCGGCGGGCGTCGGCAGCGCCACCCACATCAACGGCGAGAAATTCAAGGTCGCCGCCGGCATCGACGTCCTGCATGTCCCGTACAAGGGCACGCCGGAAGCGCTGAACGACGTGATGGGCGGCCGCGTCGAATACTTCTTCTCGCCCGTGGTCTCGGCCCTCTCGCTGGTCCATGAAAAGCGGGTGATCGCCTTGGCGAACGGCAGCCCCAAGCGCTCATCGGTGCTGCCCGACGTACCGACCACCGAGGAAGCAGGCTACAAGGGCAGCGGCTACGACTACTGGGCGGGCCTGCTGGCGCCCGCGGGCACGCCGCCGGCCGTGGTCGACAAGCTCAACAAGGCGCTGGTCGACGTCCTGGCCCTGCCCGCCGTCAAGGAGAGGCTCGCCAAGATCGGCGGCGATCCGGCGCCGACCACGCCCAAGGAATTCGACCAGCTGGTCGTGCGCGAACTGGCGGAGAACGCCCAACTCGTGAAGGCCGCAGGAATAAAGGCGCAATGAAATGAGCGACATGCTGCTGCAAACCACCGTCGTCGGCTCCTACCCGCAGCCCGACTGGCTGATCAATCGCGAGATGCTGAGCAAGATCGTGCCGCGCACGCGCATCCGGGAGATCTGGCGCGTGCCCGAGCCCTTCCTCGAGCAGGCGCAGGACGACGCGACCCTGCTCGCCATCCGCGACATGGAGCGGGCCGGCATCGACATCATCACCGACGGCGAGATGCGGCGCGAAAGCTACTCCAACCGCTTCGCCACCGCGCTCGACGGCATCGACGACGAGCATCCCGGCGAGGTGATCAACAACCGCGGCCAGAAGACGGTCGTGCCGCGGGTCGTCGGCAAGATCCGCCGCACCGGACCCGTGGAGCTGCGCGACATGCAGTTCCTGCGCGCCAACACCGGGAAAGCCGCGAAGATCACCCTGCCCGGCCCCTTCACCATGGGCCAGCAGGTCAAGGACGAGTTCTACAAGGACGCCGAGGCGATGTGCATGGACTATGCCGCCGCGGTGAACGAGGAGGCGCATGACCTCGTCAAGGCCGGCGCCGACGTGATCCAGCTCGACGAGCCCTGGCTGCGCAACAATCCCGAGGAGGCCAAGCGCTACGCGGTGAAGGTGATCAACCGGGCGCTGCAGGGCATCACCGTACCGACGGTCGTGCATCTCTGCTTCGGTTATGCCGCCGTGGTCACCGGGCTGAAGCCGACCGGCTATTCCTTCCTGCCGCAGCTCTCCGACACCATCGCCCAGCAGATCTCGATCGAATCGGCGCAGCCCAAGATCGATCTCGGCGTGCTGAAAGATCTTGCGCCCAAGAAGGTCATGCTGGGCGTGATCGACCTCAGCGATCCCGCTGTCGAAACGCCGCAAAAGATCGCCGAGCGCATCCGGGCCGGGCTGAAGCACCTGCCGCCGGACAAGCTCCTGCCGGCGCCGGATTGCGGCATGAAGTACCTGCCGCGCGCCACGGCATTCGGAAAGCTGAAGGCGTTGGCCGAGGGGGCGGCGATCGTGCGACGCGAGCTCTAGGAATTAGCGACGGATGGTCGTGCTGTCGGGCATGACCGTGACGTTGCGCTGCACGCCGTTCTGCGTCGCCGTTCCGACCCACCTTCCGTCGGGCAGCCGATGCAGGTCATGGACGCCGGAATAGCCCTGGCTCTGCAGCCGCGATTGCACGCCGGCCGGTCCGGCGGCGGTCGACTGGTTGCGCGTCGGCGGCGTGGTCTGTGCCGCTGCGGGCAACGACACAAGAAGAAGAAGAATCGCGAACCCTTTCATGAGGCGAGCTTTCCCTTGAGGACGGTTCCGGCGTGCATGCCGGTCGCTTCTCCATTTTCGAAAGCCACCGCGCCGTTCACGATCGTGGCGCGGATGCCTTCGGCCTTCTGAACCAAACGCCGCGCCCCGCCGGGAAGATCCTTCTCGACCGTCGGCAATTGCGGGCGGATGCGGTCTTCTTCGAACAGCACGAGATCGGCATGGTAGCCCTCGCGCACGACGCCGCGTCCCGTCATCTCCCAGGCGGCGGCGTTGTCGTGCGTCAGCTTCTTGATCGCCTCCTCCAGGGTGAAGGCGCCGCGCTTGCGCACCCAGTAGCTCAGGAAATGGGTCTGCAGCGAGGAGCCCATCTCCTGGCAGACATGCGCACCGGAGTCCGAGAACGTCGCCAGGGTGCGCGGATGCTTCAGGATGCCCAGCACGTCGTCGGGCGTTTCGTTGACCAGCGGCTGGACATAGATCTGGTTCTCGTTGGCGAGCGAGAGGTCGATCATCACCTCGACCGGGTGCTGGCCGCGCTGCCTGGCAAGCTGGTCGACCGTCGGATCGTCCCAATCGACGCCGTTCAAGGCGAAGAGGTTGGAATAGTCGGGCTTGCGCGGATCGGTGGTCGCGGCCCCACCGCCCTGGAAGGTGTTGTCGCGCGGCTTCATCCGGCTTTCGGCCTCGACCAGCGCGCGGCGCACTTCTGGATCCCGAAGCCTCCTTTTCTGCTCGTCCATCGGCAGCGCGCGGATCGGCTTCCACGCCGGCAGCACGTCGAACGGCAGATAGGATCTCAGCGAGAAGATGGCATTGATCGAGCGCGTCGTGCCCTGGCCGAACATGCGACCGCCGGCAGCGATCGTGTCGTCGATATACCGGGTCTGATAGTGCCAGGGATTGGGATCCTCGCCCTGCCTGGTGGCGAGCACGCCGAACATGATCGGCCGCCTCGATTGCAATGCCACCTGCCGCAGCCGCTCGAGGAAGGCGCGATGGCGGGCGCCGCTCGCGATGTCGGGCCCGATCTGGAAGATGCCGGCATCGAGCTCGGCCATTGCCGCCAGGATGCGATCGATCTCCTCCCACTCCGCGAGCCGACTGGCCACTGGCGTGTCGTCGGGCGTGAGGTGGGTCGACGCGCGCGAGCTCGAGAAGCCCATGGCGCCGGCCCGGAGCGCCTCCTGCACCGCGGCAGCCATGCGCCGCATGTCGTCCTCGGTCGCCTTTTCCGACAGTGCCCGCTTGCCCATGACATACATGCGCAGTGCCGAGTGGCCGATATACATGCCGTAGTTGATCGCCTTGGGCAGGCGCTCGACGGTCTGCAGATATTCGGGGAACGTCTCCCATGTCCAGTCGATGCCCGCCGCCATTGCCTCGGTCGGGATGTCCTCGACCGCCGACAGGCAGCGCGCATACCAGTCGCGATCCGACGGCCTGCACGGCGCGAGCGCAAAGCCGCAATTGCTCATCACCACGGAAGTGACGCCATGCCAGCACGAGCAGCTGCCGAGCGGATCCCATGCCACCTGGGCATCCATGTGCGTATGGCCGTCGATGAAGCCTGGAGAGACGATCAGGCCCGCCGCGTCGATGGTCCGCGCCGCCCGCGTGGTCACCTTGCCGATCTCGGCGATGCAACCATCCCTGATGCCGACATCGGCCTGGAAACGCGCCTTGCCTGAACCGTCGACAACCGTGCCGCCGCGAACCAGCAGATCGAGTGTCATGGCGTTCCTCCTGTCCTGGCGACTCCCGGCAGCGACACCGAGAGCTGGAAGCAATTTTCGCTCGAGCGCGGCCGCTCCGCCGGCGGCTCGCCGTCGCCGATCTCGAAGCGCTGCCGCGCCAGCAACTGGTTGGCCCGCCACAATTCGAGCGTCCAGGGGCCGCGTACCAGTTCCCAGTCGTGGTCGAACCCATAGCCGATATAGGAAGTGGCGCCGATTTTCATCTGCACCTGATGCTGGGTCACCGACAGGGCTTGCGGGCCGCCCGGCGGTTTTAGCGCGACGGGGAAGCGCGTCACGCGTGTGAGCTCGACCACCGCCCCCGCAGGAACGCCATCGAGCCGGTAACGGAAGCCGAACTGCACGCCCCTCCTCATGGGAATCGCCTCGGTCGTCGCCACGTGGCAGATGTTCTGCACGACGTTGGTGTTGAAACCGCTCGGCAGCCGCTCGGTGCGGACGGTCTCGGCGGTGTAGATGCCATGCTCGATGATGGTGATGCCGATATCCTGCGCGGCCGCCGGCCAGGCAATGCACAGGAGCAACGCGACGGCGAGCACGCGCATTTCAGCGGCCTGCAACACGCGCGTTGTGCGTCCCGACCTCCGACACCAGGAAGCATTGCGAATTCTCATCGGGCACGACCTTGAAGCTCTTGTCCCGCGTTACCGTGAAATTCAACTCGGTAAGCCTGCGATCGCCATAGAAGAACGCGACCGTCCAAGGACCAGGTCGCGTATGTTCGTCGATGCCCCACCCGCCATATGACAAAGCGCCAATCGGACGCTTGGTCGTTCCTTCCGTCGTCACGTAGGACCCCGCGGGTGCCGCCGGGTCCGGGAAACGGACCGTCCGCCTTATCTCGACCAACTTGCCTCGTGGACTGCCTTCGATGCGATAGGCAACGCCAAAAAGACGTTCGTCATCGGCCGGCACGATCCATGTCGTCATCACGTGACAGATGTTTCTGGCATTGGATTGCGGAAGCTGCGCACTTGGATTCTGCTTCGGCGGCGAAAGATCGGCCCTGTAAATGCCGTAGCTCAGGATGGTGATGCCGCTCACCTCCTGTGCGCCAGCCAGTCGTGCGACGGCCAGCAGAGCAACCGTGATCAGGACCGACCGCATTGCCACGTCAGAGCCGATCCTTGTGCTCGACGATCTTCCAGTAAGTGTCTTTGGCGCAGATCTTGCCGCCGCGGAACGTGTAGATGTCGCAGCCCTGGTAGTTCAGGTCCTCGCCGGTGCTGCCCTTACCCCTCACCGTCCACACCGAGATCGCGCGATTGCCGGCGAAGATGTACTCCTTGTGGTCCCAACGCATGTCGGGAATCACCTTGAAGCGATCCGCGAGCGTCTTGCGGATCATCTCGCGCCCTTTGAGCGTGCGGCCGACCGGCTCAGGCCCACGCGCCAGCCAGAAGGTGGCGTCTTCGGTGAAGAACGAGGCGATGCGGTCGACGTCGCGGCTGTTGAAGGCAGCGGAAATCGCCTTCATCAGTTCCGGCGTGGCGATGTCATCCTTGCTGGCGGTGCTGGCGTCCGGCATGCGTTCCTCCGATGGGACATGCGGCAACGATTGCAGGCTTTCCCTTGTCCAGCAACGCAGAAAGCCCGCTCCGGCGGGAGCGGGCTGCTCTGTTCGCGCGACCTCGGCACCGTGCCGGAGTTGCTTGACCGGCTTTGTCGATAGGGTTTGCGCTCGCCATGCTGGCCGCACCGATGGACGCCGTTCCGCAGCGAGAGCGGGGCTGCGCACATTTGCCTCCATCCGTGCTAAAGGTGCGGAAAAAGAGGAAACGTCCAGACAATGGCCACCATGTACGACTACATCATCGTCGGCGGCGGCTCCGCCGGCTCGGTCATGGCCCACCGGCTCTCGGCCAGAAGCGCCAACAAGGTGCTGCTCTGCGAGGCCGGCCAGGACACGCCGCCGGGCCAGGAGCCGCCGGAGATCCGCGACTCCTACTCGGGCACGGCCTACTTCGATCCGCGCTTCCACTGGACCGAGCTCAAGGTCACGACGCAAGTCGTCTCGCACAACAACCCGCACGAAAACCGGCCGCCGCTGCGCAAGTACGAGCAGGCGCGCGTGCTGGGCGGCGGATCGTCGATCAACGGCCAGATGGCGAACCGCGGCGCGCCGACAGACTTCGCCGAGTGGGTCAATCGCGGCGCCGAGGGCTGGGGTTGGGATGATGTCCTGCCCTTCTTCAAGAAGGTCGAGCGCGACCTCGACATCCAGAATGAATGGCACGGCAAGGACGGCCGCATTCCGGTGCGGCGCATCCCCGTCGAGCACTGGACCGGCTATGCGAGAGCGGTGAGCGAAGCTTGCAAACAGGCCGGCATGACCTTCCTGCCCGACCAGAACGGCGAGTTCGTCGACGGTTATTTCCCGGTGACGCACTCCAACGCCTCCGAGCAGCGCGTGTCGGCGGCGATGGGCTATCTCGATGCCGAGACCCGCAAGCGCTCCAACCTCACCATCTCGACCGAGACGCAGGTGAAGTCGCTGATCATGGAAGGCACGCGATGCGTCGGCGTGGTCGCGTCGGTCAAAGGTAAGGAACAGGAATTCCGCGCCAACGAAGTTATCCTGTCGTCGGGCGCCATCCATTCGCCGGCGCATCTGCTGCGCGCCGGCATCGGCCCTGTCGGCCACCTCAACGAAATGGGCATTCCGGTCGTGGCGGCGCTGGAAGGCGTCGGCCAGCGGCTGATGGACCATCCGTCGATCTCGCTGTCGTCGTTCATCAAGCGCGGCAATCGCATGAACGAGCATACGCGGCGCCACATCCAGCTCGGCATCCGCTACTCGTCCGGCCTGCCCGGCATCCCCAGGGGCGACATGTTCACCGCGGTGGTCAACAAGTCGGCCTGGCATTCGGTCGGCGAGCAGATCGCCTCGCTGCTCACCTTCATCAACCGCACCTATTCCGAGACCGGACAGGTGAAGCTCGCCTCACGCGACTGGCGTGCCGAGCCGGTCGTCGAATTCAATCTCCTGTCGGACCGCCGCGACGTCGATCGCCTGAAATACGGCTTCAAGAAGATGGCGGCGCTGCAGATGACGCCGGTCGTCCGGACGGTGGCCGACACGCCCTTCCCCGCCTCCTACACCGACAAGGTGCGCAAGATCGGCGTGGTCAACACCAAGAACAAGATCCTGACCGCGGTGATCGCCCAGTTTCTCGACGGACCGCAGGCGTTGCGCAAGTACATGATCGAGAACTTGGTGGTCGAAGGATTCACGTTCGACCAGGTGATGAACGACGACGAGGCGCTCGAGGAGTTCGTGAAGAAGAACACGATCGGCGTATGGCACGCGTCCTGTACCTGCCGCATGGGCCGCGCCGCCGATCCGATGGCCGTGACCGACACGCAAGGCCGCGTGAAGGGCGTGCAGGGCCTGCGCGTCGTCGACGCCTCCGTGTTCCCCATCGTGCCCTGCGCCAACACCAACTTCCCCACCTTGATGACGGCGGAGAAGATCGCCGCGGCGGTGATGCAATGAGCGTGATCCTGGGAGAAGGCAAGCACCGTTACCGCGTCGTCGAGAACTGGGCCAAGCTGCCCGACGGCTGGGAGTTCCGGGACGTCGCCGCGGTCGCGGTCGATAGCAAGGATCGCGTCTACGTCTTCAATCGCGGCGAACATCCGATGATGGTGTTCGATCGCGACGGCAATTTCCTGCGCTCGTGGGGCGAAGGCCTGTTCAGCCGGGCGCACGGCATCGATATCGACGAGGACGACGTCCTCTACTGCACCGACGACGGCGACCACACCGTGCGCAAGGTCACGACCGACGGCAAGGTGCTGATGACCATCGGCGTGCCGGGCAAGCCCGCGCCGTTCCTGAGCGGCAAGCCGTTCAACCGCTGCACGCACACGGCACTCTCGCCCAAGGGCGAGATCTACGTCTCCGACGGCTACGGCAACAGCGTCGTCCATAAATACTCGCCCAACGGCAAGCACCTGATGTGCTGGGGCACCACCGGCACCGATCCGGGCCAGTTCAACATCGTGCACAACATCGTCACCGACGAGGACGGCTGGGTCTATGTCGCCGATCGCGAGAACCACCGCGTGCAGGTGTTCAACGGCAAGGGCAAGTACGAGACGCAGTGGAACAACATGCACCGGCCTTGCGCACTCTATTGCTGCGGCGGCAAGAAACCGAGATTCATCATCGGCGAGCTGGGCTCGGGCATGCCGGTCAACACGCGCCACACCAACATCGGCCCGCGCCTCACCATCGTCGACCACAAGGGCCGGACCATCCAGCGGCTGGGCGGCGAAGCGGGTCCCGGCCAGGAGCCGGGCAAGTTCCTGTCGCCGCACGGACTCGCCGTCGACAGCAAGGGCAGCATCTATGTCGGCGAGGTGAGCTACACCAACTGGGCCGGCACGCATCCCGGCACGCCGGTGCCGAAATACCTGCGCTCGCTGCAGAAGCTCGAGAAAGTGAAGTGATGCAGGCGAGCGAGCGCCTGCACCTGATCGGCAGCATCCCGCTTTCCAGCAGCGAGGAGGTGTTCCGCACGCTCGGCAGAGAGCTTGGCCGCTATTTGCGCTGCATGCCCGACGGCGAAACCGGCGAACGCTCGCGCTGGGTCTATTTCCAGGGCCAGATGCTGCGCGCCCATCCCGCCATGGAGATCGACCCGACCGTGCCGCCTTTCCCGTTCGTGCAATGGGACGGCAAGGTCGTGCGCGAGATCCCGCAGGTGCGTTTCAAGCCTGGCGTGGATCCCGACAAGGTCATGTTCAAGACAGGCTACGACGAAGCGGCCGCCGCATCATATGAAGTCTTCAAGAAGATGCGCGACAGCGGCACCATTGCCAAGCACGTGCGCTTCCAGGTCTCGCTGCCGACGCCGCATTCCAGCGGATACCTCTATGTTAGCGGTCCGGCGCGGCCGACCTACTTCCGGGTCTACGAACGTGCGCTGCTGGATGCGCTGGCCAACATCGTCAAGGCGATCCCGGCAGCCGATCTCGCCATCCAGTGGGACGTCTGCCAGGAAGTTCTGGCCTTCGAGAACTATTTCAAGGATCGTCCCGCCGACTACAAGAAACAGACCTTCGACATGTTGGCGCGCCTGGGCGATTCGGTGCCCAGCGATGTCGAGATGGGCTACCACCTCTGCTACGGCTCGCCCGCCGACGAGCATCTCGTGCAGCCCAAGGATGCCGCCATCCTGGTCGAGATGATGGAAGGCATTGCCGCGGCCACCGGGCGGCGCATCGACTTCTTTCATATCCCCGTGCCCAAGGAACGCAGCGACGCCGCCTACTACGCGCCGCTTAGGAACTGGAAGCACGATCCCAAGACGAAGCTCTATCTCGGCCTGCTGCATTTTGACGATACAGTGGGCGACAGGGCGCGCATCGCGGCGGCACGCCGCGCCGTGCCCGATTTCGGATTTTCTGCCGAGTGCGGCTGGGGCCGCACCGAACCCGGCCGCCTGCCCGGCTTGCTCGCAGGTCATCGCTCTGCTGCGGAGGCTTTCTAGATGGTTGAACGTATTCTGGTTGTCGGTCCCAAGGACACGATCTCGATGGTCGACGACCTCGCCCCCAAGGGCTTCGAGATCGTCAAGGCGTTGCACAATTCGCCGGAGCAGAAGGCGGCGCTGCCGGGCGCGCATTACTTCGTTGGCTTCGTGCAGCAATACGTTAACGAGCAGCTCTACAAGGACGCCCCGCACCTGCGGCTGATCCAGCTATTGAGCGCAGGTTACGACCGCGCCGACCTCGCCGCCGCGATCAAGCACCGCATCCCGATGTGCAACAACGGCGGCGCCAACTCGGTCGCGGTGTCGGAGCATGCGCTGCTGCTGATGCTCGCCGTGTCGCGCCGGCTGATCACCCAGCACACCAACGTCACCGCCGGCCGCTGGCACGGCAATGCGCCGCCCACCGTGCACCAGGTGCGTGACAAGGTGCTGGGCATCATCGGTCTCGGCACCATCGGCAAGAAGGTCGCCAGGCTGGCCCAGGCCTTCGGCATGCAGGTCACCTATTACGACATCGCCCGACTCAAGGAAGAACAGGAGGACGCGCTCGGCGTGCGCTTCCGCCTGCTGCCCGAGATCATCAGGAACTCCGACATCATCTCCCTGCACGTGCCGCTCAACGACAGCACGCGCGGCATGCTGGGCAAGCAGGAGATCGCGGCGATGAAGAAATCGGCCATCATCGTCAACACCTCGCGCGGTCCGGTGATCGACGAGAAGGCGCTGACGGCGGCGCTCTCCGAGGGCCGGCTGTTCGGCGCCGGCCTCGACGTGTTCGACGAGGAGCCCACGCCGCCCGACAATCCCCTGCTCAAGCTTGGCAACGTGGTGCTGACCGCGCACCTCGCCGGCCCGACCTGGGAGAGCAATATTACGCGGTTGCGCAACGGCTTCGACAATTGCCAGCGTGTCGCCCGCGGCGAGGCCCCCCTCTGGGTGGTCGAGGAGATGCAGGGCGTGTCGCTCAAATACTCGTAACGGCAGAGGGAGCCGTCTTGCGCCCGGGCGACCCCCGGGCCAAAATTGGCTCGGGGACGGGGGCCGATGCGATTCTGGGGAGTTGTGCTGGTCGCCATCATCGCGATGGCGGGACCGGCGCGGGCCGAGACTTACGAGCAGCTGAAGAAGTGGTGCTACGGCAAGGCCACCGACGAGCAGTCGCTGCACGGCTGCGCGGCGGTGATCGCGGCCGATCGCGAGGCCAAGACCGACATCGCCGTCGCCCTGCTCAATCGCAGCCTCGCGTTCAGGAACATTGGCGAGATCGACCGCGCCATCGCCGACCTCTACCGCGCCGTCGAGCTTCGGCCGATCTTCCCCGAAGCCCTGTCGGCGCGGGCAGGCCTGCGGTCGGCCAAGGGCGATCTCACGCGCGCGCTGCAGGACTACGACCTCGCCATCCGCCAACAGCCAACCTTCGAGGACGCCATCCATAACCGCGGCACGGTGCGCGCCGCGCTCAAGGATTACGACCGCGCGATCGCCGACTACGATCTCGCCATCAAGCTCGCTCCCCGCGATCCGTTCCCCTACTCCAGCCGCGGCAACGCCTGGTTCAACAAGGGCGAGGTCCAGCGCGCGCTGCAGGACTATACCCGCGCGCTCGTCCTCAAGCCCGACCACCTGCCGGCGCTCTACAATCGCGGCCGCGTCTACGCGACGCTCGGCGCCTACGAGCGCGCCCTCGCCGACTTCACGGCGGCACTCGCGGTCAAGGAAGACTTCGACACCCTGATGAGCCGCGCTTTCCTGCGCCTGCTGCGGCACGACTACGAACTGGCCATCGCCGACTACGACCGCGCGGTGCGCGTCAACCCCACGTCGGCGGTGGCCTACAACGACCGCGGCAAGGCGCACGGGCGGATGGACGAGATCGACCTTGCGATCGTCGACTTCAACCAGGCGCTGCGGCTGCAACCCGACTATCTCGAGGCCCTGAACAACCGCGGCCTTGCCTACAAGGCCAAGGAAGAGTTCGACCTGGCCTTCGCCGATTTCGACCAGTCGGTTAAGCTCAGGTCCGACTATGCGCCGGCTTTCTTCAGCCGCGGCCTCACCTTCGAGGCGATGCGGATGTACGAACCCGCGATCAGGGCTTACGACCGTGCCATCGCGCTGAAGCCGGACGAGGCGGCATGGCTCAGCCAGCGCTGCGCCGCGCGCGCCAAGATCGGCCGGCTCGACGCTGCGCTCGACGATTGCAACCGCTCGCTGAGCCTCGAGACCGCCAATGCGACGACGCTCGACCGTCGCGCTCTCGTCCATCTGAAGCTCGGCCGCTACGAAACGGCGATCGCCGACTACGACGCGGCCCTGCGACTGGCGCCGGCGACGGCCGAGCTGCTGTTCTGCCGCGGCGTCGGCCGACGGGCCGTCGGAAACATGTCGGGCGCGGAAACCGACTTCGCCTTGGCGCGCAAGATCAATCCCGACATCGCCGACGAAATGATGAAGCTCGGCGTCTCCAGCGAGCTGCTTCGCTAATCCGGCAGCTTGACCGCCTCCAGCGGCGCGCGGCCGCGGATCATGTCGGCCGCCTTCTCGGCGATCATCAGCACCGACGCATTGAGGTTTGCCGACGGCATGGTCGGCATGATCGAGGCGTCGACCACGCGCAACGCCTCCATGCCGCGGACCCGCAGCTGATCGTCAACGACCGCCGTCGGATCGCTCTCGGGCGCCATGCGGCAGGTCCCCATCAGGTGGAACGTCGTCGTGCCGCGCGCCTTGGCAGCGGCCATCAGATCGTCGTCGCTCTGCGCCTGCGCGCCGGGAAATTCCTCGCGATCATAATATTTCTGCAAAGGCTCCGAGGAGATGAGCTTGCGCGCGATCTTCATGCCGGCGAGCAATACGCGTCGATCGCTCTCCGCCATCAGATAATTGGGCTGGATGACGGGAGCGGCGAACGGATCGGCTGACTTCGCCCGCACGTAACCGATGCTGTCGGGCCGCTGCTGCCAAGACGCGATCGTCATGCCGGGAAAATCGTCGAGGGTCGACTGCACGCCCTCCTTGTAGCTCGCCGGCGTGAAGGTGAACTGCAGGTCGTAGTTCTCGATGTTGGGGTCGGACTTCCAGAACACGTAGATCAAGGTCGGATTGAGGGCGAGGATGCTTGGACGCCCCAGCGCATATTTCGCGATCTCGCCGACCAGCTTCAGGCCCTTCGACTTCTCGTTGATCGTCTCGGCTCCCTTCACGCGCGCGACGAAACGCGGCGCGTAGTGGTCGCGCAGATTCTCGCCGACGCCTGCGAGCTCGTGCCTCACGGTGATGCCGAGCGATCCCAGCAACGACGCCGGGCCGATGCCCGAGATCTGCAGGAGCTGCGGACTGTTCACTGCGCCGCCGCACAGGATCACTTCCTTGCTGGCGTGCACCTCGACGGGCGCGCCGCCGCGCCCGCCCTTGAGGTAGCGCACGCCCACAGCGCGCTTGCCCTCGAGGATCAGGTTGGTCGCGTGCGCATGCGTGCGCACGTCGAGGTTCGGCCGCTTCATCGCCGGGTATAGGTAGCCGCGCGCCGCACTGACGCGGCGGCCATTGCGGATGATGCGCTGCACGTAGCTCACACCCGCCTGCTGCGTGCCGTTGTAGTCCTTGTTGCGCGGGATGCCCATCTGCACCGCGCCCTCGATGAACGCCTCACAGAGCGGATCGCGCCATTCGAGATCGGTGATCGGCAAACTGCCGTCGCTCCCGCGGAACGTCGGATCGGCCGAGCCCGCCTCGCTGGCGATGCGGTTCTCGGTGCGCCGGAAGTACGGCAGCACGTCGCGATAGCCCCAGCCGAGATTGCCGCGCTGCGCCCAGCCGTCGAAATCGAGGCGCTGGCCGCGATTGTAGATATGGCCGTTGATCGAGCTCGAGCCGCCCAGCGTCTTGCCGCGCGGGGCGGCGATGCGCCGGCCGCCCGTCCATTCGCTCGGTTCGGACGTGTACAGCCAATTCACGCGCGGATTGACCAGCGTGTACATGAAGCCCGCGGGAATATGGATGAACGGGTGCCAATCCCTGGGGCCGGCCTCGAGCACGCAGACGCTGGACTTGCCGTCTTCGCTCAGCCGGTTGGCCAGAACGCTGCCGGCCGAACCGGCGCCGACAATGACGTAGTCGAACCTTTCCACGCGTTTCCTCTTATTACAGGTCGATCAAGGCTTTAGCCCGGAAGCCGCCGGGCCGGCAACGGCGGCCGCCCCCGATTGGTCACACGTCGTCCCGACGGCGTTATGTCGATATGGGTGCGACTATTGAGGGATGGGAAAACGCTCATGGTCCGATACGGCGCAAGGACGCCTCCGCGCATACTCGTTGCGGAGGACAATTTCTTGATGGCGGAAGTGATCTGCGATTTCGTTCGCAGCTGCGGGCTCGAACCGGTCGGGCCAGCAGGCACGGTCGAAGCCGGCCTGCTCCTAGCCCAGGACGAGACGATCGACGCGGCAGTCCTCGACATCAACTTGCATGGGCGGATGTGCTTCCCGATCTGTTCCGCGCTGGCCGAACGGCACATCCCGTTCGTCTTCCTCTCGGGCTACGCCTCCCTTCCCATGGTGCCGCACGAGTTCCGTGCCACCCGCCACGTCGAAAAACCGTTTGTGCCCGATGAGTTGGAGGCCGTTCTTGTGAATCTGGTGAGCGGGCGCGCGAACGGCCATAACCAGCGCCGTCAGGCGGCGCTCTAAGTAGGGTCGGTGGAACCGTTACTTTTTTGCCACAACGGAGGCAACTAGTCGCTCTCGGTCGCGTTTTGTCTGAATGCAACGCCATCCGGGCAACTTCGTTACGCCGTGCCGCGTTCTCGTGCTCGAAGACAATTTCCTGCTTGCGGGACATGTCTGCGACTTCCTGCGCGAGTGCGGCATGGAACCGGTTGGCCCGGCGCCCCGCGTCGATGCCGCTGCCCGGATTCTGAAGACCCAGCGAATCGACTGTGCGATCCTCGATATCAATCTTGGGAGCCAGTCCTGCTTCCCGATCTGCACCCATCTCAGGCGCTGGCAGGTGCCGTTCCTGTTCCTGACCGGCAGCGATACGTCGGCTATTCCGAGCGAATTCCGGAATGTGCCGTTGCTCGCGAAGCCGTTCGTACCCGACGAGCTGCGCTCGGCGCTGACCTCGCTGATGAAGTCGCACGCCATCGAATACGCTGCCTGATCGGCAAAAGAGAATGGCGGAGAGGATGGGATTCGAACCCACGATACGGGTTATCCCCGTATAACGGTTTAGCAAACCGCCGCCTTCGGCCACTCGGCCACCTCTCCGCAGCCCGCTAAGACCCCGGCGACCCAATTCACGGCGGATGCGCCGCGGTTCTACCGGCCGCCCGGCGGAGAGTCAAACGACGAGCTTGTTTCGCCCGCCTTCTCAAGGACTTGAGAGAAGTTTCTCGCGGTCGAGAAAGCGCTCGATTTCGTCGGCGATCAGCGCATGCGCCAGCGCGTTGGGATGACCGTCGTCGACGACGTAGAGCGGCGACCCGCCCGCCGCCTTGTGCCGAAGGAACACGGGCGTCATGTCGAGCAGCCGGGTGCTGCCGATATGGCGCCCCAGTTCCGGCGGCGGCGCCTCGTAGTTGGTGGGGATGAACACGACCAGCAGCTCAGCCCCCATGTCGGCCACCGTATGCTGAAGGTCCTCCAACAGGTAGGCGAACGCCTTCTCACGCCAGGTCTTGTCCGGTATCCGGCTGCGATACCAGCCGTATTCGATGCGGCCGCGGATCACGTCGAGGCCGTGCATCAGCCAGGCGACCGGATTCCAGCCGGTGCCCATCAGATGATCGTAGGCGCGACGCGCGCCATCGCTGGGCGGCGGCGCGATGTAGGGCTTGCCTTCGCCATCCCAGGCGACGTGGGCCACGCCCATGCAGAACGGATGGTAGGTCGGCCCGCACGCCTCGACGTTCCGGTCGAGATGGGCGTAGATGAAGCCGTAGATCACCAGCCTGGGTTTGAGATCGCGATTGCGCTTGAGCAGCAGGAGCGACTGCGTGGTGGCGTAGCCGGCGAGCGCGAGATTGGAATTGGATACGCCGAGCCGGCGCGCAAGACGCGACGCATAGGTATCGCGACTCTCGATCGGCTGCCCCCAGGTGAACGAGCAGCCGAGCGTCACGATGTCGGAATGGGCTGCGCTGTGCTGCTGCTCCGGACCATCGACGCGGGCGCCGCGATCGTCGGTATAGATGTCGTAGGTCATTGCCGGCCGATTGGGCGTCGCGCCTTCGCTCCGTCTGGCGTGATGACTGGGCCGCGCGACGAGGCCGATCTCGCGGTCGAACGCCAGGAAGTTCCCGCCGTCGATGGTCATCTGCGGATTGGGCACCGTCAGATAGCCGGCGACCCACACTCCCGCGATCACGGACAACAGGGTCGAACCCAACCCCAGCGCGATGTTCCGCAACTGCATGCCCGCCACACCTACACCGATCTGGCACGCCACAACAATCGTCGCCTATGATCGCCGTCGCATGCCCAGTGAAACCGTATCCTCGATCGAAATGCTGAAGCGCCTGGTCGCCTTCGACACGACCTCGCGCAATTCCAACCTCGAGCTGATCGAGTACATCCAGTCCTACCTCGACGAGCATAAGGTGCCGAGCACGCTGGTGCCCAACGCCGAAGGCACCAAGGCCAACCTCTACGCCACCATTGGGCCGGACAAGGAAGGCGGCATCGTTCTCTCCGGCCACACCGACGTCGTGCCGGTCGACGGCCAGCCGTGGACGACGGATCCATGGACGTTGACCGGCAAGCCGGACGGCAATCTCTACGGTCGCGGCACCTGCGACATGAAGGGCTTCATTGCCGCCTGCCTTGCCAACGTCCCGACCTTCCAGCGCGCCCGGCTGAAGGTGCCACTGCACTTCGCCTTCAGCTACGACGAGGAGATCGGCTGCCTGGGCGCGCCGGCGCTGGTCGAAAAGCTGATCGAGGGCGTACCACGTCCGCAGGCGGTGATCGTCGGCGAGCCGACGATGATGGGCGTGGTCAATGCGCAGAATGCCGGCGGCGGGCTCAACGCCATCTTCACCGGCTTCGAGGCGCATTCGTCGATGACCCATCTCGGCGTCAGTGCCATCCATTTCGCCGGCGAGTTCATCCATTGGCTGAACGAGCTGCAGGAAGAGCTGGCGCAGCGGCGCGATGCGAAGACCGACACCGTGCCCAATCACACGACGATCAATGTCGGCATCATCAACGGCGGCACGGCCGGCAACATCCTGGCGCGCGAGTGCACGCTCAACTGGGGCTACCGCACCCTGCCCCATGGCGATGCCATGGAGGTGCAGCGCCGCGCCGAGAAGTACGTTGCCGAGCTGCTGCTGCCCAAGATGAAGGCCAAGCACCCCGAGGCGAACATAACGATCAAGCGCCGTTCCTTCGTGCCTGGCCTCAAGCCCGAAGAGAATGAGGAAGCGGCCAAGCTCGCCCTGCAATGGACGGGCGGCAACCGCACCTACGCCGTGCCGTACGGCACCGAGGCCGGCATCTTCCGCGCCAAAGGTATTCCGACCGTGATCTGCGGCCCCGGCGACATCTCGCAGGCGCATCAACCCAACGAATTCGTCGCCAAATCACAGATGGATGCCTGCGACGCCTTCATGGGCAAGATGGTCAAATGGGCCGAGCGCTAGGCCCGAGTCTCACGGCTCTGAGACACCACCGATGCCGGCAGCACAACAGGACGGACCCTACGCCCCGGCGCATACCGGGTGTTCGACCCGGAAGACGCTGTGCTGGGCGAAGCGCCGGGCGTAGGCGTCCATGACCGCCTTGATCTGAGGTTCGTGTCCGGGCGCATCGAACACGACGACCACCAGCAGCTTGGTGCGCTCGCGCGTGATCTGGCCCGGCGGCTCGCGATATTGACCTGCCACATCGAACACGCTCAGCCCGTCGGGGAAGCGCGGCGTCACCTCGTCGGCCAGGAACTTGGCCCATTCGGTCTCGGTTACCTCGCCCCTCGGCGTGTTGCGGCCGAAATAGAGATCGACCTGCAATGCGGGTTTCAGCCCTTCCGGGCACGACGACGCCGGCGGGGGCTGCGGAGCGCATGCGCCCAGCAGCAGCAACAGCAGTGACGTAGTCCACCACCTCATGCTGAGGAGCCGGCGTAGCCGGCGTCTCGAAGCATGGGCAACCACACGATGGCACAGCATCCTTCGAGACGCGCTCTATGAGCGCTCCTCGGGGTGAGGTCTCCGCGAACCGAACGCCTAGTTGAGATAGGGCACCGCCATGCCCTTGGTCACCGCGGGCCGCGCATTGACCGTGTCGTACCAGCGCTTGACGTTCGGGAAGTCGGCAAGATTCACCGTGTGCCACTCGTGCCGCGCCGTCCATGGGAAGATCGCCATGTCGGCAATCGTGTAGTCGGCGCCGGCGGCATAGGCGTTGCCGGCGAGCTGCTTGTCGAGAACGCCGTAGAGCCGTTTCGCTTCATCGACATAGCGCTTGATGCCGTATTCGATCTTGGTTGGCGCCGCGCGCAGGAAGTGATGCGCCTGACCGAACATCGGGCCGACACCGCCCATCTGCCACATCAGCCATTCCAGCGTCTTGTACTTGGCGACCGGCTCCTTCGGCAGGAACTTGCCGGTCTTGTCGGCAAGGTAGATCAGGATCGCGCCTGATTCGAACACGCTGATCGGCTTTCCGCCCGGGCCGTCGGGATCGACGATCGCGGGGATGCGGTTGTTCGGGCTGATCTTCAGGAATTCGGGCCTGTGCTGCTCGCCCTTGGAGATGTCGACCTTGTGCACGCTGTACGGCAAGCCGCATTCCTCGAGCATGATCGAGACCTTGCGGCCGTTGGGCGTGCCCCAGGTGTGAAGTTCGATTGTCGCCGCCAATTTCTCCCCCTCTGGATGACGATCAGATGTCGTTCGAGCCGTCGAAGCCCGAGCCGTCGTCGATCGAACCGTCGTCGGCGGTCGTATCGTAGTCGTCGGCCGAACCGTCGTCCTGTGCCAGATCGGCAGAGGAGAATTGCTGCTGAGAGGTGTCGGAGAAATTGCCCGGCAGGTTGTCCGGCGGCATCAACGGCGACGCTTGGGCCGCGCCCCACGAGCCATGGCCGAACATGTCGCGAAGACCCTCGAACAGCAGCGCGCCGCCGGCGACGCCGGCCGCCGTCGCGAGCGCCGAGCGGAAGAAGCCGCCGCCCTGCGTGAATGCCGCTGGGGGCTGCAGCGGTTGTGGCGCCGGGGCAGGCGCCGCAGGCTTTGCGCCCCATGGACCTATGTTAGGTGCCGACCCCAGGAAGCCGCTGCCGCCATTCGTCCTGGCCTCGAGCTCGGCGATGCGCGCCTGCGCTGCCTTCAAGGCGTGCTCCTGCACAAGCACGGTCTGCGTCAGCAAATAGGGAATGGAAGGTTGGCGCGCGACCTGATCGGCGATCAGTCGCTCGGCCTCCGGATCGCGCGGCTGTGAATCATAAGGCCGAAGCCTTTCGAACAATCCGGTGATGAGATCGCGTTCTTCCGACTGCATGGCGATGCCTCCCGCATTCCCCGGCACCGCCAACGTGGTTGTCACCTTCCGCAGCGTCAAGTGGCGGCGAGTGCGCTCAACCGTTCTCGCCACGCCGCATTTTGCCGCCGCACCCGGTTACACCTTCGTGAAATCCATGTACCAGTTGGTCTCCCAGCTGCTGCCGGAGCGGTCGGGCGAGAACGCCTGCTCCCAGCGCGCCGAATCTTCGCCGGTGCGCGACCACAGGTAGCGCACGCGAATCGGCCGCCCTTTGAACTCGTCCTCGCCATGGAAGATGCCGATACCCTTTTCGAAGGCACCCTTCACCGGCGGCGCGAGGCGGCCGGGAAAGCGGCTGTCGAACCAATGGATCGTCCACAGGCCTTTGCGCGGATCCCACGTGCGCACGCTCATGCCGCGATAGGAATCGCCCGGCAGATTGATCTGGCTCTCGTCGCTATTACCCCAGCCACCGAGGATCTTTCGCGCCGCGCAGCAGCCATCGAACTCGATCCAGTCGTGGCAATCGGCCAACCGCTCGACCAGGTAGCGGTGCCGGCATTTCCAGATGCCCATGAGGAAGTCGAAGTCCCGGCTCGGCTGATTGCAGGGGTTGAGGAGCGGCTTGAGGGCTGACTTGAACATGGCAGTCTCCTTCGCCCGCTCCATTACCTCTCTATACCTGTCAGTTTCCGTCAGGTTTTGGTATTAGCCTCGGGAAATGCGCGCTTCACGGCTGATGTCGATCCTGCTGACCCTGCAGAATCGCGGCCGGCTCACCGCCGAGCAACTTGCCGCCGAGTTCGAGGTCTCGGTGCGCACCATATATCGCGACATCGATCAGCTGAGCGCCGCTCAGGTGCCTGTCTATGCCGATCGCGGACCGGGCGGCGGCTTCCAGCTGCTCGACGGCTACCGCACCAAGCTGACCGGCCTCACGGAGTCCGAAGCGGAGACGTTATTCCTTGCCGGCCTGCCGGGGCCGGCAGCCGAGCTCGGCCTCGCTGATGCGCTTGCCACTGCGCAGCTCAAGCTCACTGCAGCCCTGCCCGAACGCACGCGCGGCAATGCGCGCAAGATCGCGTCGCGCTTCCACCTCGATCCGGTCGACTGGTTCCGTAGCGCCGAATCGGCCCGCCTGCTGCCGGCCATCGCCTCAGCGGTGTGGAGCGAGAGCAGCATCGACGTCCGCTATCGCCGCGCCGGCATTGAAAAGATCGTCTCGCGCCGGCTGAAGCCGCTCGGCCTCGTGCTCAAGGCCGGCACCTGGTACCTGGTCGCCCAGGTCACCGACCAGCCGCGAACCTATCGCGTTTCCAACATCCTCGACCTCAGGCTGACCAGCGAACGCTTCGAGCGGCCCCGGGACTTCGACCTCGTCCGCTTCTGGAGCGCGTCGTCCCGGGCCTACGAGGTCGGCCTCTATCGCGGGACGGCAGAGCTCCGGCTCACGGCGAAAGGCATGATGCGGCTCGAAGCGCTGGGCGCCACCGTCCAGCAGGCGGCGAAGGAATCGGCACGGCGGTACGGATCTGGGCGGACGGTCGTGACCATTCCGATCGAATCGATCGATCAGGCAGCAATCGATATCCTGCGCATCGGCGCCGAAGCCGAGGTCGTGAAGCCCTTGCGGCTGCGCCGCTGCGTTGCGCGTTTGGCTCGCCGGGTGGCAGAACTCAACAAGTAGTCAACCGACTTTGACTGGCGGCGCACAAACACCCTGTTGACTTTTTTCCGTCCGGCTGCACATTGCTGCCGGGGCGAATGGTGTGGAAACGACAAGTTGACTGACGAGGTCAGCGCCACGGGGAATGCGCGCTAGACGATGCTGAGAACTTATCATCTGGATCACGCGGAAAGCGGGGAATCGCAGGTTCTCGACGGGTGGTCCTATTTCTGGGGAGCGCTCGCCGGACCGGTTTACGTGTTCGTCAAAGGCTTCCGCCTGCTGGCGCTGGCCATGCTGGGGATCAGCTGCGCGATCATCATCGTCGCCTTCCTCGCCCTGAGCTTTGCCGTCACGATCTTCGACGATCCTCTGTTGAGCGTGCTGGCGATCGTCGGCACGGTCATCGTGGCCATCGCGATGCAGAGTTCGGTGGCCGTGGAACTGGTGCGCTACGGCCTGGTCCGCCGCGGCTGGCGTGAAGGCTACTATTAGCGCACGACCGTCGCCGTCTGCCCGAACAGGATCTTGCGCTGCTCCTCGGTATTGATGCCGGGCGTCGGGCGCAGCTCGGCGCCGACTTTCCTGCCCTTCTGCACCGCCGGGCGCTCGCCCATCGATTTCTCGAAGTAGCGCTTGAGGTTCGGAAAATCGTCCATGTTCTGGCGGAAGTTCTTGAAGCCGACCAGCCACGGCCAGATCGCGAAGTCGGCGATCGAGATGGCGCCCGCCACGAACTCGCGGTCCGCAAGCCGCTTGTTGAGCACGCCGAACAGGCGATTGACCTCGTTGCTGTAGCGGTCCTGGCCGTACTTGAGCGCTTCCGGCGGGTTGAACTGCGGCGCGTAGACGTTGAAGTGATTGGCCTGGCCCGCCATGGGGCCCAATCCGCCCATCTGCCAGTTCACCCACTGCAGCACCTCGTACTTGCCGCGCAGGTCCTTGGGCAGAAACTTCCCGGTCTTCTCGGCGAGATACTGGAGGATGGCGCCCGATTCGAACACCGAGACCGGCGCGCCGCCGCCCGGCGGCTCATGGTCGACGATCGCGGGCATGCGATTGTTGGGGCTGATCTTCAGGAACTCGGGCTTGAACTGCTCGCCCGTGCCGATATTCACCGGCACGATCTTGTAGGGCAGCCCGCACTCCTCCAGCATGATGGAAATCTTGAAGCCATTGGGCGTCGGCCAGTAATGCAGGTCGATCATGGATGTCTCCTGAACGGGGTTTGGCCGTGACACTAGCGCGCCCTGCCGCCCCCGCGAAATGAGCTTCCCTCATTCGAGCGGGAGCGGAACTCGGCCGACGGGGCGGCGTTTGCTGAGCACATGGCCTACGTCACTTCCGTTCTGCAACCCGGCGAAACGGTCATCGCGGTCGGCCGGCCGCACTGGGTCGTGTTCATGCGGGCTCTTCTGCTGCTCGTCGTCGGCCTGGTGCTGCTCATTTTTTCCGACACCGATACCGGCCGGCGGGCCGCGCCCATCCCGCTGGTCCTGGGCGGCGTCATCTTCGTGTTGGGCGTGCTTGCCTTCCTGCTCGCCTGGTTCGAACGCTCGATCGTCGAGCTCGCCGTCACCAATCACCGCGTGATCTACAAGAAGGGCTTCATTCGCCGTCACACCGTCGAGATGAACATGGACAAAGTCGAGACGGTGAATGTCGACCAGAGCCTGTGGGGCCGCCTTCTCGGCTTCGGCACCATCCGCGTGCTGGGCACCGGCCAGGGCATCGAGACCCTGAACCGCATCGCCTCGCCCATCCGCCTGCGCAACGCCATCACGGCTCGTTGAGGCGGTTGCCGCGGTCTTGTAGGCTGCCGCCATGCCGCAGCATATCGGGATCGTCGCCTGCTCCGCCGAAGGCGCCGCGCTTTGCTACAGGACGATCTGCGTCGAGGGCGCGGCGGCGATGGGCGTGGCGCATGCCCATCCTGAAGTATCGATGCACACGCCCTCGCTCGCCGACCACATGGCGCGGATATACCGTGGCGACTGGCCGGGCGTTGCCGAGCTGATGCTCGCCTCGGCCGAGAAGCTTAAGCGCCTGGGCGCCGATTTCCTGATCTGCCCCGACAACACCATTCACCAGGCCCTTCCATTCGTCCTGCCGCGCTCGCCGCTGCCGTGGCTGCATATCGCCGAGGTCGTGGCGGCCGAGGCCCTCGCCCGCGGCTTCCGCAAAATCGGCCTCACCGGCACTAAATGGCTGGTCGAAAGCGAGGTCTACCCGGACAAGCTGTCGGCGCGAGGCCTGACCTATGTGCGGCCGTCGCCCGCCGAACGCGAGGAATGCAACCGCATCATCATGGACGAGCTGGTGTGCAGCACGTTCGCCCCGAAATCGGTGGCCTACTTCCAGGACGTGATCGGCCGGCTGAAGCAGCAAGGCTGCGACGCCGTCGTGCTGGGTTGCACAGAGATCCCGCTCATCATCAGCGATGCCAACTCGCCGCTGCCGACGCTCGATTCGACTCGACTGCTGGCGCGTGCCGCGCTCAAGCGCGCCGTCGAGGCGCCCGGCAAGCCGGCCCTCGCGGCCTGACTTTCAACCCGAGGAGAACCATGGCTTTTTCACTCTATGACATGTGCGTGCCGGCCTTCCTGCAGACGGTTGGCGCCGTCGAGGGCTTCCTCGCCAAAGGCGCCGGGCACTTCAAGGAAAAGGGCGTCGACCCGAATTCCGTGCTCGACGAAAAGCTCGCACCGGACATGTTGCCGTTCGCCTTCCAGATCCGCTCGGTGGCGAACCATTCGATCGGCGCGCTGCGCGGCGTCAAGGCCGGTGCATTCTCGCCGGGCGGACCGGCACCCACGCTCGACTATGCGGGCCTGCAGAAGCTCGTGGCGGAGGCGCGCGAGGCCCTGCAACAGGTCAAGCCCGATGACGTGAATGCCTGCCAGGGCAAGGACGTCCTCTTTTCGGTGCGCGACATCAAGATGACCTTCACCGCCGAGGGCTTCCTGCAGACCTTCTCCATGCCCAACTTCTATTTCCACGCCACGACCGCCTACGACATCCTGCGCCACAAGGGCGTGCCGGTCGGCAAGCGCGACTTTCTGGGCAAGATGCGCCTGAAGAGCTGACGGCCGGGAACGGCCGGCCGGTCCCGGCGTTGTCCGATGGTTCAACCCATCGGCAGCCGGGATGCGCGCCCTCTATTCCTTCGTCCTCCTTGTCGTGGTCGCCGCGTCGGCGGCCAGCGCCGCCAAGTTCGTCCCCGAACCCGACGCGATCCCGCAGCCCCCGACTTCAAAGGCCAAGCCCGCTCCATCGCGGCCGCCAATCGACCGTTTTCAGGCAAAAGGGGCTCCTGTGCCGCTTGCCTGGAGCTTCAAGCATGCCGCCGTGGCGGTGCCTGAGGAAGAAAGCGGCCCCAGCATCTCGGACATCATCAATCAGGCCATGGCCGAGCCGGCGGCGCCTGACAGCGCCGGCCAGGGCATTGACCAGGATCAGAGCGGTCCGGCCGCGGCCAAGGCGGCGATCGAAGCCGACGGCTACAAGGGTGTGCGCGATCTGGCGCCCGGACCCGACGGCCGATGGACGGCCCGCGCATTGCGCGGCACGACCGAGATCACGGTGAGCGTCGGCCCGGACGGCAGCGTTTCCGCCAATTAGTTAACCGACAAGTTCCTTCCACGAGGGGCAGGGCCGCCGCTCCATCGGCAGCTTCCACTGTGCGACGTTGGATCGGTCGATCAGAACCGTCGGCACCATGATCTCGCGCGGCACCCTTTCGCCGCGCAGGTGGCGGACGGCCGCTTCGGCCGCGAACCGCGCAATCTTGAAGGCGCTGAAATCGACCGTCGCCAGCATGCGGCCCTTCTCGACATTGTCGATCGCCTCGCTGAGACCGTTGACGCCGACGACCTTGGCCCGGCGGCGGGCCGCCTCGAGCGCCTCGAGCGCGCCGTAGGCCATCACATCGTTGGCGCACCATACGCCGTCGATCTCCGCGTGCCGTGCCAGCAGCCGTTCCATCGCCTGCCGGCCCTCAGGCCGGAGGTTCATGCCGCAATCGACGCCCATCAGTTGGATGCGCGGGAATTCGGACAGGGTTTGCCGCACGCCCTGCGCGCGGTCGCGGCAGGTCGGGGCGGCCATCGGCCCGTCGATCTGCACCACCGTGCCCTGGCCGCCCAACCCTTCGAACAGGGCGCGGGCCGAGATGCGGCCGACCTGCACGTCGTCCGAGCCGACATGGCTCACGACTGTGCCCTCGATCCGGTTGATGCAGGTGACCACGGGAACGCCGGCGGCCGCGAACCTGGCGAGGTCCGGAACCATGGCGACGTCGTCGACCGGCACGAAGACCACGGCATCGGGCCTGAGCTTCAACGCCTCACCGACCAGCGCCTTCTGCTGCTCGATGTTGTCGGCCTTCTCGGGCACGAAATGCAGGGTTCGGGCGCCTGCCTCACGGGCGACCATGTCGGCCGCGAGCCGCGCCGCCTCATAGGCCGGATTGAAACGGTTCTTGGTGAAGACGGCGAGCGTCGGCACTCCTTGCCGCATCAGTTGCCGATCAGCGCCTGATAGACGAGGTCGCGCATCAGATAGCGGTACTGCAGGCGCGCGCTCATCGACTGCATCATGAACACGACATACATGTGCTCGCGCGGGTCGTGCCAGAAGTAGGTGCCGAAGGCGCCGCCCCAGGAATAGTCGTTGGGCGAGCCCAGCAACGGGCTGCGGCCCTGCTCGTTGCGCACCATGAAGCCCAGGCCGAAGCCCTGGCCCAGGCGCGCGCTCGGCTCCATCACGTCCAGGCGCCACATCTCGTCGCCCATCTTGATGTCAGGCGGCAGGTGGTCGGCCGTCATCAGGTCGATTGTCTTGCGCGAGATGATGCGCGCGCCGTCGAGCTGGCCGCCGTTGGCGAACATCTGCAGGAAGCGCGCGTAGTCGGCGGCCGTCGACACCATGCCGCCGCCGCCCGATTTCCAGGTCGACCTGAAGGTGACATCGGGAATCTGCGGCGCTTCGTTCTTCGGCCCTTCCTTCTGCGGCTTGGCGCCACGATCCTTCTTGTCGAGGCCGACCTCGAAGGCGGTGTCGCCCATGCGCAACGGCTTGGTGATGCGATCCTCGATGAACTTATCGAGCGGCATGCCCGAAACGACCTCGATCACGCGCCCCAGCACGTCGGTCGACATCGAGTATTCCCAGTGCGTGCCGGGCTGGTAGAGCAGCGCCAGTTTGGAGAGCTTGCTCACCATCTCGGCATTGGTCTGGTCCGCCATCATGACCTTCATGTCGACATAGGACTGCTTGACGGGGTTGCGGCCGGCCAGCGGATAGGTGAGGCCCGAGGTATGCCGCATCAGGTCCTGGATCGTCATCGGATGGATCTGCGGCTCCAGGCCGAGTTGCACCGTCCCGTCCGGATTCTTCTGCTCCGTCGAGACCTTGGTGTTGGCGAACTCGGGAATGTACTTCGACACGGGATCGGCCAGGCTGAGCCTGCCCTCCTCCACCAGGATCATGGCCGCCACCGAGGTGATCGGCTTGGTCATCGAGGCGATGCGGAAGATCGTGTCGGTCTTCATCGGCGCCTTGGCTTCCCTGTCGCGCCAGCCGAAGGCGTCCAACATCGCGAGCTTGCCGTTGCGCGCGATCAGCACGACGGCACCCGGCAGCTCGTTGTTCTTGACGCCCTCTTCGATGCGCTCGGAGAGCCGCTTCAGCCTGGTCGAGACGAAGCCCACTTCCTCCGGCGACTGCGCCTTTGGAATTCCCTGGCCCAACGCGGGCATCGCGATGCCGACAGCGCAAATACTCAAAACTACAAGACGCCGCATCGGCCACCTCCCGCAAAATACTCCAGCATCATAGTCGTCGCCCGATGAACCGCGAGCACAAAGGCTGCGCTGCAGAGCACCTAGTCGGGATCGGTATATTCCGGAGGCCAGACCAGAAAGAAGCGCTCGAACACTGCCGGCATAGATTGATCGAACGCGAAGCCTTCGGCCTCGGCGCGCCGGCTGAAGTAGCGCACGTGCATGGCAAGCCAATCTTCGCGCGTGCGCTCGCCTTCTCCCTCATCCCAGGCGAAGGCGTCATCGATCTGATTGAGGGGCTTCACCTCGACCGTCTTCGTCCGCCAGATGGCGCGCGGCTGGTCCTGTCCGTCGAGCACCACGACATGGCCGCCGACGCGCGCCATGACCTCGCCGCCGGCCTCGACGTCTCGCAACAGGCAGGCCGTCGCCCGCTTGGGGCCGGTCAGGATGAGCCTAAGCAGTTCATCGCCGAACTCGGGGCTGTCGCCCATGCGGCAGACATCGTAGGGCTGCTCGGAGATGTTCCTCAGGCGCCGAAACTCCTGCCAGAACCCCTCGACGGCCGGCGATTTGGGCTTGTCCATAAGTAAGGCGATCCCGTCCGAAAACCGCCAGCCCATAGCACAACCGCCGGCTACAGGAGCACGGCATTCATTTCCGAGGAGCGCCACCGATGGCCACCAATCGACGCGAAGTGCAGCTCGACGCCCCCGCCGCCCAGGTCTGGGACGCCGTGCGCGATTTCAGCCGGGTCCATGTCCGGGTGGCTCCCGGTTTCCTCATCAAGAACGAAATGGACCAGGGCGACCGCGTCCTCACCTTTTATAACGGCGTTGTCGCCCGCGAGCGCCTGGTGACGTCGGACGACGAGCGCATGCGGCTCGCCTACACGGCGGTCGGCGGCCGCACGACCCACCACAATGGTGTGATCGAGATCCTGCCCGACGGGGCGGCAAAGTGCCGGCTGGTTTGGACGATCGACCTCCTGCCAAACGAACTGGCGGCCGCGATCGGCGGCATGATGGACTACGCCATGCCGCTGATCGGCAAGACGCTCGAATCTCGGCGCGCTTGACCCAGCAGCCGCAGGCTGTAAGACCGCGCGGATGAAGGTTTCCGCGCGCGACATCGACCATGTCACCATCACGGCGGCCGACCCGGTCACCGTGGCGGCCAGGCTGGAGCAAGTCGGATTCACTCTCACGCCGGCCGAGACCGAGCCGCGCTGCATCTGCTTTCCGCCGGCCGAAGACGACATTCCGAACTACCTCGACCTCGTCGAGGGGTCGCCCGAAGGCGTCACGCTCGCCGTCAACGTCACCGATCTGGAAGGCGAGGAGCGCAGTGTCAGCTGGGAAAGCGACGAAGGCCTCGTCGTCAGCGCCGAGTTCGTCGTCGGCGAAGGCGGCGGCCCGCTGCCCTGGCTGCCGGTGAAGCACTTGCAGCCCGACGCCTTCATGGAGCCGGAGTGGATCGTTCATCCCAACGGTGCGCTCGGCATGATGGCGGTCCATGCTGTCTCCGACAATCCGGAAGACACCGCCAAGAAGCTCGCTGCTGCCTGGAAGGCGGAGAGCGAGCAGATCTTCGACGGCTGCATGCTGGTGAAGACCGGAGCGGTCGAACTGCTCGTCTGGTCGCCCGTCGCCTATCAGCTCGAATACAAGTCGATCGAGGCGATGGCCCCCGAGCGCAAGCCCGCGATCGTTGGCATTGCCGTCGCCGTCGAACGACCACGGCCGCTTCAGGCGCTGTTGCGCGCCAACAACATTGCCTTCGCGCTGACCGAGGGCGACCGCATCGTGGTGCCGCCGGACCAGACCGGCGGCTTGATGATCGAGTTCATGCCGCAGACCTAGAACAGCGGCTGCTAAAAAAGTGGTACAGGCGCCTGCGGGACGTCCTTCCAGAAATCAGGGTCGTGACCGAAGATCAGCTTGGCGCCACCCTTCTCCAGCGCCTCCAGCCGGTCGAGCGATGCCAGCATCTGCTGGCGGTCGAACACGAAGCGCGGCAGGCGACGCTCCTTCAAGGTACGGCAGAAGTAGCAGGAGTCGCCGGTCAACACGACCTCACCCTTGCCGGTGCGCACGCGCAACGACTGATGGCCCGGCGTATGGCCCCAAGTCGGGATCGTCACCACACTGCCGTCGCCGAAGACGTCGTATTCGCCCTCAACCTGCTTCACCGGATGGCCGTGGTCGTAGTCGACTTTGTGGAAGCCGACCTGGGCCGCCGTCTCCGCATCCTGACCGGCCTGCCATTCGCGCTTCTGGATGATCACGGTGGCGTTGGGCACCAGCTCGTTGCCGCCCGCGTGGTCGAAATGCAGGTGCGAGTTGATGATGAAATCGACCTTGGCCGTATCACGATCGAGTGACTCGAGTTTCGACTTGATGTCGTCCTTCGGCCCGAACTGGGCGAAGCTGAACAGCTTCGGCACGCGCTCGCCCAGGCGCGCAACCGGATCTCTGCTGCACAGGGGGTGGATGCCGGTGTCGTACAGCGCGCGGCCTTTGGAATGCTCAATCAGGAACGATGGAATCGGCAGCGAGATCTGCCCCTCGGCGCCTTCCATCAGTCGTCCGAAGTCGCCCGTCAGATACCCACAGGTGATGGCATAGATTTTTACCGACATGCGACAAGCCTAGCACGCCCGGGAACGGAACCGAACCTCAGTCGGCGACGTTCTCGCCCCATGTCGTCATCGACCGCGACCCTTGCGAATTTCGGCATCGTTGGCCTCGGTAAGATGGGCGGCAATCTCGCCCGGCAGGCGTTGGCCAAGAAATTCCGCGTCGCCGGCTTCACGCAGGGTGGTCCCGCCGCCGATCTCAAGCAGGCGGGACTTGTCGTCGCCAACAACCTCGGCGAACTGGCCGCGGCGCTCGAAACGCCGCGACTGGTGTTTCTCTATATTCCTGCCGGCGAGGCCGTCGATCGCACACTCGACGAGCTGGCGGGAATCCTGTCGGCCGGCGACATCGTCGCCGACGGCGGCAATTCCTACTGGGGCGATTCGATGCGCCGCCACGCGGCGATGCGACGGCGTGGCGTCCACTTCGTCGATCTCGGCACCAGCGGCGGACCCCTTGGCGCGCTCGAAGGTGCCTGCTTCATGGCGGGCGGCGATGCGGAGACTGTAGCGAAGCTCGAGCCCATCCTGCGCAAGCTCGCGGTCGAAGGTGGTTTCGTCTACGCTGGACCGCCGGGCAGCGGGCATTTCGTCAAGCTGGTTCACAACGGCATCGAGTTCGGCATGCTGCAGGCGATCGGCGAAGGCATCGACCTGCTGGAGCGCTATCGCCATCGCCTGCCGATCGCCGACGTGCTCGAGTGCTGGCGGCACGGCAGCGTGGTGCGCTCGTGGCTCATCGACCTGATGACCAAGAGCTACCGCGAGCGCGGCGGACTCGGCGACGTCCCGGGCTATGTCAGCGACACGGGCGAGGTGAACTGGCTCGTTGACGATGCGCTGCACATGGATGCGCCGATTCCCGTGATCACCCAGGCTGTGATGCAGCTGGTTGCCTCGCGCGACGGCCACAAGAACTGGGCGCGCGCTATCGCGCTCATGCGCCGCGGTTTCGGCGGCCATCCGTTCGGCGAGGATCCGACCGTGCAGCGCGAGAGACGAACCGGCCGCGTCGGCGGCTTTCCGCCGGAAGACAAGCCGTGAGCTTGCCGATCGAGGCCTATGGCATGATCGGCGACTGCCAGACGGCAGCGCTGGTCGGCCTCGACGGATCGATCGACTGGCTATGCTGGCCGCGCTTCGATTCGGACGCCTGCTTTGCCAGTCTGCTGGGCAAGCCGTCGAACGGCCGCTGGCTGATCTCGACCGAACTCGAAGCCAAGACGACACGCTGCTACCGGCCGGATACGCTGATCCTGGAGACGCGCTTCGAGACAGAAACCGGCGTGGCAACCGTCATCGACTTCATGCTGCCGCGAGGCCGCACTTCCGACCTCGTCCGCATCGTGCGCGGCGACAGCGGGGAGGTGCAGATGTGCATGGAGATGGTGCTGCGCTTCGGATACGGCGCCACCATGCCATGGGTCAGCCGATTGAAGGACGGCACGCTGCGCGCCATTGCCGGTCCGGACATGGCCGTGCTGAGGACGCCCGTCGCCCTGTGGGGCGAGAATTTCAAGACCTTCGCCATGTTCACGACGAGCCCGGGCAAGAGCGTGCCGTTCGTGCTGAGCTACGGTCCCTCCCATCTGCCGGTGCCCGAGCCGGTCGATCCCGAGCAGGCGTTGCAGACATGCGAAAAATTCTGGCGCGAGTGGACCGGGCGCATCAAGGCTGAAGGCCCCTATGCCGACGCGATCAAGCGATCGCTGATCACACTCAAGGCGCTCACCTACGTGCCGAGCGGCGGCATCGTCGCGGCGCCGACGACGTCGCTGCCCGAGCAGCTGGGCGGCGAGCGCAACTGGGACTACCGTTACTGCTGGATTCGCGATTCGACGCTTACCCTGCTCGCGCTGATGAATGCCGGCGTGTATGACGAGGCGTCGGCCTGGCGCGACTGGCTGCAGCGCGCCGTCGCCGGTGACCCTGGCGACATGCAGATCATGTACGGCATCATGGGCGAACGGCGCCTCACCGAGTGGGAGGTCGATTGGCTCGACGGCTATCTCGAGTCCAAGCCGGTGCGGATCGGCAATGCCGCGCACAAGCAATTCCAGCTCGACGTCTACGGTGAGCTGATGGACACGTTCGGACAGGCGCGGGCAGGCGGCCTCGCCGCCAATGAAAGCGGCTGGGAGCTGCAGGTCGAGCTGATGAAGCACGTCGCCAATACGTGGAGACAGCCCGACTACGGCCTCTGGGAGTCGCGCGGCGAGCCGCAGCATTTTACTTATTCCAAGGTCATGGCCTGGGTGGCCTTCGACCGCGCCATCCAGGCCGTCGAGAAACACGGTCTGCCCGGACCGGTCGACGAATGGCGCAAGGCGTGCGGCGAGATTCGCGAAGAGGTCTTCGAGCACGGCTTCGACAAGAAGCGCAACACGTTCCGGCAGGCCTATGGGAGCACGGCGCTCGACGCCAGCCTGCTGTTGCTGGCCCAGGTGGGCTTCATCAAGCCGACCGATCCGCGCTATATCGGCACGGTGGAGGCGATCGAACGCGATCTTCTGGTCGACGGATTCGTGAAGCGCTACGACACGGCACAAGTCGACGACGGGCTGAAACCCGGTGAAGCGGCGTTCCTCGCGTGCAGCTTCTGGCTGGCTGACGCCTACGCCTCGATCGGCCGCTACGACGACGCGGAAAAGATGTTCAAGCGCCTGCTCGCCATCCGCAACGATCTCGGCTTGCTCGCCGAGGAGTACGACAGCGGGAAGAGGCGGATGGCCGGCAACTTTCCGCAGGCCTTCTCGCATGTCGGGCTGATTAATACCGCCTTCAACCTGACGCGCGGCGCCAAGCCCAGCGAACAACGGGCCGAAACCGCCGAGGGGGCGCCACCCCGTGCGCCGCAGCCGCCGCAGGCGCCTGGCACGCCGGCCTCGAAACCGGCCGCTCCCGGTACTCCGGACGTCAACGGCACGACTAAGCGTCGAGAGCCTTCTTCAGCAGATCATTGACGATCTTGGGATTTGCCTTGCCGCCGGTCGACTTCATGACCTGGCCGACGAACCAGCCGAGCATCGCGGGCTTGGCCTTGTACGCTTCGACCTGCTTGGGATTGGCCGCGATGATCGACTTGATGGCGGCTTCGATCGCGCCGGTGTCGGTGACCTGCTTCAGGCCGCGCTCCTCGACCAGCACCGCCGGATCCTTGCCCGTCTCCTCCATGGCGACGAACAGGTCCTTGGCGATGCGACCCGAGATCGTGCCGTCCTTCTGCAGGTCGATCAGCTTGCCGAGATGCTCGGCCTTGATCGGCGACTGCGCGATCGTTATGCCGCGCCGGTTCAGCATGGCAAAGAAATCGCCGGTGACGAGCTTCACCGCTTCCCGCGGATCGCGGCCCTTGCACACGGTCTCGAAGAACTCCGCCGTCTCCTTTTCGGCAACCAGCACGCCGGCATCATAGGGCGTCAGGCCGTACTCCTTGATGAAGCGCGCCTTCTTCACGTCCGGCAGCTCGGGCAGCGACGCCCTGATACCGTCGACGAACTCCTGCTTCAGGACCAGCGGCAGCAAATCCGGATCGGGGAAATACCGGTAGTCGTGCGCATCTTCTTTCGTGCGCAGCGAGCGCGTCTCGCCGCGGCCCGGATCGAACAGACGCGTCTCCTGCTCGATCTTGCCGCCGCTTTCGATCACCTCGACCTGGCGGCGGGCCTCGAATTCGATGGCCTGCTTCACGAAGCGGATCGAGTTGACGTTCTTGATCTCGCAGCGCGTGCCGAGCTCGCCGCCCGGCCGGCGCACAGAGACGTTGACGTCGCAGCGCATGGAGCCTTCGTCCATGTTGCCGTCGCAGGTGCCGAGATAGCGCACGATCGAGCGCAGCTTGGTGAGATAGGCCGCCGCCTCGTCGGACGAGCGCATGTCGGGCTTGCTGACGATCTCCATCAGCGCCACGCCGGAGCGGTTGAGGTCGACGTAGGTCTGAGTGGGATGCTGGTCGTGGAAGCTCTTGGCCGCGTCCTGCTCGAGATGCAGCCGCTCGATTCCTATCTTCTTGGTTTGGCCCCCCTCGAGATCGACCTCGATCACGCCCTCGCCGACGATCGGATCCTTGTACTGCGAGATCTGATAGCCGGCCGGCAGGTCGGCATAGAAGTAGTTCTTGCGGTCGAACACCGAGCGCAGGTTGATCCTGGCGTTGAGCCCGAGGCCCGTGCGCACGGCCTGTTCGACGCAATGCGCGTTGATCACGGGCAGCATGCCGGGCATGGCGGCGTCGACCAGCGACACCTGGGTGTTGGGTTCGGCGCCGAACGCGGTCGGCGCGCCGGAGAAAAGCTTGGCCTGGGAGATCACCTGGGCATGGACTTCCAGCCCCAGCACGATTTCCCAATCGCCGGTTTCACCTTTGAGGAGCGACATGGCCGCTAGATACCGCTGTCAGCGGGCTGGCGTCCACTGGGCAAGGAAGCGTCGCACGACGGCGGCAGAATTGTCGGACGCCAGCCGGAAAAAAGTCGCCATCTCGTTGCCGGCGTGGCTGCCGCCGGCGAGGTCGGACAGGCTGCGGAAAGCGACGAACGGCACGGCATTCGCATAGGCCACGGTCGCGATCGCCGCCGTCTCCATGTCGAGGACGCGCGCCTTGAACGTATCGAAGACGTAGGTCCGGAAGGAAGCGTTGTCGACGAAGGCCTGCCCCGAGACGCCGTTGCCGCCGACCACCAGCCGCGGCGCGGCGTCTAAGCAGGCCTGCTCGGCGGTGCAGCGATTGAGCTCGACGGCGCCGAGCTTGCCGGCCGCCGCCAGCATGCCGGCATCGGCATCGAACCACAGGCGCTTCTCGGGCATGGAAGCTTTGGCACTGCGCACTTCGACGTCGCGCGGGAAGATCATGCCGTAATTGGGCAGCGAGCTCTTGGCAAACGGCGGCAGCTCGAACTTGCCGTCATTCTCGCGCGCGAAGACCGATTCGAGATATTGCGCCCAGCGTGCCGCGACCACGACGTCGCCGACATGCAGCGAAGGATCGACGCCGCCGGCGATGCCGCTCACGACGATGCCGTCTATGTTGAACCGGTCGAGCGCGAGCTGGGTGGTCATGGTGGCGTTCACCATGCTGATGCCGCTCAGGAACAGCACGACCTTGCGGCCAGCCAGGATTCCCGTGACGAACTCCACACCATTCACCTCGTAGCGCTTGGCGTCCCGGACATCCGCCTTGAGCACCTTCCATTCCGGCTCGAAAGCCGAGATCACGGCGACCCGCGGCGCCGGATCGAGCCGGTCGGCGGCATGGAGCGATGAGGTGGTAAGGCCCACCAGCAGGCAGGCGACAGCAAGGAAGAAGCGCATGCGGCTTGCATAGCCCGATGGTTGTTCCTTGGCAAAAATCGAAAAGGGTCCGGCTGGCAACGCAGGTCCCGCAGGTGATAGGCTTGCCGCAACGAGAAGATGTTGTTGGGGGGATTTGCATGTCTGTCGTGAAACGCCGCGCCCTGTTGGCCGGCGCCGCCGCGCTGCCGCTGGTGTCACCCGCCATCGTCGCCAGGGCCGACGCCGTCGACTGGCCCAAGGGCCAGATCAAGTTCATCGTGCCCTTCCCGCCGGGCGGCTCGACCGATCCGGTGGCGCGCCTGCTGCAGGCCAAGCTGGTCGAGCTCGACGGCTGGAACATCATCGTCGACAACAAGCCGGGCGGCACCGGCGTGGTCGGCGCTTCGATCGCCGCCAAGTCGCCGCCCGACGGCCAGACCTGGATGGTGACCTTCGACAGCCACATCCTGAACCAGGCCTTCACGCCCAACCTGCCCTACAAGGATTCCGAGCTGTTCAACGTGATGGAGATCGGCCGCACGCCGCAGGCCATCGCCTGCCATCCCGACCGGCCGTACAAGAATTTCACCGACGTCATCGCTGACGCGCGGAAGCGCCCCGGCAAGGTGAGCGTGGGCGTGCTGGCGTCGAGCCAGGCGCTGGTGCTGATGACACTCATCAAGAAAGAAAACGACGTCGACTTGAACCTCATCCCCTACAAGGGCGGCGGCCCGGTCAACCAGGACATCCTGGCCGGCGTGACGGACGTCGCCATCCAAAGCCTCACCTCGTTCAGCCCGCACATCATGGCCAAGAAGGTGCGGCCGCTCGCCGTCACCGGCGACAAGCGCACGCCCGCGCTGCCCGACACGCCGACCCTGCTCGAGCAGAACGTGAAGAGCTTCCCGTCCTATGCCTGGTGGGGCGTCTACTGTCCGGCCGGCGTGCCGCGGCCGATCGTCGACAAGATGCACGCCGAGCTCACCCGCGCCGTGCGCTCGGCCGACATCACCCGGAAGTTCATCGAGCAGTTCAACATGGAGATCCTGTGCTCCTCGCCCGAGGAGTTCGCCGCCTACCAGAAGAGCGAACAGGAGCGCTGGTTCAAGGTGATCAAGGACAACGACATCAAGAGCGACTGACCATGATGCGCCGCCGCACGCTCCTTTCCGCATCCGCGGCGGCCCTCGCCGCTCCCCGGCTCATGCGCGCCGACGGCAACGACTGGCCGAAGGGCCCGATCCGCGTGGTCGTGCCCTTCCCGCCCGGCGGCACGACCGACCCGGTAGCCCGCATCCTCGCCGCCAAGGTGAGCGAGAATACCGGCTGGCAGACCGTGATCGACAACAAGCCGGGCGCGGCCGGCGCGATCGGCGCGGCTATAGCGGCCAAGGCGCCGCCTGACGGCCTGACCTGGATGATCACCTTCGACAGCCACATCCTGTCGCCAGCCTTCACGCCCAATCTCGCCTACAAGGATTCCGACCTCTTCAACGTGATGCTGGTCGGCCGCGCGGCGCTGGTGGCGGTCTGTCATCCCGACCGGCCCTACAGGACCTTCAACGACGTCATTGCCGACGCCAGGAAGCGGCCCGGCAAGGTGACGTGCGGGCTGCTGCCGGCGAGCGGCCAGCTGCTGATCACCGCGCATCTCGAGAAGGCAAACGGCTTCGAGCTGAACCACATCTACTACAAGGGCGGCGGGCCGATCATGCAGGACCTGCTGGCCGGCGTGATCGACTTCACCGTGACCACGATCGGCGCCGCCCAGCCGCACGTCCGTGCCGGCAAGGCCCGCGTGCTTGGCACGACCGGCGAGAAGCGCGCGCCCAGCCTGCCCGACTCCCCGACGCTCGGCGAACAGGGCATCTCGACCTACCCGACCTACTCGTGGTGGGGCGTCTATGTGCCGGCCGGCACGCCGCGCCCGATCGTCGACCGCATCGGCGCCGAGCTGCGCAAGGCGGCGCGCGCGCCCGACGTGGCGAAGAAATTCGCCGACCAGATCGACATGGAGATCCTCGCCAGCACGCCCGAGGAGTTCGCTGCCTTCCAGCAGGCCGAGCAGGAGCGCTGGTTCAAGGTGATCAAGGAAAACAACATCAAGAGCGACTGAGCCCGCCTCGGTCCGGCCGCTGGGTCTCCCCGCGGGTCACACCGATGACACGCTCCGCGACCCGTGTGCTCGGGCTATATGCCCTGAGCGCAAACCACAGGAGAGTTCGACATGGCTACTCTCTCGCGAGTCCTCGGAGCCCTCGCCGTCACCACGACCCTTGCGTTCGCGGTCACAGTGAACGCGCAGACCACGACGGCCCCATCCTCTTCGCCGCCCGGCAGCAGCTCGACATCGTCGATCTCCGACAAGAAGCTCGACGCCGTCGCGGCGGCGGCCAAGAACGTCGTCGTCATCAACCGCAGCTACAAGGCGAAGGTCGACCAGGCGCCGGACGCCCAGAAGCAGCAGCTCGTCGCCGAAGCCAACCAGGCGATGACCAAGGCGGTCACCGACCAGGGCCTGTCGGTCGACGAATACATGAACATCATGCGGGTGGCGCAGAACGACCAGTCGGTGCGCAACCGGCTGATCGAGCGGATGAAGTAGCCGGGGCGGCCTACGCCGCCTTCCGCGCGCCCCTGACCAGCCGGCCCGGCAGCGCGCCCGTCGCCTCGCCGTCGCGATAGGTGACGGCGCCCGAGACGATCGTGGCGCGATAGCCGCGCGCCTTCTGCAACAGCCGCTTGCCGCCCGCCGGCAGGTCCCACTTCATCACCGGGGCCTCGACGGCCAGCCGGTCGAAGTCGATGACGTTGAGGTCGGCCTTGTAGCCCGGCGCGATGCGGCCGCGGTCGTCGAGGCCGAGGGCGCGCGCATTGTCGAGCGTGTGGCGCTTGACCAGCCAGGCCACGTCGAGGCGGCCGGACTTGCGGTCGCGGCCCCAGTGCGCCAGCAGGAAGGTCGGGAACGAGCCGTCCGAGATCAGGCCGACATGCGCGCCGCCGTCGCCCAGGCCGATCAGCGTGTGCGGGCTCTGCATCATCTCGCTGCAGCAATCGATGTTGAAGGCGGCGTAGTTGGCGACCGGCGCGAAGATGAAGTTCTTGCCCTCGCCCTCGATCAGGTAGTCGTACACCACCTCGCGCGGATCGCGGCCCTCGCGACGGGCGCGCGCGCCGAGCGAGCTCTCGGCCGAAGGCTCGTAGTCCGGCGGGTCGCCCAGCGGGAACATGCGGTCGTAGTCGGTCAGCCGCGCCGCCATGTCGGAACGCAGCGGCACCTTCGCCTCTTCGAGGATCTTCGCGCGGAACGACGGATCGCGCATGATTGCCAGCCGCTCGGCCACGCTCTTGTCCTTGATCGCCTTGTAGGACGGGCAGACAGAGAACGGGATGCGGCTCGCCTGCAGGCCCTGCAGCACGCCGATCGGCCGCGGCGCGATCTGCGCCTTGGCCGCATGGCCCTTCACCGCCAGCCCCTCGACCAGGCCGAGCAGGCGCTTCCAGCCGTCGGGCTTGTTGTTGCGCTGGGCCAGCGACACCGAGAACGGCCGCCCCGACGCGGTGAGCAGCCGGTCGATCATCTCGAACTCGCTCTCGGGATTGGGCGTGTTGAAGTCGGAGATGAACTCGATGACGCCGCTGCCGGCGTCCTTCATGCCTAAAGCGATGCCCATCAATTCTTGCTCGGACGCACGCAGGGACGGCGTCGGGTCGCCCTTCACCGTGCGGTGGTTGAGCGTGCGCGATGTCGAGAAGCCGAGCGCACCCGCCTTCATTGCTTCCGTCGTCAGCGCCCGCATCTCGGCCACTTCCTCGGGAGTGGCCTCTTCGAGACGCGCCGCGCGCTCGCCCATCACGAACACGCGGAGCGCGCCGTGCGGCAACTGGGCCCCGAGATCCATGTCGCGCGGCCGCGCCTCCAGCGCGTCGAGATACTGGCCGAACGATTCCCACGACCATTTCAGGCCCTCGTGCAGGGCAATGCCGGGAATGTCCTCGACGCCTTCCATCAGCTCGACCAGGCGGTCGCGGTCTTGGCGACGCACCGGCGCGAAGCCGACGCCGCAATTGCCCATCACCGCCGTGGTGACGCCGTGCCAGCTCGAGGGCTGCAGCCGCGAATCCCAGGTCGCCTGGCCGTCATAGTGGGTGTGGATGTCGACGAAGCCGGGCGTGACCAGGAGGCCCTTGGCGTCGATCTCCTCCTTGCCTTTGCCGGAGACTTTCCCAACAGCGGCGATCTTGCCGTCCTTGACCGCGACATCGGCCTCGTGCGTGCCGGAGCCGGTGCCGTCCGCGACGGTGCCGCCTCGTACGACCAAATCGAAGTCAGCCATGTTTCACTCCCGGGTTGGCGGCAGTTTAGCGCAAACACACGGCTGTCGCATTCGGCCGCTCCTCGGAACCAATCTCACCGCCGGCGGCCGTAGGTGTAGACGTAGGTCGTGCGGCCGCTGCCGTAGAAGGCGAACACGCCGATAACGAAGCCGAGATCGTAGAAGAAGCCGTTGTTCGGGAACTCGTAGATGCGGACCGGGAAGAACAGGCTCGCGATCAGCGAGAACAGCGAGATGTAGCCGTGCAGCAGGCCCAGCACGAAGCCCGGCAAGGGCGCGCCGCCCGTCGGCGGCGGCTGATGGGCGCATGCGGCGACCAGCAGCGCCAGGCCCAGCGCCGCCAGCAGGCGCAGCGGGCTCATCGCCGCGAGGCGGCGAGCCACACGCCGCCGCCGATCAGGAAGCCGCCGCTCACGCGCGACAGCAGGCGCACGCGCCTCGCCGAAAGCGCCTTCCCCACGCGCCCCGAGGCGAACGCATAAGTGCTGTCGGAGACCGCCGAGACGATCATCGCCGTCAGGCCCATGATCGCGATCTGCAGCACGTAGCCGCGCGTCGGATCGATGAATTGCGGGAAGAAGGCACCGAAGAACAGCAGGGTCTTGGGGTTGCTGAGCGCCACGATGCAGCCCTGCACGACGAAGCCGCCGCGCGGTGTGCGTGGCGCGGCACCCTCGCCCAGTTCGCCGCCACTGTCCTCCTTACTCCGGCGGATCATCTTCCAGCCCAGCCAGATCAGGTAGGCGGCGCCAGCGAGCCGCAACCAGTCGAACCAGTGACCCATCGCCGCGATCAGCGAGGCCAGCCCGATGCCGGCTGCCGCGATGATGATCGCCTCGCCGATCTGGGTGCCCAGCATGTTGAGGATGCCGGCGCGCGTGCCATGGCGCAGGCTATTGGCGACGATAAGCGTCACCGTCGGACCGGGCACGATCACGATCACCAGACAGGCGACGAAATACGCGGCGTACATATGGAGGGACATGGCGCCCGAGTGTTCTACCGTGTGATCCCGAACGCAGCGAGGGATCTTTACCCGGGTCCCTCGCAAAGGCTCGGGACGCCAGCCACGGGCTGGCGTTCTACACGACAGAATCGGGTTCCTTCTAACACCGGGGTTAGGGTGGCGACGCCATGATCGCCGCTATTTACAGCCAGCTCCGTCGTCCTGAGGCGAAGCCGAAGGACCTGAGGGTTCAACATCGCGTTGCTGCGATGCGAGGCCCTTCGCTGCGCTGCGTGCGCTCAGGACGACAGGAGCCGCCGGTTAGCGCAGTTAGCGCTACCCCGCTAGTGGTTCGCACTGGTCGGCCGGATCGATGCGCAAGATTCGTGCGCGGTCGCGCGCTATGGTCAACAAACGCGCCACAACCGTCCCGTTATTTTCCCGTTATTAAATTCGAGTTAGGCACCACCCATACCATTGGTGGTGGGTCAGGAAATTACCTAATACCCCACTGGCCGCGCGGTGAACGACGCCGCTTTCTCCAGCGCTGCCGCCGAGCGCAGCATCGTCTCCTCGTCGAACGAGCGGCCGATCAGCTGCAGGCCGAGCGGCAGGCCGTCCTTATCGAGCCCGACCGGCACCGAGATGCCGGGCAGTCCCGCCATCGAGGCGGGGATGGTGAACATGTCGTTGAGATACATCGTCACCGGGTCGTCCATCTTCTCGCCGGCGGCGAATGCCGCAGTCGGCGCCGTCGGCGTCAGCAGCACGTCGCACTTCTCGAAGGCCTGCCTGAAATCGCGCGCGATGAGCTGACGGATCTGCTGCGCCTTCCTGTAGTAGGCGTCGTAGTAGCCCGCCGACAGCACGTAGGTGCCGATCATGATGCGCCGCCGCACTTCCTTGCCGAAGCCCGCGCCGCGCGTGTTCTGGTACATCTCGATCAGGTCCTTGCCCGGCACCCTGAGGCCGAAGCGCACGCCGTCGTAGCGCGCCAGGTTCGACGAGCACTCGGCCGGCGCCACGATGTAATAGGCCGGCAGCGCATACTTGGTGTGCGGCAGCGACACCTCGACGATCGAGGCGCCCGCACCCTTCATCATCTCGACGCCCTTCTCCCACAGCGCCACGATCTCGGGCGCCGTGCCGTCGACGCGATATTCCTTCGGGATGCCGATGCGCAGCCCCTTGATGTCCGTATTGCGCGCGGCGGCCACGAAGTCGGGCACGGCGAGCGGCGCCGAGGTCGAATCCTTCGGGTCGTGCCCCGACATGGCCTGCAGCATGATCGCGGCGTCTTCCACCGTGCGCGCGAACGGACCGGGCTGGTCGAGCGAGCTGGCGAACGCCACGACACCCCAGCGCGAGCAGCGGCCATAGGTCGGCTTCAGCCCGACGACGCCGCAGAAGGACGCGGGCTGGCGGATCGAGCCGCCGGTGTCGGTGCCGGTGCTGCCCGGCACGATGTGGGCGGCAACCACCGCGGCCGAGCCGCCCGACGACCCGCCGGGCACCAGCTTGCGGTTGTCGCCGCGGCGCTTCCACGGATTCTCGACGCCGCCGAAATGGCTCGTCATGTTCGACGAGCCCATGGCGAACTCATCGAGATTGGTCTTGCCGACCATGACCGCGCCCGCCTTCCACAGATTGGCGGTCACCGTGCTCTCATAGGGCGGCACGAAGCCCTGGAGGATGTGGCTCGCCGCCGTCGTCTGCACGCCTTCTGTACAGAAGAGGTCCTTGATGCCAACCGGCACGCCCTCGAGCAGACCCGCCTGGCCCCTGCCGCGGCGCTCGTCGGACGCCTTGGCCATGGCGCGCGCCTTGTCCGGGGTCTCGGTGATGAAGGCGTTGAGCGCGCGATGCTCGTCGAGCTTCTTCAAATGCGCGTCGACCACCTCGACGGCGCTTGTGTCCTTCCTGGCCATCGCCGCCGAAAGCTGGGCGATGGTGAGATCGGTGAGAGCAGCCATCGCCTACTCCACCACCTTCGGTACGGTGAAGAAGCCGCCGGCATTCTTGTCGGTCGGCTCGATATAGACCGCGCCCCCCGGCGCGTTGGCCAGGATCTTCTCGGCGATGCCGCCGTCGGTGACTTTGTCCTCGCGCATCGGCAGCGTCACGTCAGAGACGCTGGCCAGCGGCTCGACGTCCTTCGTGTCGACCTCGTTCAGTTGCTCGATCCAGGCAAGAATCCCCGACAGCTCGCCGGCCAGCGGACCGAGCTCTTCCTCCGGGACCTTCAGACGGGCAAGCCGCGCAATGCGCGCCACCGTGTCCTTGTCGAGCGACATCGAACCGACTCCAGAAATCGCAGATTTGCGCGGTTGGTAGCCGTTTTGCCTTTCCGTGTCATCCCGAACGAAGTGAGGGGTCCTTCACGATCCGGCCGTCAGCTCGATGCCGCGTTGCCGGGCAACGGCCTCGATCTTCGCCCGCAGTTCGGGCCGCCGGTCGAGCAGCTCGTCGAAATCGCGGCGGTGCAGGACCAGCAGGTTGCAGTATCCCTCGGCAACCACGTCGGCATTGCGCGGCTTCGATTCGAGAAGCCCCATTTCGCCGAAGAAGTCGCCGTCCTTGAGCGACACCGGACCGCCCGCGACATGCACGCGGACTTCGCCCGAGGCGATGAAATACATGGCATCGGGTGGGCCGCCGGCGCGCACGATCTTCTCGCCCGGCAGCGCCACCAGCGGCCGCAGCCGCCGGCCGACCTCGCGCAGCGCCGCCGCATCGAGACCGGCGAACAGCGGCACGCGGCCGATCATGCCGGCGAGCTGCAGGCCGAGGTCGAGCGGCGGGCGTTTGCGGATGGCGCCGCGCCGTTCGCTCAACTGTTGCCGCAGGTCGGCATAGACCTCGCGGCCGATGGTCGATTCGCGCAGTCGCCGCGCATACTCCGCCGATTCGAGGCGGATTGCGGCGCGCTCGAGCTCGCGGTCCTTCACCGACTCGGCATAGCCCGGATACTGCAGCGACAGCGCCTTGAGCGCGCGGTCGACCAGCTGCTGGCGGGCCTTGATGATCTCGCCCAGCTTCTCCTCGGCCTCGCGGCCAAGCAGGTCGCCGACCGAACGAAGATTGAAGGCGGCAAGCTCGGCCAGCACGTCCTGCGACACCATCAGGATCTCGAACCGGTCGGCCAGCCGAACCGTGAGCGCGCGGGCGTAGCCCAGGCGGCGATGCAGCCAGAGGGCCAGGCGGAACTCCCAGTCGGGATGGGCGAAGCGGCGCACGACAGCGTCGTAGCCCTCGACGCCGCGATCGCGCACGGCGTCGATCATGTTGTCGGTGCGGGCGGACAGCAGGGCAATCATGCGGCGCGACAGGGTCTGCTGCTCGAACAGCTCGAGATAGAGCTCCTTCTCCTGCGTGCAGAGCGTGAGCAGTCCGACCCGGAGCCGCTCCTCGATCGACAGGTCGAGGTCGGGCGGCGCGGCGATTTCGGCTTCCCCGGCCGACACCGGATCGACATCGATGCCTTCGACCCGCTGATTGTGCGTGCGGATGATCTCCTGAAGGTGACGCGCCACATTGATGCGCGACAGCGCCAGCACGCGGTCGCGCACAGCCAGCTCGATGCGCGTCAGCTTGTCGAGCCCGAGGACCCGCATGACGAGCCCGAGGCTGGTCGCGTTCACGAACAGGGTGAAGAGCACGAACAGGACGGCAAGCTCGGCGATGAAATCGCGCGTCGGCCCGGGAATGCGGCTGTCGCCCGCCACGACCATCGCCAGCACGATCGTCACCGCGCCACGCAGCCCTCCCCACACCAGGATGGTCTTGTAGCGATTGCTGACCGGCTGCACGAGCCGGAACGCCTCGAGCAGCGGCAGCATGCCGAAGACGACCGCCGCGCGGGCGATCAGCGCGCCCACGGCGACGGCCAGCACGCCGCCGATGAAGAGGAAGTTCAGTCCCACCAGCACGTTGGCCGCCGCCATCGAGGCGAGCGTGAAGATGAGGCAGTTGCTCCAGAACTCGAGCTGCTCCCACAGCCGGCGCAAGGCGCTCCACTGCCGCGGATGGAGGTGCGAGGGCCCATAGGCCGCGACCGTGAGCGCCGCCATCACCACCGAGACCACGCCCGAGATGGCAAGATAGCTGTCGGCCAACACGTAGGTGGCGTAGGCGAGGCTCACCGTTACGGACGCGATGGCGGCGTCGGATTCGTCGCCCAGCCGCGGCAGCACGACCATCGCAGCGCGCGCCATGGCGAAGCCGAAGGCGATGCCGCCGGCGAAGTCGCGCAGGAAGTGCACCACCGGGCCGTGGCTGCCCGGCGGCAGCGTGCCGTTGTTCACCAGCAGGTCGATGCCGAAGCCGAAAGCGGCGATGGCGACCGCGTCGTTCAACAGGGACTCGCCCTCGGCCAAAATAGACAGCCGCTTGGGCGCGCCGACGTCGCGGAAGATGCCGATCACTGCCGCGGGATCGGTGGTCGAGACGATGGCGCCCAGCAGCAGACAGACTAGCAGCGGCGCGCCGGTGACCAGGTGGACGGCACCGGCCACGCCGGCAATGCACACCAGCACGGCCACGATGGCGAGCAGCAGCACGGCCGACAACTCGTCCAGCAGCCGGCGCACGTCGATCGTCAGGCCCGCGGTGAACAGCAGCGGCGGCAGGAACAGCGGCAGGAAAAGATCGGTGCCGAGCTGCAGCCGATCGAGGCCGGCGAAGGCATCGCCCAGCGCACTCATCTCACGGCGATGCGACACGATCCAGGTGCCGAGGAAGCCGAGCCCGAGGCCGGCCACCGCGAGCAGGACCGTGTGCGGCAGGCGCAGCCGCTCGGCCAGCGGCACCAGCACGCTGACCAGGGTCAGCAGCAGCGCGATGGCCAGCAGGGCGTACAGCGTCTCGTTCACGATTCAACTCTACCTGTGGCGAACTTACCTTGCCTGAGGCCGTTGTCAGCTTATAACCGCTTCGATGAGCCGGCTGGCAGTGTGCATACACGGCATGTGGAGCACGCCCGACGTGTGGCGGCCATGGCGCGACTTCCTCGAGGCACGCGGCTGGCCGACGGTGGCGCCGCCGCTGCTCCATCACGATGCGCCGCCGCTCGCCCCGCCGGCTGCGCTGGGCGCGACCAGCCTCACCGACTACGTCAACGACCTCGCGGGCCAGATCAAGGCGCTGCCCGAACGGCCGGCCGTGATCGGCCATTCGATGGGCGGGCTGATCGCGCTGCTGCTCTGCGCGCGCGGTGTGGCAAGCAAAGGCGTCCTGCTTACACCAGCGCCGCCGTCCAGCGTGATCGCCATCCGGCCGTCGAACCTGATGGCGTTCTCGCGCATCCAGATGAACTGGGGCTGGTGGCACAAGCCGCACCGGCCGACCGAAGCGGAAGCGCTGCGCTACACCTTCAACACCACGCCGCCGGACGAGGCACGCGCGCTTTATGCCAGGTTCGTGCACGAGTCGGGCCGCGCGCTGTTCGAAATAGCGCTGCCCTGGCTCGACGGCGGCAACGCCGCCACGGTACGGCCGCAGGACATCAAGGTGCCGCTGCTGTTCGTCGGCGCCGAGAAGGACCGGCTGGTGCCGCCCGATGTCGTGCGACGCACGGCGGCGCGCTTCCCCGGCAGCCGATACCTCGCCTATCCCGACCAGGGCCACTGGGTGCTGGGACAGCCTGGTTGGAAAGCCATCGCAGAGGATGTCGCCGCGTGGCTGTCCTGACGCTCGAAGAGCTGCGCGCGCGGCTGCCGCCGAGCGGCCGGCTGATGGCGCTCGACGTCGGCGCCAAGACGATCGGCATCGCCACGTCGGACGTCCTGCGCGGGCTGGCGACGCCGCTCACGACGCTCCGGCGCGGCAAGCTCGCCGCTGATCTCGCGGCGCTGGCCGAGCTTGCCCGCAAGCATGAGGTCAAGGCGATGGCGATCGGCCTGCCGCTCAACATGGATGGCAGCGAAGGGCCGCGTTGCCAGTCGGTGCGCCAGTTCGCCGCCAACATCGAGAAGCACGGGCCGGCGGCGCTCGCCGCGCTGCCCGTGGTCTTCCAGGACGAGCGGCTCAGCACGGCCGCGGTGACTCGCGGCATGATCGACGACTACGACATGAGCCGCGCCAAGCGCGCCGAGAGGGTCGATGCGGCGGCGGCGGCCTGGATCCTCGAGAGCCTGCTGGCGCGGCTGAACTCTATTGCTTGACCACGATCTCGTGGCTCAGCCGCTCCGACTCGCCCTTCGAGCGCACGTCGAAGGTGACGTCCCAGTGGCCAGGGGCGTTGAACACCAGCCCCTCGGCGCGGTAGCGGCCGTCGTTGCCTGGCACGATGGTCGGCTTGGCCTTCATCGGCGTCTGCGTCTCCGAGCGCTCGCCCTCGACCGACACCAGCTCGGCGGCGTCGCCGCCGCGCGTGCAGACGTTGAGGATCAGGGTGAAGGGCTGGCCGACCTCGACCAGCGGCGGATCAGGGCGGAAGGCGAGCATGTAGTGGTCCGAGAACACCACCCAGCCGGTGCCATGGCCGAGATCGAGCGGGCAGTCGCCCGCCCACGCCGGCGATGACACGGCAAGCAGGGCAAGCAGCACGGTCAGCTTCACGCGCGCGATCCTTTCGCCCATCCGTAGTTGAAGCTGATCGAAACGCGCTCACCTTCAAAACGCGCCGGCGGCACCTCGTGACGCAGCCAGCTCTCGAACAGTATCAGATCGCCGGCCCGCGCGGGCAGGCTGACATGGGCGCGCAGCGGGCGGGGCGCGTCGGCGCGCCTGGGCGGCGACGCCATCTGGCGCGACAGGCGCGGGTCCTCGAGCTTGAGCGCGCCTGCACCCCGCGGCACGGCGACATAATACGTGCCACTGATCACCGAGCTCGGATGCAGGTGAAGCGTGTGGACGACGCCGGCCGGCATGACGTTCAGCCAGCAGTCGGTCATGGCGAGCCTGCGCCCGCCGAGGTCGTAGTGCAGACGGCGGACATAGGCGCGCACGTGCGGGTCGATGCGCTTGCGCAGGGCGGCGAACACCGACGACACCAGATGCAGCCGGTCGTGACTGCCGTAGGACGTGTAGCCGCCGAGATAGTTCCTGGCCGACCAGCGCTTGCCCGCAACGTCGGAGGCCGCGAGCGCCTGGCACTCGTCGGCCAGTGTTCGATTGAAACCGGCGGCGCCGCGCGCGCCCTCGAGGGCGGCGCGATAGACCAGTGTCGGAAAGAAGGCACGGATCGCCATAGCGTGATTATCCGTGAAGCGGGTCCGCCATGCTATGATTTCGCATGCTCACTCCCCAGCAGATCGAAGCCTATCGGCGCGACGGCTATCTCGTGATCCCGCGGCTGATCCAGGGCGAGCAGCTCGCCGAGCTGCGCGCCATCACCGATCGCATCGTCGGCGAGGCGCGCGGCGTGAGCGAGAACGACGAGCTCTACGACCTCGAGCCGAGCCACAGCGCGGCGATGCCGAGGGTGCGGCGGCTGAAGCCCGCGATCTTCAAGCGCTACGGCTTCTTCCACGCGCTGGCGCGCGATCCCAAGATCACCTCGATCCTGAGCCAGCTGCTCGGTCCGGCGATCCGCCAGCATGGCGGCAAGCTCAACATGAAGTCGGCGGGCTACGGCTCGCCCGTCGAGTGGCACCAGGACTGGGCATTCTATCCGCACACCAACGACGACGTGCTGGCGACCGGCATCTATCTCGACGATTGCGACATGGACAACGGCCCGCTGCTGGTCGTGCCGGGCTCGCATCGCGGGCCGACCTACGACCATCACGCCGACGGCCGCTTCTGCGGCGCCATGGACCCGGCGCGCTGCGAAGGGCTCGATCTTTCCAAGGCCGTGCCGTTGATGGGCCCGGCGGGCTCGATGACCATCCACCACGTGCGGCTGGTGCACGGCTCGGCGCTCAACCGCTCCAACCGCCAGCGCCGGCTGCTGCTGCACGAATACGCCGCCGCCGACGCCTGGCCGCTGCTGGGCGTCGTCAATTTCGACGAGTTCAACAGCCGCATGGTGCTGGGCGAGCCGACCATCGAGCCGCGCGTCGTGCCGGCGCCGGTGCGCATGCCGCTGCCCCCCGCCGATCACCAGGGCTCGATCTACGAGAACCAGCGCGGCACCAACCGGCGCTACTTTGAGACCTTCGAGGAGACGGCGGTTGCCTCCTAGCTTGTCGCGCCGCTCCCTGTTTGCCGGCGCTGCCGGCGCCCTCGCCGCGCCCGGGCAGGGCCGGGCCGCGTCGGACCGGCTCACGATCAGCAGCGACCATGGCACGATCGATTTCGCGATCGGCGACAGCCGCGTCTTCCGCACCACCGGCGGCTTCAAGAAGTGGCAGGGCACGGTGCGGGTCGACGACGCCGACGTGGGCAAGAGCTCGGTGAAGGTCACGATCGACACCAGGAGCATCGAGATGCTCGATCCGCAGCAGACGGCCATGCTGCGCGGCGCCGACTTCTTCGACGTCGAGAAATTTCCGCAGATGGTGTTCACCTCGACCAAGGTCGAGCGCACTGGCGAGACGACGCTCAAGGTGGTGGGCGATCTGCTGCTGCGCGGCATCAGCCATCCCATGACGCTCGACGTCTCGGTGACCGATCGCAATCCGGACGCTCCGCCGGGCAAGCGCTACGCGATCTTCAAGGCCGAAGGCAGCATGAAGCGCTCGGAATACGGCATGACCAAGTACATCGACGTGGTGGGCGACACCGTCGACATCACGATCCGCACCGACGCCCTGCGCTGAGGAGCGGGTGCAGGCTGCCGGCTATCGTCCGTTCGC
>Ga0070741_10001909_pt1 | contig 59176 bp, 47 predicted proteins | sample Coa_R1_4_FD_66440 | JGI IMG/M metagenome (GOLD analysis project Ga0070741, IMG submission 66440) | Surface soil microbial communities from Centralia Pennsylvania, which are recovering from an underground coalmine fire - Coalmine... | ecosystem: Environmental > Terrestrial > Soil > Unclassified ...
GCGTGCGGCACACGCCGCCATTCAATCGCTCCTGCCAGGTGCCGGGCTGCCCGGCAGTTCTCCGACGCCGCCCACGATAGTCCCGCCGCACCGCTGAGGTCTTGAGAGGAAGTTGAAATTATTCTGAGTTTTTCTTCAAAGGTGACCACACAGGTTCAGAGAGGCTGAGAAGAATTGTACGCTTATGGCCTGGGGAGCTGCAGGACCTCTGCCCGTCTAATTAGTGGAGTGGTCATTAACAACCTGAAGATTGGAGAGGAGGAGAAGGACAAAGTCAGATTTGTCGCCTGGCTTGTTTCCGGTGAGAACGGGGAGTTGTGGCTTATTCTGGAATCACACCGAGTCGTCGCCCTCGGCGAGCATCTCGTCAACGATCAGATTGATGGCGGTGAGCGGGGGTCAGGCTGTCTCGTCCCGGCGATTCACGAGACAGCCTGACCCGGAAGCACGCGCCCATAGTTTCCTGACCAGTCGGCATGGCCCGGCCCCGTATCCGTGGGGCTGAAAGCCTGTCGGCTTGCGCTTGGGTGAGGTGACGCTGTTGCTGACTGACCGCGGCTACTACTGGCGTTTGCCTGGTTGTGCCTGACCCTGTTGCTGCCCCAGCAACTGCTGCATCGCCTGCTCCAGCGCCGTGAGCCGGGCATCCAGTTCGGCATTGCGTTGTTGTAAGGCTGCATTTTCAGTCCTGAGCGATTTGATGGCGGCCTCTTTCTGCTCGAGTGCGGTCTGCTGTTCCTGGATGGCTTTGATCACCACCGGGATCAAATCCGTATAGCTCAGGCCGAGCGGCGTCGCCGGGTCGGTGGCGCGCACCACCACTTCCGGGATGATCCGCTCGGCCTCCTGCGCCAGCAGGCCGAGATGCCTCCGCCCGTCGGGGCGGTCTTTCCACTCGAAGCTCACCGGACGCAGTTGCAGCACCTCGCGCAGCCCGTAGCTGAGATTGCTGACCTGCTGCTTCAGGCGCGCATCAGAGGTATTGATCATGCCGTTGGAGGCAAAGACCATATTCCAGCGGTGGCCGTCAGAGCCAAGATTTTGCGATGCATTGCTGTCGGGCAGAACATCGCCAACCTTAAAGTAAAAAGCCTGAGCCCTGAAGACCAGCCTGTCATCCTGATCTTCTTCGCCGAGATAGACAAAATCATTATTACTACTATCGCCGAACTTGATAATCCTTCTTTCACCAGCACCCATGGGGTCAAGACTACCCACCTGGATCGTTCCATTCCTCCCACCGGGATCTACTACATGGAGTCTCCGGCCAGGAGCAGTGATCCCGATGCCGACGTTGCCGTTGGGGTCTATAGTGACTCTGTCTATTTCTCCACCGCCGGGGGGCGCAGTCAGAAAGCCAATCCCTGTACCGGTTGTGGAACCAGCACCTGAGCGAGCGACAAGATAAAGATTATTGATAAAGCCATCGAGGCGAAAACTGTTACGACTATCACCACCGTTGTTGGCGATGTACAGGTTGTCGCCAGCGGCGGTGTCGGGCGCTGCCGCCAGGCCGACAAACACGTCGCCGCGCACATCCAGTCTGGCCAGTGGCGTAGTCGTCCCGATGCCGACGTTGCCGTTTCTCAGGATCGTCATTCTCGCTTTCGTTGCCAGCGTCGCCTCATTGTTCGCATCACCAGTATCTCGCACCCGGAACTGCATCCCGATCGTGTTGTTCCCGGCAATCGCCATCAGCCACTCCAGCCCGTCGGTCAACTGCAACTGCGAGGTCTGACCAGTCGCCGCGACGTAGCGTAACTTCGCCCCGCCCGTCCCCGTGTTCCAGAGCCGTTGCAGGATGTCGCCGCTGCTCGACCGCTGCAGGTCAAAGACTCCGCCCGGCGACGCCGTCCCGATCCCGATGTCGCCAGCGACTTCGCTGATGGTCGAATCTCCGACCACGCCGTTCGGCCCGTCGGTCCATTTGGTGATCCGGTTGGTCGTCCCTGAGCCGCTGATGTTCACCTGATTCGGCCCGAAAATTCCCCTGGCGGCTTTCTCTTTCTGCTCGCTCCCGCCCTGGACGGTGCGGCCCGGTGAGAGGCGGTCCCGCACGGCTCTGCCGGTCGGGTTATCCATTGCGGTGAGGCGATCTCTGGCGGCGCTCGTACTCGGATTGGCCGCCGTCTTCTGGATCGTCCCGTCGGGGAAGACGATCCCTTCACTGGTGCGAATCAGGCCGTTGACATCCAGTTTCGCGGCGGGCTGCTCGACCCCGATCCCGACATCGCCCGCGGCAGTGATCCGCATCCGCTCGGTATCGGTCCCGGCGAAGAAGTTCCCGGTGCGCAGACTGAGCGCCCCGCGACCCGCCGTCAGCCGCCCGTCGGTGCCGTCGTGCGAAAGTAATGTTGTCGCGCTGCCGACAGCCTCACCGACCGCCGTCAGCAGGCTCCGATCCGCGTTCGCTGATTGAATCGCCTGCGCGGCTGCGTCAGCCGGTGGGAGTGAAAAGGCGTCGGCCTGCACGAGCAGTTGCCCTTCGCGTTGAGAGGTGCGCCCGGCGAGGTCACGGACCGTGATGAGGCAGCGGTATGAGCCGTCGAGCAGTCGCCGCCCCTGCTGATCCTGCCCCGTCCAGTCGAGCAGGTTGCCGAGGCGGAAGTCCGAGTCGTAGAGTCGCTCACCTGCGGCTGAGAAGACTTCGAGACGGAGCTGGAAGACTTCGACGGGCGCGGCGAAGCGGAGCCGTCCGGACGAGACGCTCGCGGCCACCCACGGCGCGCGGGCCCGCGCCTCATCAATCGCGCGGGCTTGCGGGTCAGTGGCGGTCTGCGCCTGAGCGCTGATGGCATTACCTGTCCAGAGCAGCAGACCGAGACTGAAGCAGAGATTCCATCGGTGAGTGGTTCGCATGAGTGTCTCCTTTGAGAAAGGGGAGGCGTGATACAGGCAGGACACCTCCCCGGTTGGAAGAAAGCCTGGTCGGAAATGTTCCGACGGCGTGAGGCGCCGGCATCGGTTTTCGACGACTGACTGGTGATGCAACTGAGGGTGGTAGCTCCCGACTGCGGAGTCGCCCGCCAGGAAAGTCAGCTCCCGGCAGCGGCTGCCCGGAGCAGTTGAATGATTTGCCGACGGCTATTATTGACTGCGATCCCCATCGCCGTCCAGCTTTCTTCATCGTCCGCCGTGCTGATCGCTCCTTTAATGCCGCTGATCAGACCGAGCGTCAGGACGGCCACGGTCAGGTGGTTGTTTTTAATGATGATCTGGTACGGGTCATAGCGGGTTCTCCTTCGCTGGCAAGTTGCATTGTCGGGCAGGGGGCGTGCGGCACACGCCGCCATTCAATCGCTCCTGCCAGGTGCCGGGCTGTCCGGCGGTTTTCCTACGCCGCCCACGATAGTTCCACCACACCGCTCAGGTCTTGAGAGGGAGTTGAATTTATTCTGAGATTTTCTTCAAAGGCGGCCACACAGGTTCAGGGAGGCTGAGAAGAATTGTCAGCTTACGGCCAAAGGAGATGCAGGACCTCTGCCCGTCTGATTTGTGAAGTACTCGTTACCAGCCTGAAGATCGGAGAGGAGGAGAAGAATAAAGTCAGATTTGTTGCCTGGCTCGTTTCCGGTGAGAACGGGGAGTTGTGGCTTATTCTGGAATCACACCGACTTGTCGCCCTCGGCGAACATATCATCAACGATCAGATTGATGGCAGTGCCATAGAAGAAGCCGCTGTCGAAGATGACTTCTTCAGGCTGGTTATTCACGACCAGGCGCCACTCCACGGCCTCGCCCTGGGTAGTGAAGCGGACGAACTGACGCTCAATGATGATGCTGGTCATGGCTGCGGGTTCCTGCTGACTGGTTGTAGTCCGGGTCTGTGCTGAGATGCTGACTAATGCCAGGCTCAGCACGAGCAAACCCGCTGACAACTGGCGGATGGTAAACATAATGATCTCCTCTGGTGAAATGACTCTTGCCTGCGTTGAGCAGTACTGCTCTCTACTCAACTCGTCAGTGTCAGTAATGACTACGGCTGCTCCTTCTGAAGCCTTTGCTGTTGCGCTTTCTCGCACTCTCCTTTCAGCTGTCAGAGGCCTCTCGGCAAAATCCCGGCCTGGTAAATCGCGGCATTCGGGATGGCCGGGCCGCCGCTGATCTCCAAACAATCCTGCCGTCAAGTCGGCGTGTCAGAAGCCCGGCCGTGAGGGAGGCTTAGGCTTGCGGTTCCAGGCCCTCCCTTATGGCCGGGCTTCTGACACGTCCTCTCTTTAGCCGAGAGCCTTCCTATCAAATTCAGTCCCCAGCTTGAGCGGCAGCCGGAGCTGAACTTCTCTCCGCTACGGACACGCAATTGCCGGCAAAACCAGCGCGCCCGCGTGGTCAATCGCAAGCCGTTTGCAGGTCGCGCCATCAGGCGATTTCAGGATGATGCCCCGACTTGCTCCGCATTGATGCGGCACCAACGCGCGGGCCGTGTCACCGGCTGAGCGCCGCCGGGCGCGTCAGTAGATGAAAAGCATATAACTACTGTTTGTAAAAGAGTCTACGAAATCAACATCCGTTAGGTATGACGTAACGAGTACGGAAGTGGACGAGCCGAAAGAGAAACCTGTGGCAACTCTAGGGGTTCGTGGCGTAATAGAGACGAAGCGATCAGAAACTTGAAAGTTGAAAGTAACTTCATCAGCGAATCCAGAACTGTGCGCGATACTAATCGCACACCCAGTTCCGCCCGATGGCGGCAGGGAAGCGCCGCCGTCCGCCAGTTGTGAGTTGTAGCAGCGGACCATGTTTCCATTTGCATCAACGTAGACCATCGCCTTGACCAGGCCATTACTGCCGCGTTCTTGCTTCGCATTGCCCAACCTATCAATAGTAAGTCGGTCAGCACTACTTGTCGCATCGAATACTCTGAAGCTGTCACCCGCCGAGTACAAGAAAAATTGTCTGCCACCTGCACCGGTATTAGTGAGTGCGATGCCGGGATTAAGGCTGTCAGCGATGGAGACTAATCTGCCAGTTCCCCCGCTGAGGAGCGCAGGCGTGGTCGTGCCGATGCCGACGTTGCCCGCCGTGTTAATGGCTAACCCGCAACACGGCGCGGTGGCACCCGTACCGGCGAGCAGCTTCAGCGTCTGCCCGTCAAAGCGCACGTCCGCCCGGTTCGTGCCGACTATCGACATCCCCGATTCTCCGCTGGGCGCGCTGAAGCGTACCTCTCCGCCGCTCCCACCCGCGTTCACGGCCAGCCTGGCCTGCGGCGTGGCCGTGCCAATGCCGACTAAGCCCTGCGTATCAATGACGATCCCATTGGTTGGCAGCGGCACCCCGCCACCCCCGGCAGCGACCAGTTTCAGCGTCGAGCCATCGAACCTGACATCAGCCCGGCTGTTGCTGGCGTTGCCTACTATCGCCATCCCTGTCTCTCCGCTGGGCGCGCTGAATTGTACCTCCCCACCGCTCCCGCCCGCGTTCACGACCAGCCTGGCCTGCGGATTCGTCGTCCCGATCCCGACGTTGCCGTTTCTGAGGATCGTCATCCGTGCCGCCGCCGCCAGTGCCGCCTCGCTGTTCGGGTCTGAGCTGTTGCGCACCCGGAACTGCATCCCCGTCGAGTTGTTGCCGGCAATCGCCATCAGCCACTCAAGGCCGTCGGTCAGCTGCAATTGTGAAGTCGCCCCCGTCGCCGCCACGTAGCGTAACTTCGCCCCGCCACTCCCGGTATTCCAGAGCCGCTGCAGGATGTCGCCGCTGCTCGCACGCTGTAAATCCAGCACTCCGCCCGGCGCAGGAGTCCCGATCCCGATGTCGCCCGTCGCCGTCTCGGTCACCGCCGAATCAACGAGCGTCGAGCCGTCGGCGGCAAACTTCGCCAGCCGGTTGGGCGACGCAGTGACCGCCGAGGTGTCCTGCTGCTTCTCTTCGCTGACGGCCCTCGTCGGCGGCGTGCGCCTGCCTTCGCTCACCTGGCCCTCACCCGTGCGGTCACGGTGCCGCGCTGTGGCCTCAAGTTCCGCCCCGCCCACCGTGACCTCACCGCTCCCGACCACAGTCAGCCTGACGCCCGCGCTCTCGGCCCCGATGCTCGCGCTCTTGTCACTGGTCACCCAGATGCGGTCGGCACTGCTCGGACGATCCAGAATCACGTGCCCGCGTTGGGTGCGCGCCTTCTCCTCGGCGTCGGCTTTGGTCGAGAGCGCATAGCTGTAGAGCCCGCTCGCGACCGCCTCGCCCCGCTGGTTCCGAAGCGGCCATTCGAGCGCTGTGTCGTGAACAAACCCGCTGTCGAAGACCACTTCGCCCTGCTGGTCGGAGATCATCAGGCGTAACTCCACGGCCTCGCCCTGGGTGACGAAGCGGACGGCCTGACGGTCAATGATGATGCTGGTCCTTGCGGTCTGCGCCCGGGCGGTGGCGGCAAGGCAGACCCCGAGCAGCAGGCAGAGAGTGAGCCAGAGATTCCATCGGTGATAGCTACGCATGAGTGTCTCCTGTCAGAAAGGGGGAGGCGCGCTTGCAAACAGCACGCTTCCCGGTTAGGAAGAAAGCTGGTCGGAAATGTTCGGACGGCGTGAGGCGCCGGCAGTGGTTTTCGACGACTGACTGGTGATGAAACTGAGGGTGGTAGCTCCCGACTGCGGAGTCGCCCGCCGGGAAAGTCAGCTCCCGGCAGCAGCTGCCCGGAGCAGTTGAATGATTTGCTGAGGCCTATTATTGACTGCGATCCCCATCGCCGTCCAGCCTTCTTCATCCTCCGCCGTGCTGATCGCTGATTAACGGAGAAGGATGGCGGCCTCCGCATGCCCCCACAAACAGACCATGGCTGGCCCGGGTATCCTGATTTATTCCCAGGCTTCAGGCAGAGCAGCGGCTCTCAGATTTGCCGCCCGGCCTGCTCCCAGTAAGGGGCGCGCAGTTTGCGCTTGAAAATCTTGCCCGAATCCTCGCGCGGCAGTTCGTGGCTGAATTCGATTACCTTCGGCAGCTTGTAACGCGCAAGCTTTCCCGACAGGTACTCGCGCACTCCATCCGCGGTCAGCTCGACTCCCGGCTCCGGCTCGATGTAAGCGCAGAGCGCCTCGCCGTACTCCTCATCGGGAATGCCGAAGACCGCGCAGTCATGCACTCCGGCGAGGGCGATCAGGATCGCTTCAAGCTCGGCGGGGTAGATGTTGACGCCGCCCGAAATCACCATGTCGCGCTTGCGGTCGCAGAGGAAGAGGTAGCCGTCTTCGTCCAGATAGCCGACATCCCCGACCGTCACCAGACCGTCGCGACCGATCTCGCGGCGCTTTTCGTCCAGGCCATTGTAGGTGAAGTCGGGAAACCCTTCGACGCGGGCGTAAACTTCGCCGACCACGTTCGGCCCGAGCGCGTTGCCCTCGTCGTCGTAAATCCGCACGGTGCCCCCTTTGATCGGGCGGCCGACGGTTCCGGGCTTGCGCAGCGCGTCTTCGCTCGTGTGAAAGACGACCGCCCCGGTCTCGGTCGCGCCGTAGTACTCATTGACGACCGGCCCCCACCACTCGATCATCCGGCGTTTGATTTCGGGCGGGCAGGGGGCGGCGGCGTGAACCACGAACTCGAGCGAGGAGAGGTCATACTTTCGCTTTGTCTCTTCAGGAAGCTTGAGCAGGCGCACGAACATCGTCGGCACCATGTGCAGGTGGGTGATGCGGAACCGCTCGACGAGTTGGAGCAGCTCTTCGGGGTCAAAGCGCGGCTGGAGGATGCAGAAGCCCCCGCTCTTTGCGGCCCAGAGCCCGTAGAGGTTCGGAGCGGCGTGATAGAGCGGGCCGGTGATGACGGTGCGGAAATCCTGGCCCGCGCCGAAGCCGAAAGCGATGGCGATCATCTCCGCCAGCTTCGCGGCCGACTCCGCGGTGTGGGGCTGGCGGCGCACGCCCTTCGGGTTCCCGGTCGTGCCCGAGGTGTAGATCATGCTCGAAGGCGGCGGGGGCGCCCCCATCTCTCGCGGCTCGAAGCGGCCGATCCAGTCACCCCACTCCGGCAGATTCCGCGGCGTCGCGCATTGTTCCGGCAGGATGCCGTAAGCCGCCTGAATTTCCGGCGGCGTCGGCACAATGAAAGTCTGTACGCCTGCGGGAATGCCCGCCTCGATCTGAGCGAGCAGGTCGGCATGCACGACCAGCACTTTCGCCCCGCTGTCGCGCAGGATGTAGCCGGTCTCTTCGGCCTGAAAGTGCCAGTTGATCGGCACCGCGTGCGCCCCGACCGCGCTCGCGGCCATCGAAGCTTCGAAGAACGGGAAGTCGTTGCGCAGCATGATCGCCACCGTATCTTCGGCGCCAATGCCCCGCGACGACAGGCCGGCGGCGGCGCGCGATACGTTTTCGAGCAGGCGGGACTGATCCAGCTCCCGGTCTCCGCTCAGGATTCTGCGCACGAGCGATACGGGGTTATCTGCCATGACTACGGCCTCCCTCAGGTCTGTACAGATGGGTCTCGAGTGACTCAATCACGCCTGGGCAATCCGCGGATTGTGACATAAATATTACAGCGCAATCCGCGGATCAAGTGTAAGATTCGGGGCAGCAACTTTCCCCTTCACTTATCCCCACATCGTCCCATTCGTCGGCCCCTTGCGCTGACGAGAGGAGAGGAGGACTTTATGAAGACGCTGCTCGTCAACCCGGAATTCCCGGACACTTACTGGAGCTTCCGCCACGCGCTCCCTTTCGAGGGCAAACGCTCGGCCTTCCCGCCGCTCGGACTGCTGACCGTCTCCGCCCTGCTGCCCCGGTCGTGGGAGCGGCGGCTGGTTGACCTGAATGTCGGGCCGCTCAAGACCGCCGACATCGAGTGGGCGGACGTCGTCTTCGCCACGGCGATGCTGGTTCAGAAGGATTCGCTCAGGCAGGTCGTCGAGCGGTGCAAGGCCCGCGGCAAGCGCGTAGTGATCGGCGGGCCGTACATCACGACCAGCACCGAGAGCCTGCCCGAGGCCGATCACATTTTCCTCGGCGAAGCCGAGACGACCCTGCCGCAGTTCGTCGAGGATCTGGAGCGCGGCGAAGCCAGGCGGCTGTATCAGGCAGCCGAGAGGCCGCCGCTCTCAATCACACCTGTCCCCGACTTCAGGCTCGCCGACCTCAGACGTTACAGCGCCATGTCGGTGCAATACTCGCGTGGCTGCCCCTTCCAGTGCGAATTCTGCGACATCATCGAAATCTACGGCCGCTCGCCCCGGACCAAGAGCAACGAGCAGATGCTCGCCGAACTCGACGCGCTGCTCGGCGTCGGCTGGCGCGGCGCCGTCTTCATCGTGGACGACAATTTCATCGGCAACAAGCGGAACGTCAAACGGCTGCTGCCTGCGCTCGCCGAGTGGCAGGAGCGCAACGGCCGCCCGTTTTCGCTGCTGACCGAGGCGAGCGTCAATCTTGCAGAAGACGATGAACTGCTCGACGGAATGCGGCGCGCGGGCTTCCGCCGCGTCTTCCTCGGGATCGAGACGCCGGTCGAAGAGAGTCTCAAGGAAGCGCAGAAGATGCAGAACACGCGGCGCGACCTGCTCGATTCGGTCAGGAAGATTCAGGGCTACGGGATGGAAGTGATGGCCGGCTTCATCGTCGGCTTCGATAACGACCCGGAGGACATCTTCGAGCGGCAGATCAATTTTATCCGCGACAGCGCGATCCCGCTCGCGATGGTCGGGCTGCTCACCGCGCTCCCCGACACGCAGCTCTGGCGGCGGCTCCGGCGCGAAGGGCGGCTGCTTGAAGAAAGCACCGGCAATAACACCAGCTGCTCGCTGAACTTCGTGCCCCGGATGGATCCGCGGCGGCTGATTGAAGGTTATCAGGCGATCCTGCGGACGATTTACAGCCCCGGCGAATACTATCAGCGGGCGCTCGAATGTCTGAGGCGCGTCACACAGCACGGGCCGGACCCCTGGCAATACGGCCTGGTCAGTGGTTTCATGTCACTCGCGCGCATCACCCTCAGGCTCGGCGTCCTTGACCGCGAGCGCCGTGAATTCTGGCGCTTCTTCCGCCGCGTCGTGGCTGAACATCACGAGCGGTTTGCGGAGTCAATGAGGCTGGCCGCGATGGGCTATCACTTCCGCAAGCTGACTGAGGCGTCTGGCAATCAGATGTAAGCTGTACTGATCCGGCGCGCTCCTTCAACGACTATGAATCACCAATTCCCGCATCCTGACGCCCCGGCACTCGACCGGCTCGACGCCGAAGGTTATCTGGTACTCGAAAATTTCACCCCGCCCGAGACGCTCATGGCGTTGCGCCGTCGCACCGATGAGCTGCTCGCCCAGGAAGGAGACCACTGCGGGTCGGAATACAAACAGGAGCCGCAGACCAGGCGGCTCGCGAATCTGGTGGACAAGGGCGAAATCTTCACGCAGGTGATCGCGCTGCCGGAAATCCTCGCCTGCGTTGGGCGCGTGCTGGGGCCGCAGTTCAAACTGAGCAGCCTCAATTTCCGCTCAGCCGACCCTTACTCCGACTGGGTGCAGCCGCTGCATTGCGATGTGGGCGCGGTGCCAGATGAGAAAGGCTTCTGGGTCTGCAACGTCATCTGGCTGCTTGATGATTTCACGACCGAAAACGGAGCGCCGCGATTCGTGCCCGGGTCGCACCGGTCAGGAAAGCTGCCACAGGAAGTGCTGGCCGACCCGTCGGCCCCGCACCCCGACGAAGTGCTGCTGACGGGCCGGGCCGGAACGGTCATGGTGATGAATACGCATCTGTGGCACGGGGCGACGGCGAACCGGACCGGCGAACCACGGCGCGCGCTCCACAGCTTTTACTGCCGCTGGGATAAGCCGCAGCAGCAGTATCAGAAGCAGTTGCTTCGCCCCTCAGTGCAGCAGTCTCTGAGCCCGGAACTGCGCCGACTGCTCGCACTCGATGACCCGCTCAATGATGACCTCAGTTCACGCCTGAGCGGGATGAGCGGATTTATGAAATGACCGATGACCAGTGAATACCGGCACCCATCAACACTGCACGTCGCGCTCGTGGAGCCTGAGATACCGCCGAACACCGGCAACATCGCGCGGCTCTGTCTGGCGACTTACACGCCCCTGCACCTGGTCGGCAGACTCGGCTTTCGGACTGACGACAAAGCGGTGCAGCGCGCCGGGCTCGATTACTGGCACGAAACGGACATTCGCTATCACCGCGACCTGACGGCGCTCTACGCGGCGCTGCCCGAGTGCCGCTTCCTATACTTCACGACCAAAGCGCGGCGGGCGTACACCGACTTTCAGTTCGCGCCGCATGACTGTCTGGTCTTCGGGCGCGAGACGCGCGGGCTGCCGGAAGATTTATTGAAGGCAAACCAGGAACGCTGCCTGACGATCCCGATGCCGAATCCACGCGTGCGGTCGCTCAACCTGGCGACCTCGGCGGGCATCGTGCTTTACGAAGCGCTCCGGCAGGTGGGCTTCCCTGCCCGACCTCAATAGCGCCTGAAGTCAGGCCCGTCCCATCAGACTCTTAACTAACAATGCCAGGGCAGTCGGGCGGCCTGATGGAATTTCCCGGCCTGGATGGAGATGAGAAATGAAGCCTGCCGAGTTCGTAGCAAAGTGGAATCAGCTGTCCGCGGCTGTCTCAATACCTGAGCTGTCGGAGGAGTACAAACTCCTTCGTCTCTCGCCTGAGAGGGCCGCTGAACTGATTCTCCCGGAAGACGCAAAACGGTTTCTTATGGAGGCCGGTCTGCCGAAGAGCGCGGCCCCGTTTCTCTCAATGGATGAAGTCGGCGAAGGCTTACCCCACATCTGGGAAACCTGGGATACGAGCGCTGCGTGGAAAGACGAAGACCGGCTGCGATTGAACAGATGCCTGCCGATTGGCTCGGATCACGAGGATTTGTTCCACACGGTAACGTTTGTCAACTCCAGCGTGCCACAGTTCGCGCACTTTCTGCTCTTGTTTGACTCGTACCTGACCAGTAAAGATCCAAAGCTGGTTGAGGAGTCGGAGAGGATTGATGCTCGGGCACTGACAGCAGGGGCTTTCTGGCGTTGCGAGTTCGACACTGCCCTTGACGAATCATGAGATCAGGGCAAGGCGGGTTGCCGCAATCTCACATTCCATTCGCCATGCGCAGTTCATAAAATCATGCTCAACCCTATTCGCAAACTATTCTCGGGCCGTTATCAGAACCAGTTCCCCGGCGCTTCAGCTTCCAGCGTCGAACTCGGCGCGTACGGCGAGCGGCTGGCGATTGATCACCTCAAGCGTCAGGGCTACCGCATCGTGGCGACGAATTACACGGCCCCGATCGGGCGCAGTCTGGCCGGGCGAGTGGTGACCGGCGAGATTGACATCATCGCTTACGACGAATCCGGCGCCGAAACGACGCTCGCTTTCATTGAGGTCAAAACCCGGGCGAGCGCGGAATTCGCTTTGCCGCAGGCAGCGGTGGACGTGCGCAAGCAGCGCCAGATCGCGCGCGCTGCCCGCGTCTACCGGCGCATCCTGCAGCTCGAAGGTGAGCCTTATCGTTACGACGTCGCCAGCGTCATCGCCGTGCCCGGCGCGCCGCCGGAGATCGCGATTCTGAAAGCTTATTTCACCGAAACGCGCTTCAGCCGGAGCGGGTGGTGGTCGCGGGAGGAGGCCGGATTTTAATCAAACGGGACGTGACCTGGGTGGGCTGAAACTTTGATTGACAACCCCCTGTGCTGCTTCGTAGTATGACGCCGTCTTTGCAGATTGTGGTATTGAGGCGTCCACCCTCAATACCCCCTACTCTCGACCATCAACGGTGATGCGTCCTGGTCAGTTCGGACTTAGCGCGGTCGGTTGCCTGAGAGCAGGTAGTGACAATTCGTTAGAAGCTGCTCGGTTGGTAGTTCGCACCGTTCGCGTCAGTCGGGGGCCGTTCCCAGTTCACTCTCGCCAGCTTCTACCTTTCCAAAGGAAAACATATGCCAGTCAAGCTTTACGTTGGGAACCTCCCGTTCTCAGCAACAGATCATGATCTGGAGGACCTGTTCAGTCAGGCCGGCCCGGTGACTTCAGCCAGCATCATTACGGATCGTGAAACCGGGCGTTCGCGCGGGTTCGCCTTCGTCGAGATGGAGACTCAGGAGGGGGCGGAAGCGGCGATCTCGCAATTCAACGGTTATCAGCTCGATGGCCGCGCGGTGGTCGTCAATGAAGCTCGTCCGAAGGAGAGCCGCGGTGGCGGTGGCTTCGGTGGCGGTGGCGGTCGCGGCGGCAGTCGTGGCGGCTTCGGCGGTGGCGGCGGTCGCGGCGGTGGCCGCGGTGGCTTCGGCGGCGGCGGAGGTCGCGGAGGTGATCGCGGAGGTCGCGGTGAACGCGGCGGCAATCACTGGTAAGAACTCGGACCAGGGAACACGAGGGAAAGGGAGACCGTGGGGAAGAATCGCCCGGTCTCCCTTTCTCTTTTTCCACTCCCTTCCCTTCCTTCATCCTTTATTGCAAACTTCCGGGCCTTTGCTTTATGTTGAGTTTGCTGACTCAGTGCTTCGCCGCGGAGTCACGATCATCAGACGAAGGATCACCCGATTTGAGAGGAGACTTTTCACCCATGCTGACCAGGGCACTCGGCTGTTTGCGCAGCCCCGTTGTCATCACCTGTCTGGCCTGCGCGCTGCTCGTGGCGGCGGCAATTTACAGCCGGACGACTTTGGCCGAGGACAAACCGGCAACGCTCGCGCGCGACGCGCAGTTCGACGAGGAAGTCCAGGAGATGTTCGCGAGGCTCGTCGAAACGCGCCGCGACTTTCACATGCACCCGGAATTGTCGAACCACGAAGAGCGGACTTCAGGAATTGTCGCCGACCGGTTGCGGGCGCTCGGCTTCGAAGTGAAAACGGGCGTCGCCCGTCACGGCGTCATCGGCCTGCTCAGGGGCAATCGCCCCGGCGGCGTCGTGGCCATCAGAGCCGATATGGATGCGCTGCCGATCAATGAAGTCAGAAACACGCCTTACAAATCGCAGAACCCCGGCGTGATGCATGCCTGCGGTCACGACATTCACACGACCGTGGCGCTCGGCGTCGCGGAGTTGTTGTCAAAGCACCGCGACCGGATTGCGGGCGCGGTCAAATTCATCTTTCAGCCCGCGGAAGAGATGGCGACCGACGCGCCGGAATGGGGCGCGAAACTGATGGTCAAAGAGGGCGCGCTCGAAAACCCGCGACCGTCGGCGATCTTCGGCCTGCATTCCAGTTCCGCCCTCGAAGCCGGAAAGATCGGCTACAGTGAAAACGCCGTGACCGCGAGCGCCGACACCTTCAGTATCAGAATCCGCGGGAAGATGACGCACGGCGCTTACCCGCAGAACGGCGCGGATGCAATCGTCGTGGCTTCGGCGGCCGTCATGCAATTGCAGACCATCCGCAGCCGCCGCACCGACACGCTCGACCCGCTGGTGCTGACCATCGGCAGTTTTCACGGCGGGAACCGCGAAAACATCGTCGCCGAAGAAGTCGAGCTGAAAGGCACCGTGCGCACTTACAGCGAGCCGGTGCAGGATCAGGTGATCCAGTTGATGCACCAGACGCTCAAAGGCGTGACCGAGAGTTTTGGCGCGAGCTACGTGCTGGATTACAAGAAAGGTTATCCGCCCACGATCAATAACGCGGTCCTGGTTCGTCGCATGTTGCCGATGATGAAGCGCGTCGCGGGTGACGGCAACGTCAGCGCCGACCCTCCGAGCATGGGCGGCGAGGATTTCTCTTACTTTGCGAAAGAGATTCCGGGCTTCTTTTACTGGCTCGGCGTCGCCAACCGCGCGCGTGGCATCACCTCCGGGCCGCACACGCCCGACTTCGATGCCGACGAAAAGTGCATCATCACAGGCGTGAAAACGATGGCCGCGATGGTGTGCGATTATCTGGAGCAGGAAGCCGCGCCGGCGAAGCCCTGACCGCAAGACTTCAGTGGCAGACCTCCTCCTGTCTGCCCAGGCTTTTGTAACTTTGACCACTGCAAAGTCAGGAGGCCAGTTGTGAAAGTAACGTTCACCGCAGAGGCGCAGAGAGACGCAGAGATTTCGCAGAGAAGAGTTGAAAGGCCTCTCTTCTTCTCTCTGCGCTGGCTCTGCGGTTCTCCGCGTCTCTGCGGTGAAGAAGGCTTCACAGCTCCTCCTTTGGTTTTGAAGGCAGACACACAGGTTTGCCCCAGGAAATTATGAGCTTTTCTGAAATCGTCGAGGCCGAAGGACACCTCGTAGACTCACAAATCCTCGCCAACATCATGGACCGCGTGATCAAATGCGGCGCGGTCTATGAAGTGCAGTCATTCGAGCTGGGCCGCACCAACGAAGACATCTCACACCTGCGGTTGCGCGTCATCGCGCCGACGCAGGAAGTGCTGACGAAAACCCTTGAGGAACTGGTCGAGCTGGGCTGCGCCGAATCATCCATCGCCGACGCCATCCTGCGCCCGGCCGAAGCCGACCACGTCGTGCCCGAGGATTTCTACTCGACGACCAATCACCGCACTTTCATCCGGCTCGGCGGCAACTGGATCGAGGTCGCGAACCAGCGCATGGACGCGGTAATCGTCGTCGCCGACGGCCGCGCCGAATGCCGCAAGCTGCGCGACGTGCGCAGGGGCGAAATGATCGTCTGCGGCGCGCACGGCATCCGCATCCAGCCCGAATTCAAGGAGCGCGACCGCCTCGGCTTCGCCTTCATGGCGAATGACATCTCGTCGGAGCGCCGCGCCGAGACCGCGATCCGCAAGATCGCGGAACTGATGCGCCAGATCAAAGCCGAGAACGGCCGCATCGTCTTTGTCGCCGGCCCCGTTGTCATCCACACCGGCGGCACCCAGCCTTTCAGCGAACTCATCCGCCAAGGCTATGTGAGCGCGCTGCTCGCCGGGAACGCCATCGCGGTTCACGACATCGAGCATGCGCTCTACGGCACCTCGCTCGGCGTTGATCTGGAGCGCGGCATCCCGACTGACGAAGGCCACAAAAACCACATGCGCGCGATCAACACGATCAACCGTTACGGCTCGATCAAAGGCGCGGTCGAAGCGGGCGCGCTCGGGTCGGGCGTGATGTACGAACTGGTCAGACACAACGTCCCCTTCGTGCTGGCCGGCTCGATCCGCGACGACGGCCCGCTGCCCGATACCGAGATGGATTTGATCAAAGCGCAGGAAGAGTACGCACGGCAACTGGTCAACGCGAAGATGGTCATCTGCCTGTCATCCATGCTGCATTCAATCGGCGTGGGCAACATGCTGCCGGCGTGGGTGCGCATGGTCTGCGTGGATATCAACCCGGCGGTCGTCACGAAACTTTCAGATCGCGGGTCGCAGCAGACGGTCGGCGTGGTCACTGACGTAGGGACTTTCCTGAACCTGCTCGCCCAGCACCTGCGGAACTGAGACTATAACGCGTTGCTGTCACTTAAATTGATGGTCAGGATTCTGCGGAGTAGCAATTTGAGAGTGAGAGATGCCTAAAATTACGACCCGCCTTGTCATCGTGGTGCTCACATTTTTTCTCGCCGTTTCGGCTGCAACAGCTTGGCGCGTTTCTCAGCGAGCTGTCAGCCAAGAGATGCACCTGATTGTTCCCAAAACAAGTTGGGAGCAGATCTTCTTCCAGGACATCAACTCAGTTGCCAATGCTACTCGCCAAACTGACCTGAGGAAAACCAGGCTGGGTAAAGGCGAGTTCGAAGTAAGAGTGTGGTGGGGCTTCGGATTGTCGCCCTTGGAAGGGGTGACTCTTCGGTGTGTCACTGGTCAGTGGTCGGCGGTCCATGTCAAAGCCGACAATTACTATAAACCGGAAAGAGCTGATAAGAGAGAGCTGCGCCCACCAAAATCCGGATGGGAAGATGCTTGGAATCGTCTTGTTAACGCAGGCATATTAAGGTTACCCGATGCATCTGAACTGGGTTGTAATGTTGGAGGCCTTGATGGCATATCATTTGTCGTAGAGACAAACTCCAATATGACTTACAGAACATACATGTATGATAACCCATCTGAGGCGAAATGCCCTGAAGCCAAACAGATGATGGAGATATTCGATATTATTCTTGAAGAGTTCAGATTTGGAGAACAGTCCAAATGACAAGCCCGAAATATCTTCAGCCGGAGCTGCAATAGCAATTATGGGAGGCGCTTCCAAGGCAACATTCGCGGTCTGTATATGAAAGCGAAACGACGTTTTCCCGGCGACGTACTGTCCGCCATCCGCGACGGCAAGATCATCGGCCTGCGGGCCGGCACCGAGCCGCACCGCTTCATCGGCATCTGGGCCGTGGTGGTCGAAGGCCGCGTCTTCGTGCGGTCGTGGAGCCTCAAACCGCAAAGCTGGTACCGGACTTTCCTCGAAGAGCCGCGCGGCACCATTCAGGCCGCCGGTCGCGAAATCGCCGTCCGCGCCGTCCAGACGAGGAGCGAGCGCCTGAAGGACGCGGTCAGTCGCGCCTACCTGGAGAAATACCATACGCCGGGGTCAGTCAAGTACGCCCGCGACCTCGGGCGCGCGAAGTCCAGGGCCACGACCACTGAGCTGGTGCCGTTATAGGGGAAGCCCGGCGAGTGCCTTCATGGCATTGGGCGTGACAACAGCGCTTTCGGGGTCGGGGAATTTATGAGCGGGTCGCACATGATTTTTGGGTCAATAATCCCCGGCGCTGCATATCAGGCTCGCCCGGCGGCGTACGCGGTGATTACGGGCGACGGGGGAACAATCGCCGTCGTCGGGTACAAAGGCAGATACTTCCTCCCGGGTGGCGGCTCTCTGCCGGGCGAGGCGCCCGAAGAGACGGTCGAACGCGAGGTTCGCGAAGAGCTGGCCCGCGGCGTGAGGATCACCGGCAGGATCAGCAAGGCGATTCAATACTTCCCGGCCGACGGACGGCATTACCGCATGGAGGCGGTCTTTTTCGCCGCGGAATTTACCGGCGAGCCGACCGGCGAAGGGGAGCATCAACTGCACTGGCTCGATCCGGGTGAGATCGAACAGGCATTCTTTCATGAGAGCCATGCCTGGGCCGCCCGACTGGCAGTAAGGTAAAAGTAAAAAGGTGAAAGGCAAAAGGTAGATCGCCGGGTGGCCTCCGGATTGATCAGGTCGCTGCGGCGATCTACCTTTTGCCTTTCACCTTCCTGCCCGCGCAATTCGGGCATCAGCTCACGTATTCAATCTTCGCCCCGCACTCCTTGCAGAACTTCGGCTTCCCTTCCAGCTCATTGCCGCAGGCTTTGCATTGCAGCTTCGCGTTCATCGGCTGGCCGCAGTCGGGGCAGAATTTGCTGTTGGAGACGGTGCCGCAGCTCGGGCAGGACGCGCCCACAATCGAAGGCGCGTTCGCGGCCTGAGTGATCGGGTTGACTGAGTTGCGCGCCGGCGCGGAAGTCACGGCATCGGCGCTCATATCCACTGAAGACACGTAATCGGTCGCGCGGGCTTTTTCGTAAAGCTGATCGCGCGTCGCGTCGGCTTTGGCCTGCGCGTGGCTGGCGGCCAGTTCTTCTTCATAATTCGGCGCGCAGCCTTCGCACAGGTTCGCCTTCGCGTTCCAGCAGACTTCGGGGCAGACCCACTTGCCGCAGCGCGTGCATTGATGGAAGTGAGCCTTCGCCTCCTCCACGGCGGTCGCGAAAGCGTCATCGTGCGCCTTGCCGCCGACGGCGCGCTGGATTTCGTAAGCGCTGTTGCCTGCGTCATTGAAAACTCCACCGAACAGGTCGCCGGCGGCGCGTAAAAAGCCCCCGGCCATCCCGGTCAGCGAAGGCTGGAAGCGGGACTGGTAGCCGTTGCCGCACTTGTCACACCTGAAGCGGAACTGGAATCCCTTGTCGGTCGAAAGGTCGTCAAAATTGGCGGTAAATCGGATCAAGGCCATGTCGTGGTACTCCGTTAAGTTTAATAGTGATCACTGAGGGGGCATCAGCAGCGATGGCCGGAATCATACTGAAGGAAGCAGGATGGGGCAAGATAGCAAATCTGAAGTTCCCCGAAGCTTTCGGATTTTGTGAGGGAGCTGGTGAGGGGCCGCAAAAATCACAACCGCGGGTTCGCCCTTGGGGGCGCACGAATTGACCCCGAGGTCTTGCCCTCAGGCGGGCTGCTCAGGTATTTTCTGTCAGACATTTTCTCTGGAGGAGAATACTTTTCTGATCAGCCGGCCACTCCGGGCGACCACGACAGCCCGGGATCTGCCGGATCATTTCCAACTTTGATCTTCTAACAATCCCTGTCCGGTGATCGCATCACCTGTCTCGCCAGGTCCTGCTGTAACCCCGACTTCATCACAGGAGCAATTGCTTGAAAACCATCTTTACGTCCACGTCACTGCTGCGCGGTCGGCGTCTCACTGCCGTTGTGTTCGCTTTACTGATCCTTGCCGCTGTCGGCTTACGCCTTGTCAGCGCTGCGGGTCAGGTCAGTCTGACCGCGCTGAATACCGCTTACACTCAGGACTTCAATACGCTGGCCAGCAACGGAACATCCGGTGTCGTTCCTGCCGGCTGGGCCTTTAGCGAATCGAGTACCAACGCCAACACGCTGTACACCGCCGGGACTGGTTCCAGCAACACGGGAGACACCTACAGCTTCGGCCTGACCGGGAGTACCGAACGGGCCTTCGGCATGCTGCGCAGCGGAAATCTCGTCACGATTATCGGCGCCGGCTTCACCAACAACACCGGCTCGACCATCAACGAGCTGGAGATCTCTTACACCGGTGAGCAGTGGCGTCTCGGCACCTCCGGCCGCGGGCCCGACCGGATTGACTTCCAGATCAGCACCAATGCCACCAGCCTGACCACCGGCACTTACACCGATGTCAACAGCCTGGATTTCTCGAGCCCGGTTACCGTCGGCACTGTCGGCCTGCTCAACGGCAACCTGGCCGCCAATCGCGCGGCAATCAGTGCGACGATCAGTGGCCTCAGCATCCCGAACGGGGCGAGTTTCTTCATCAGGTGGACTGACTTTGATGTCTCTGGTGCCGATGACGGACTGGCAGTTGATGATTTCTCCATCACTCCAAGGACTTCAGGCGATCCGACCGGAACCGGCGCGGCCAGTCCGGCTTCGCTTGAGGCCGGCAACCCGACGCTCCTGACTGTCACGGTCACTCCCGGCACAAGTCCGGTCAGCACTGGTCTGGCGGTCACCGCTGATCTGACTCAGATCGGAGGCTCCGCCACGCAGCAGTTTTACGATGACGCGACGCATGGCGACGTGACGGCGAATGACAACATCTTCTCCTTCCAGACTATCGTTGGTTCGCTCGTCCCGGCCGGGGCAAAAAATCTGCCGGCCACCATCAGGGACGCCCAGGCACGCACCGGCAGCGCGACCATCACCCTGACTGTGCTGCCGCCGCTGCTCGCGATCCATCAGATTCAGGGCAGCGCCTCTGCCTCGCCTTATGCCGGCACTCAGGTGCGAACGACCGGAATCGTCACCGGACTTAAGAGCAACGCGTTTTTCATTCAGACGCCGGACGCCGACGCCGACCCGAACACTTCCGAGGGGATTCAGGTCTTCATCGGCGGCGCGCTGCCGGCAGCTGCCGCCGTGGGCAATCTGGTCTCGGTCACGGGCACCGTCTCCGAGTTCATCCCTTCGGCCGATCCCAACAGCCCGCCGCTGACCGAAATCTCCGGGTCGCCGCAGGTGACGCTGATCTCTTCCGGCAATCCGCTGCCGACGCCCGTCACGCTCGCGGCCGCCGACACCAGCCCGACGGGCGGCATCGAACAGCTCGAACGTTACGAAGGCATGCGCGTTCACGTTGATTCGCTGACTGCGATTGCCCCGACGCAGGGAACGATCAGCGAGGCGAATGCCACCTCGACCTCGAATGGGGTCTTTTACGGCGTGATTACCGGCGTCGCGCGCCCGTTCCGCGAACCCGGCGTCGAAGTGCCCGACCCGCTGCCGGCGGGCGCGCCCTGCTGCGTCCCGCGATTTGACGCCAACCCGGAGCGGCTGCGCGTGGACAGCAACGGCCTGACCGGTGCGCCGATCCTCAACGTGACGACCGGTGCCGTGATCACCAACCTGACCGGGCCGCTCGATTACTCATTCCGCGCTTACACGATCCTGCCCGACCCGGCGGTCCCGGCAACAGTCACGGGCAACATCTCCGCGATCCCGGTGCCTGTGGCGGGCGCGGACGAGTTCACCGTCGCTTCCTTCAATACCGAGCGGTTCTTTGACACCGTGAACGATCCGGGGATCAGCGACGTGGCGCTGACCACGACGGCCTTCAACAACCGGCTCAACAAAATCTCGCTGGCCATCCGCAATGTGATGCGCACGCCCGACATCATCGGCGTGCAGGAAGTCGAGAACCTCGCCGTCCTGCAGGCGATTGCCGATAAGGTCAACGACGACGCGGTCGCCGCGGGTGACCCGAGCCCGGCCTATCAGGCCTACCTGGAGGAAGGGAATGATGTTGGCGGGATTGATGTCGGGTTCCTGGTGAAAACTGCCGGTTCCCGCGTCACGGTCGTGGATGTCACTCAGGAAGGCAAGGATACGACCTATATCAACCCGAACAACAACCAGCCCGAGTTGCTCAATGACCGGCCGTCGCTCGTCCTGCGCGCGATCATTCAACACCCCGCGGGGCCGACTTTCCCGGTGACGGTCATCAACAACCACCTGCGTTCGCTCAGCGGAGTTGACGACGCGGCGGATGGCAACCGCGTCCGCACCAAGCGCCGCGCGCAGGCCGAGTTCCTGGCGAACCTGATTCAGGCGCGGCAGGCGACCGACCCGAACGAACACATCATCTCCGTCGGAGATTACAACGCCTTCCAGTTCAACGACGGCTACGTGGACACCATCGGCACCATCAAGGGCACGCCGACGCCGGCAAATCAGGTGACCCTGGCGAGCGGCGATCTGGTCAACCCCGACCTGATTGATCTGGTGGATTACGCGCCGGCGGGCGAGCGGTACTCGTTCAGCTTCGACGGCAATGCGCAGGAGCTTGACCACGCGATCATCACCGGCAACCTGCTCGCGCGTTTCGTGGCGCTGCGGTACGCCCGCAACGACGCGGACTTCCCGGAATCATTCCGCGGTGACGCGACCCGCCCCGAGCGGATCTCAGATCACGACCCGACGGTGACATACTTCAGCTTCCCCAGGGCCGATCTGGCGCTGACGAAGTCCGGCTCGCCGGGCAACGTCATGGCCGACGCCCAGCTCACTTACACCATCACCGTCTCGAACACGCTGACCGACGCGGCGGAGAATGTGAGCGTGTCTGACCTGCTGCCCGCGAACACGGTCTTTCAGTCAATCTCGGCCCCGGCCGACTGGACCTGCAACACCCCGAACGTCGGCAGCACGGGGACGGTCTCCTGCGGCGCGCCGTCGCTCGCCGGAAATTCTTCTGCGACTTTGACCGTTGTCGTGAAGGTGAACTGCGACGTTCCGAACGGCGCGTCCATTGAAAACACCGCGACGGTCAGCGCGACCACGCTTGACCCAGACACCGCGAACAATTCGCAGACCGCGTCGGTGACGGTCTCCAACCCGCCGCCGGTGATCAGCGGGGTCTCGGCCACGCCTTCAGAGTTGTGGCCGCCGAACCACCGTATGGTTGACGTGACAATCAATTACACCGCCACCGACACCTGCGGCCCGGTCGCCTGTTCGCTCGGCGTCAGCAGCAGTGAGCCGGACAACGGCACCGGCGACGGCGATACCGCTCCGGACTGGGAGGTCATTGATGCGCACCACGTCCGCCTGCGGGCGGAACGGGCCGGCTCCGGCAGCGGGCGCATCTACACGATCACGATCATCTGCACGGACAGTGCCGGAGGCACCTCGAACAGCACGGTCGCCGTGACTGTCCCGAAGTCTCGCGGGAAGTGATTTGATCATATCAAAAAGAGCCTTGAAGGCCGGCTTGGGCATGTATGGGCCCGGGCCGGCCTTTCCTCTTTTCAGGGGCTGTTTGAAAGCAGCGCGCGCGCTTTATTCTCCCAGGCCTTTCAGGGCTCAGCATCACTTTCGTCAAGGGCAGGCCGCGTCATAATCGGAAGAAACACGAGGGCAGACAAATTCAAACTGCCCCGATCCAATGCGGGCACGCAATGCGGGTGGGGCAGCGGTCGCAGGCGCGTTCATTCAGCTTCGTCTCAAACCTGCGGCTCGTGAGGGCTCGCCAGCGGTCATTCGCGCGTTCGGCCTCCGCCGTCATATTTGCCGGGCGCTGATTCCACAAAAATTTATAGAGTACGCCGTCGGCGGCTGAGAACACCCAGGGCTCGAGTTCTGGCAAACGATCTTTCAATAACAGGAAGGCCATGCGCTGCGCCGGTTTCAATCCGCTCCAGAGCAGTTCGCCGGGGCGATTCTTCGCCGCCGCTTTGGCCAGCGACTCGGGCCGGAAGGTGATGGCGTGCGAGGTCCCGTCGGCGCAGCGGAAGGCGGCCACGAGATCAAAGCGCAGCGGCAGCAGGCGGCTGTCGGTCTCCTCGACGAGCAACGCCGGGTCAATGAATTCACCTGCCCCTGATCGCGGGATGTAAGCGCGGGCGAAGCGAGTAATGTAAAGAGCGCCGGTTTCGCGGTAGAGCAGATAATGCGGATGTTCGGCGAATTCGCTTTCACTGAATGACTCGGCAAAAATCGCGACTGCTTCGTTTTCACTGACCTGCTGATTCGTTTCCTGCGCCTGCTCCACCACTTTCTGCATGGCCAGACGCAGCGCGACGAAGAAAGATGGGTAGAGTGAGCGCAGGCTGTCCGGGAATCTGACGCCGATGAAGTCTTCGAGGTACGCGCGGACGCTGCAATTGCCTTCATCCAGTGTGGCGGCAGCCAGCCTGCCGCGCAGCGCGCCGCCCCAGACCGCGTCAATCGCGACCTTCTCTCTTTCGAGCAGGTTCGCTTTCCAGCTGACCGCCGGAAGTTCGTGGGCGGACTGCCAGCTTTCGAGCAGCGGCGTGACTGCGCGGGTGACGGCGCGCTCGGTGCCGCTCTTCGATTCGGCGCAGGTCACCACCAGCGCGCGCTTCGCCCGCGTGACGCCGACAAAGAGCAGTGCGTCGGCCTGCGCCTTCTCATCCAACGGCGACGGTTGCAGCGACGGCGGCAGCCACATCTCCTCGCGCATTTGCGAGAGAGTCTGTCCGGCAACGATCACGCAGGGAAATTCCAGCCCCTTCGAGGCGTGGCAGGTCATCACGCGCACCGCGGCGGCTTCCGAGCGGGGCGCTTCGACGATGGGCGTGCTTGAATTGAGGCTGCCGCGGAAGTGCTGGGCGAAGGCGATGCGCGATTCAATCGGGCTGAGGTCTGGATGCGTGAAGCGGTAACCGGCGGCGCGCGAAAGCGACGTGATGACTTCGCTCAGGGTAAGTGCGCGTTTTGCCACATCCCGGCTGTCGAGGATGCGGCGCAGATAATCACTGCCGTTGAAAAGAAAGTTGCTCATCAGGCCGAAGGCGTCGCCCGAGTAAAACTCGCCTTTCAGTGAATCGTAGAGCCGCCTGATTTCATTGAGCAGCGGGTCAATCGCCTCGTTCACGAGCGACCCGGGAAATTCCTTCTGCTCGTCAAACGCCTTGAGAAGGTGCGCGATGACCTCGTTGAGCAAAGCCGTGTCGTAACGGTCGCGGCCCAGACTGAAGACGATGCGCGGCAGCGAGGCTTCGGGCCGGTCGGCGAAAGTGATGACCGCGGCCAGATCGCCCGCAGCGCCTTCGGGCGTCATAAGTCCGCTGGTCGTCGCCTTGATGCGCCGCCCGCCGAGCGCCAGCACGATGTTGCGCACGTCAACGTTGCGCCGCGCCAGCACCGCGATGTCCTTCGGCGCAACTCCCATCTCCAGCCACGCCCTGACCTGCGCGGCGATGCCGTCGTATTCGGCCGAATCCGAACCGGCGCGCGCGAGCGCAATGACCTGAGCGCCGATGCCGCCAATATCAGTCGCCGCGTGCCAGCGGTTCGCCGCAGCCTCGGTGTCATTGCCGTCGCCGGCTTCCATCAGCGCCGCGAGTTGATTGGCGGCGTGAACGACCTCGGGGCAGGAGCGATAGTTTTTCTGAAGCTCGAAGACCCGCGCGCCGGGAAACTCATCAGTGAATCGCAGCACGTTTTCGGGCGCCGCGCCGCGGAAGCGGTAAATCGCCTGCCGCATATCGCCCACGACCCAGGGCGGGTTCCCGGCCCCGCACAGGTGTTGCAGCAGGATCGCGACCGTGCGGCTCACGTCCTGATACTCGTCAACCAGCACCCAGCGGTACTTCTCGCGAATCCCGGCGACCAGTTGCGGGCGCGACGCGAGTACCCTGATCGGCAGCGCGATCAGGTCGGCGAAATCAACCGCGGGGCGCGCCGTCTTCGCGGCCTCGTAGGCGTGAAAGACTTCCAGCAATTCAGACGCCTTGCGATTCTCGCCGACCTCTTCTTCAGTCGGCTGCCACCGCTCAAGCTCCGCCGCGAGCAACTCAGGCGTGATCGGCTGATCGTCAATGACGCGGTCCTTGAGGTAGTTGATGTGGCGTTGCAGCCGCTTGACCGTCTCTTCGGGGTCGCGCAGGTTGATGATGTTCGGGCAGTGGAGCGAGCCGAGCATCTCGGTAATCAGTTCCTGCTGACCGGTTTCGTCGAGGATGGTGATGTCAGGATCAAGGTCGAGCGCGTGCGTGTGGAGGAACGACATGCCGAAGCCATGAAACGTCGCGATCTCCATTTCGGCAGCCACCGCGTCGCCGAAGCGCGCGGCAATGCGTTCGCGCAATTCTTCGGCGGCATCGTTGCTGAAAGTCAGCACCAGAAACTGCTGCGGCTTCGCGCCATGCTCACCGAGCAGGAATTCGATGCGTCTGACCAGCGTGGCCGTCTTCCCGGTGCCGGGGCCCGCGGTGACGAGCGCGGGCGCGCCGGTAAAGGTTGCGGCTTCGAGCTGGCTGGAGTCGCAGTCGAAAGCCTTGCGAGTCTTCTGCTCGCTTACGGTCTCAGCCCTGTCATCGGCATCAGGCGCGAGCATCAACCGGTACAGCGCCTCCGCCAGTTGCACACGGACTATCTGTTCGGGAACGCCGCGCTGCCTGGCAATCGAGTATGAAGTTGCATTCGCATCATCACGCCACTCTTCAAAGACGTCGCGCGTGGGGGAGATGAACTCATTGGCGAAGACGTTGGCTTCGGCCTCTTCGCGGGCGCGGCGGCTGTAGCGGGAGAGCGCCGAAGCGCCGTCATTCAGAAAGTAGGAACCGAGCAGCGGGTCATCCGGCAGGTCGTGTCTGGTCAGCCGCGCGTGCAGAACGAGGTGACCGAGTTCGTGCGCCAGCACCCAGAGCAGGTCAGCCGGCCTGCGCTCCAGCCTCTCGTCATAGTTGAGAGAGCGTTCGGCCGGAGAGATTTCGGCGCGGCCTTCATCAATGACGATTGCGGGGACGGGGATCAGTTCAATCTGATAATGCTCTTCGATCCACACGCGCAGGCGGTCGAGCAGGTTGTCAGATTGTGCGCCGACTGCTGCGCGTGTTTCGCGGGCGCGCTGTCTGGCGTGGTCAAGAGTGCGCATCAGTACAAATCCAAAGGACTGCCTCAGTCGCCAGGCCGTTTCATCTCCTCGAACGCTTCCCGAAATTTTTCGGAAATCTGCCGCACGCTCTGCTTCATTTCGAGTGTTGCCGGAGGCAGTATCTCTGCCGTCACTTTGCCTTCATCAAGGTGCAGAACGATCAGTGAGTTCTCAGCCACTCCGGCCTGCCGACTCATTTGCGGCGTCATCACGATGATCCAGCCGCGCTCAGATCTGGCTGGTGTCAGTAACCCGGACATAACAGCCTCTCAAAAGGTAATTTCACTTTTCACTCTATTGGCATGCATTCCGAACAACAAGCCACTGTTCCAGCCCTTGTGATAATACAGCTGTTACGTCTCAGGAAAGTGAATGAACGAGCGTCAGGTCAGGGTCTTCAAGCGGCAACTCCACAAGGGTGCAAAGATTATCGAACCGCTTCCTGATGTCAGGATCATCAGGTGGAGGAACTAAAGCTAATTGTTTATTGAACTCGCAGACATCTTCCTTTGTAAAAAGCTCGCTCCATTCTCCAAGAGGAATTTTGAGTGTGCCCCCGTGTAACACCGAATTGCACATAACCAGATCCTCAATCCATTTCGAATGCTCGTACAAATGTTCGATAAGCGGACTGGTATTCAGCATCTGATCAGGGGCAATGCCTTTGTCATACGGGATGCACAAAGCCTGCATCACATTCCAAGCCGCTGTACCGGCAAAGCGGCGCCTGTCACTATTCGTCGTTTTACACTTGTCTTTTCCTGTGTAATCGCCTTTGGAGTTGTAGTAAACACTTCCGTCGAGTATTCCAATTGCCTCTTCGTATATCTCTTCTGAATCTAAAATCAGATCAGCCAGTTTCTTTCTCTGGGGAATTCCTCTTATGGCTTCCCTCAGTAACGCGATGAGTGGTTCAGGGTCTTTCTTATTGAGAAAAGCCTCGTATGACGGAAGGACCGTTTCTCTGTAGGTCCTGAGATTGAGCAGGCATATGTAGTTGTCAACTCCCATGATTAATATCTTTCACTTGGCAGATTCTCTCCTGCTTCAGCAGAGAATGCTGTTCAGCCAGCAAATGAAAGCCAGTACTCCTGCTCCTTCTTGTTCATCTTCGATTTCTTAACCATCTCGGCATAATCAGGCGCATCGGCGGAATAAGGCTTGTCGCGTGACGCAGCGATGGCCTGCTGGAACGGGTGTTCGAGGGTGCGCAATGCCTGCTGGCGGTCAACGCCCCAGGCTTTCACGGCGCGGTCGGCGATCTCCGCGCGCGCGGCCTCGGGCACGTTCTGCGGGTGGCGCTGCACCATCAGCAGGAACGGGTAGGGGACCTTCATCTTCGTCGCAATCGCCGTCGGCTTTTCGCCGGTGCGCTGGCACAGGTATTCGAGGAACGACCGCACGTTGGATTCGACCTTCACCGGCTGTTCATCCAGCTCAAGCGCGACGAGCAGCGAGAAGAAGTCATAGAGCGGCCGGGCGTACTCGGGGTGCTGCGCGGCGAGCCTGTCCACGGCGGTATCGTCGCGCCTGTCTTCCCAGGCGATTTCGATCTCCGCGCAGAGGCGGTCGAGCGCCTCGCGGTCATATTGAGCAGTGTTGGTTTCGGTGATCATCTGTACTTCCTCCCCGGATGCGCTCCCGGGATGTTTTCAAACAAACTGTCTCAGCCACGTCACATCAACGTCGTGTTCGCTGTCGGCCAGCAGTGCGCCGGCCAGTCGTGCTTTCGCATTGCGCAGTGCGCGCGAAATCTGAAAACGACTGGCGCCGAGTTGTTCGGTCAGCGGCGGTTTGCCGCCCGTCGAACGGCCCGAAGAAATCGGTGACGGGTCGTCGCTGAACTGGTCTTCGGCGACGCGGCGCATGAGCGGGTCTTTCATCCCGGCTATCGTTTTTTCAATCAGCTTTTCAATCTTCGGCAGTTCGCTCTTTTTTGCGCCGGCATGCCAAGGCGCGGTTTCACCAGTCGTCTGTTCCACCGGGAAGATCAGCTCGCTCGATTCGTCATCGGGCGTCGGTTCGGCGAATTCGATGCGCAGCCTTTCGCCGCGCCGCCCGTGCAGCGAGCGCCAGGCGTCTTCAAAGCAGTTCTGGCAAAACCTGACCCAAGCCACTTCTGCGAGTACGCCTCTCGGCGTCGGCAGCACCTTCATGATTTCCACCATCGCCGCCTGATAGAGGTCGTCCGCGTCATGCCAGTTCTGCCCGGCCGGAACCTGGCGCTTTGACAGGTGGCGCACGACCTTCAGGTATTGATTGTTCTCATCCATCAGCCGGGCCAGCGTGGCCGCGGCGGCCTCCTCCTGCGCGGCGGCCTTGAGCTGACGGAATGCGCGCACCAGCACCTGCGCCGGCACAGTCGGCGCGTCGGCCTGCCGCAAATGGTCTAAGTATTCAGGCGAGCCGGGCGGCGGCAGGGACGCAAAGATGGCGTCGAAGCGTTCGCTCACCAGGCTGCCGGGTGATGGTGCAAGGCTCATTGGATCCCCTGAGCTTTAATCGTCTGGTTTCAGGCCTGACTCCTGCGCCTCCCGTGGCCACTGTGACAGACGGACGGGAGACGCCCCGCGTGCGCGGCGAATTCGCGCCCTTCAATAATACCCGGGCCGGGCTTATGATTGACAACCCCGTTCGGGCTTCAATACACTGACCGCCTGTCAAATCAACCAATTGCCCCGGAAACAAGAGACGTTACTCAGGCCGCTGCAGCATGCTCAAGCTCTATAACACACTGACCGGCACGGTCGAAGAATTTCACCCGCTCGAAGACAACAAAGTCCGCATCTACGTCTGCGGCCCGACTGTGCATGACTTCGCGCACATCGGGAATTTTCGCACATTTCTCTTCGCCGATCTGCTACGCCGCTACCTGAAGTACAAAGGTTATCAGGTGCATCACGTCATGAACATCACCGACGTTGATGACAAGATCATTAAAAAGGCGGCTGAGAATAAACAGAGCCTGCGCGATTACACCGAAATTTACACAAACTACTTCCTCGAAGATTACGACACGCTCGGGATCGAAAGGCCGGAAGAGATTCTGCGCGCGACCGACCACATCCCCGAGATGGTTGATCTGATCAAACGGCTGCGCGCGGGCGGGCACACCTACGAATCCGAGGGCTCGGTCTATTACCGGATCGCGACGTTCGAGGGTTACGGGAAGCTTTCGAAGATGAACTTCGAGGGCAACATCGCAGGGGGGAGTGAACGCATTGATGCCGACGAGTATGAGAAAGCCGACGCGCGCGATTTCGTCCTGTGGAAGGCGCCGAAGGATAAGGACGAGCCGTCGTGGGAGACCGAAATCGGCAGGGGGCGTCCGGGCTGGCACATCGAATGCTCGGCGATGTCAATGAAGGCGCTCGGCGAGACTTTCGACATTCATGCGGGCGGCGTTGATCTGGTCTTCCCACACCACGAGAACGAGATCGCACAATCGGAAGGCGCGACGGGCAAACCGTTCGTGCGCCACTGGGTGCATGCCGAATTCCTGATGGTCGAAGGCCAGAAGATGTCGAAGAAGCTCGGCAACTACTTCACCTTGCGCGACCTGATCAAGAAGCGGCACACGCCGCGCGCGATCCGTTACCTGCTGCTCTCCGCGCCGCACCACAAGCAGCTCAATTTCACGCTCGAAGGATTGCGCGGGGCCGAAAGCACCGTAGTCCGCCTGAATGATTTCCGGCAGCGGCTCAGCGAGGTCAATGCTGAGGGCTGCCCGAATCCGGCGCTGGCTGAACTCGTCGAACGCACGCGCACGCGCTTTGAGGCGGCGATGGATGATGACCTCAACACTGCCGAGGCGCTGGCCGCGATCCATGATTTCGTGCGCGAAACCAACACGGCGCTGGCCGCGGGCGCGGTCACTGCCGGCGACGCGCAATCACTGCTCGCGCTGGTGGCGAGATTTGACGCGGTCTTCGGCATCTTCGGCGAAGTGAAGCAGGAGATGCTCGATTCGGAAATTCAGGCTTTGATTGACGAACGACAGGCGGCGCGCAAGGCGAAGAATTTTGCGCGATCCGATGAGATTCGTGATTTGCTGACGAAACGTGGGATTATTCTCGAAGATACGAAAGACGGCGTGCGCTGGCGGAGGAAGTAAGGCCAGGGCGACCCCGTCCGACAATAAAACAGCGTCCACATATATAATCTTTGCCCTTAGCGTTCTGCGACCTGTGACCGGTTTTTCCTTTTTTCCTTTCGCCCGGTACTCTGCCGAAGATTGCGTCAACCCCGAAGAAAGCCCCTCAAACGGGGTAAAAAAACGCCCCGCCCTGTTCGGGTTAACGAAGCTGTAATAGTTGCGCCCTGCCAGACAATCGCCCGGCTTGGCTGTCCTCACTGCTTTTCACCCCGGCGCTCGCCGTCTGATGTGACTCGAATAACTCGGGTGACCGTGTTCGGCGTGCCGGGATCAGGTTGGAGTATATCTTCGGAACCGGACTGCCTATGACCGGGCTGAGAATCAGAACACGATTGACAGTTGCCTTCATCATGAAGGTGATGATTGCGGGCGTCACGATCACGTCATGGCGGCTTGGCGTGGCAGGGCAATATTGGTACGGCACCGCGAGCGTGAGCGAGCGGAGCCTTTCACCAATGACTGTCGCGGGAGCCACCGCGCACTTACGCTCGATGCTGGAAACGATCAACGCTTCAATGACAGATCAGATCATCCGGCTGACCGGGCTGCCGCAGTCGCGCGCGCTGACTTCGCACGCACACAGCAACGCCATCCTGACGTTCCGGCTCACCGGCCTGCTCGCGCTGCTGGCCGTCGCCGTCCTCGGCACCGGCGTGATCCGCCGCGTCGCGCAGATGCTGGGGCGGCTGCGCGATGGCGTCAGGGCGCGCGGGAATGACGAGATGCGACAGCCTGGTGAGGCGTTGCGGCGGAGTGAGGAACGGTTGCGACAGGCCGACCGGGCGTTGCGCAGCTCCGAAGAGTTATTCCTGAAGGCCTTTCACGCGATCCAGGGCGCGACTTCGATCATGCGGGTCAGGGATCAGTGCTACCTGGACGTCAATGAGCGCTGGCTCGCCATCCATCAATGCCGCCGGGAAGAGGTCATCGGTCGAACGACGGCGGAAGTGAATATCTGGCGCAACCCTGAAGACCGCACCGGGCTGATCCGGAAGTTGCAGGCGGGAGAAGTCGTCCGCGACGTCGAAATCAACTTCACGCTCAGAACCGGCGAGCCCGCCGTCGCGCTGGTGTCGGGCGAACTGGTCGAAGTGGGGGGCGAGCCGTGCGTCTTCTGGACGACCCGCGACATCACCGAGAAGAAGAAAACCGAAACGGAATTGCGCGCGTCGGAGCAGCGCTGGCGCCTGTGGTTCGAGCAGACGCCGCTCGGCAGTCAGATTTTCGCGCCCGACGGCCGGGTCCTCCAGGTCAACGCCGAGTGGAAGCGGCTCTTCCGGATGAGCGATGCCGCGACGGACGGATACAATGTGCTGCATGACCCGCAACTCGCTCGACACGGCTTCCGCGAATGGATTCGAGTGGCATTTGACGGGCTGCCGATCCGGGTTCCGGCATTTCCATATCGCGCCGGCCCGGGAGCTGATCCGGACGGGGGGGACATCCGCTGGCTGACTGCGAGGATGTTCCCGCTGCTGGACGGGCAGGGACTCGTCCTCGAAGTCGGCTGCGTTTACGAAGACATCACCGAGCGCCGGCACGCGGAAGAGGAGGTGCGCCAGCTCAACGCGGAACTGGAACGGCGCGTCGCGGATCGCACCACCGAACTCGAGGACGCCAACCGGGAACTGGAAGCGTTCAGTTATTCGGTCTCGCATGACCTGCGCGCCCCGCTGCGTCACATCGCCAGCTTCGCCGACCTGCTGCAGGGTGAAGAGACGACCACGCTCAGCGAGCAGGGCAATTATTACCTCGCGATCATCAGGGAGTCGGCGCAGCGGATGGGGAACCTGATTGATGACCTGTTCAGGTTCTCGCGGCTCGGTCGCGCCGAGCTGCGCCTCGCGCCCGCCAGCCTTTCAACTCTGGTCCGGGAAGCGCAGAATGAGTTGCAGCCGACCAGCCAGGGCTGGGAGGTCGAATGGAAAATTGACGAACTGCCGACGGTCAGGGGCGACGCCTCGCTGCTGCGACAGGTTTTCGTCAACCTGCTCTCGAACGCCCTCAAGTATTCGCGCACGCGCTCGCCAGTTCGCATCGAAATCGGCGTGGCGGAAGGTCAGTCGTCGGGCGATGAGGTCGTCATCTTCGTGCGCGACAACGGCGTGGGTTTCGATATGCAGTACGCCCACAAACTCTTCGGCGCCTTCCAGCGGCTCCACAGCGCGAGGGATTTTGAGGGCACTGGGATAGGCCTCGCCAACGTCCGCCGCATCGTCCAGCGCCACGGCGGGCGCACGTGGGCCGAAGGAAGGGTGAACGCCGGCGCGACCTTTTATTTTTCACTGCCCCAAGGTGAAAAGCAGGAAGTCAAAAGTCAAAAGTGAGGAGGCCGAACAATCCATTACTGGTCGGAGCATTCTTCTTTCTCACTTTTGACTTTTGACCTGGCATTTATGACCGCACCAGTCCGCATTCTGAACGTCGAAGACGATCCGCTCGACACCGAAATCATCGGGGCCGTGCTGAAGAGGGACGGCCTTGATTGTGAACTCGACCGCGTCGAGACGCGGGATGAATTCCTGGCCGCCCTCGGGCGCGGCGGTTTCGACCTGATCCTTTCCGATTTCTCGCTGCCCTCGTTCGACGGCCTGTCCGCGCTGGCGATCAGGCAGGAGCGGTGCCCCGACGCCCCCTTCATCCTCATTTCGGGCACGATAGGCGAGGAGGCCGCGATCCGGGCCTTCGAACTCGGCGCGACCGATTACGTCCTCAAACAGAGGCTCGAGCGGCTCACCCCCTCGGTTCACCGCGCCCTGCGCGAGGCGGCGGAACACGCCGAACGGATGAGGGCCGAAGCCGACCTCAGGCTCGCGCACCAGCGGCTCAGGTTTCACATCGAAAATTCCCCGCTCGCGGTGATCGAGTGGGACAGCGATCTGAGGGTGCGTTACTGGTCGCCGCAGGCCGAGCGGCTCTTCGGCTGGAATTTTGAAGAGGTCCGCGGGAGGAGCCCGCGCGAATGGCCACTCGTGCATGAAGAAGACGCCGAAATCGTCCACCAGGACATCGCCCGCCTGCTCGAAGGCCGGGCCGCCCGCGACATTGCCGAGAATCGCAACTACACCAGGGACGGCTCGGTCATCTGGTGCCAGTGGTACAACTCCGCCCTGCTCGACGAGTCGGGCCGGCTGGTCTCGATCCTCTCGCTGGCGCTCGACATCACCGAACGCAAACGCAGCGAGGAGGAACGCAGTCAGCTGCTGGCCCGCGAGCAGGCGGCGCGCGAGGCCGCGGAAATGGCCAATCGCGCCAAGGACGAATTCCTCGCGGCGGTGTCGCACGAATTGCGCACGCCGCTCACGCCGGTACTCGGCTGGCTCAGGCTGGTGCGCACCGGGGGCCTCGCGCCCGAGGCCGCCGCGGGCGCGCTCGAAAAGATCGAGCGCAACGTGCGCGCCGAAGTCCGGCTGGTCGAAGACCTGCTCGACGTTTCGAGCATCATCACCGGCAAACTGCGGGTCGATATGCGCCCGCTCGAACCCGCGCCGGTCATCGAAGCCGCGATCAATTCGATGCGCCCGGCGGCCGAGGCCAGGGAGATCACGCTCGTGCAGCGGCTCGAACCCGACACCGGGCTGATTTCCGGCGATCAGGATCGGCTGCGCCAGATCCTCTGGAACCTGCTCTCCAACGCGCTCCGGTTCACGCCCCAGGGGGGCCGGGTCGAAGTGCGGCTCGAGCGCGTGCAGTCCCACATTGAAATCTTCGTCAGCGATAACGGCCAGGGCATCAGCGCCGAATTCCTGCCGTTCGTCTTCGACCGTTTTCGCCAGGCCGACGCGTCACTGACCAGAGTTCATGGGGGCCTGGGCCTGGGGCTCGCCATCGTGCGCCACCTGGTGGAATTGCACGGCGGGACCGTCCACGCCGAGAGCGCGGGCCCGGGCGCCGGCGCGACTTTCAGCATCAAGCTGCCACTGATCATCGGCCCGCACGAGACGGGCCGGACGAAACGCCGCCCGGAGGCCCTGGCCGGGACCCTGGCGGCGGGGTCGAAGATCAGGCTCGACGGGTTGCGCGTGCTGGCCGTTGATGATGACCCCGACACGCTGGAAGTCCTTTCCTACGTCCTCCAGCAGGGCGGCGCTGACGTGCGCACCGCGATCTCGGTTGACGAAGCGCTCGAGATCTTCAGGGGCGAACGGCCCGACATCCTGATCAGCGACCTCGGGCTGCCGGAGCGCGACGGCTACGACCTGATCGCGGCCGTGCGCGAACTGGAAGGGGCGCAGGAAAAGCAGACCCCGGCCATCGCGCTGACGGCCTACACCAGAGTCGAAGACCGCCTGCGCGTACTCGGCGCGGGCTTCCAGATGCACATCCCCAAGCCGGTCGAGCCGGCCGAACTGCTCGCCGTCGTCGCCAGCCTGACCGGGAGAATCAGGAGGGGGTGAGCGGGGGACGGGGAGAAAAGGGGAAAAAGGGAATCTTCCGCCTGTGAGAGAGCGTGATTGACAACCTTCCGAAGCGTTCAATACACTGACAAACCGCTGGTCAACTTACTCTTCGAATATGAACCCCGGCAGCAGACTCAAGGAACGGTACCTGATCGAGCGTGAACTCGGGCGCGGGGGGATTGGCGTCGTCTACCTCGCGCGCGACGAGCGGCTGCATTCGATGCCGGTGGTGATCAAGTTCCTGCTCGACAGTTCCGGTCAGCACGCGTGGCTGACGCAGAAATTTCTCCAGGAGGCCGAGGCGCTCACGCGTATCAATCACCCCGGCGTCGTGCGGGTGATTGACCGCGACCGCGCCGAAGACGGCCGGCCGTTTTTCGTCATGGAGTTCATCCAGGGCAGGCCGCTGCGCGAGGCAATGACGCCGGACGGGATGGATTTCGAGTACGCCGCGCACCTGCTGCGCCAGCTCGGGCAGGCGCTCCACGCCGCGCACCAGCAGGGGGTCTTTCACCGCGACCTCAAGCCCGAGAACATCCTGCTCCAGACCCTGAGCGAGGGCGACGAGCAGGTGAAGCTGATTGATTTCGGCATCGCCAAGGTCAAAAACTCGCAGGCCGCGCAGACCACCGACGTTTCGCTCTTCGCGGGCTCGCTGCAATACACCTCGCCCGAACAGCTCGCCTCGCAGCCCGTCTCGGCGGCGACTGACATCTATTCGCTCGCCATCATCGCTTACGAGATGGTGACCGGGCGGCGGCCATTCAACGCCGACGCGCCGAGCCCGCTGGCGGCCATGCGCCAGCTCGCGCAGATGCAACAGTCACAGGAGATCGTGCCGCCGAAGCACCTGCGCCCCAGTTTATCCGGCGCCGCGCAGTCGGTCATTCTGCAGGCGCTCTCGTATGACCCGAACAAGCGCCCGCAGAACGCGCGCGCTTTTACCGAAGAATTGTCGAGCGCGCTGCTGGCCCCTGACGCCAATGCCACTGCGCCCGGGCTTTCCCCCGCGACTCAGCAGGCGACCAGAGAGACCGGCGATCTTGAGCAACAGGCGGCCGCGACCGTGCCGGGGGCGTCGCCGCCGAAAGAGTCTTCCGAGCCAAAGAAACCCTGGTGGCTTGAGATTCGCTTCGGGAAGCTGGCGATTCAGATCACGCTCGTCAGCAGCGCCGTACTTGTCGCCGCCGTAGCGCTGTCTGTTTTTATGCACCGGACTTCGGAGATGAAGTCCAACACCGGCGGCGTGGCAGTGGCGCCAACCAGTCTGCCCGAACGACAGTTCGCCTATTCGGTGACGGTGCAGAAGGATCCGAAGCGTTATCCCGGCAGCCAGCCGTTTCAGATTCCGGGCGAAGTGATCTTCTCGCCCGGCGACCGCGTACGCTTCACTTTCAGCAGCCCGCAGACCGGATTCCTTTACATCATCAATGAAAGCCCGGAAGTAAAAGGGCAGGCGCCAGGCTTCAACGTGCTGTTCCCTTCGCAGACGAGCAACGAGGCTTCGGCGCAACTCATCGCCGGGCGGCAGGTCAGCATTCCGGAGCGCGGCGTCGGCTTCGTGTTCGACAAGGAAGAAGGCGCGGAAAAGCTCTGGGTGGTCTGGGCGGTGAACAAGGTTGATGAACTGGAAGCCCTCAAACGCTTCGCCAACCCGCAGGACAAAGGCGAAATCAAAGACGCCGGCCTGGTCGCCACGCTGCGCAATTTTCTGACACGGCATGCTTCCGACGCGACCGAAGCGCAGAAGGACGAAGAGACGAAACAGACGACGGTGAAAGGCAAAGGCGAAATCCTTGTCAGGCTGGTGAAACTGGAGCATCATTGAACCGCGATTCGGGTCTCGCCCGGGGACTTTCACTCTGACCCATCATCCCTGTACAGCATGACTTTCCGAGGGCTATGAAAAACAGATCAATTATCATCCTGGCAACCCTGATCGTGACCATAATCACTGCTTCCACCTGCGTCGCGCAGGATGATGAAAGGCGGTTGTGGGACACCGAGTTTCTGAAGAAAAGAACCGCCGCCAAACCTGCTTCCACGACGCCCGCCGCGCCGGCGCGAAAGCAGGTGAACTACCGGCGCGCGACGCCGAAACCCGACAAGGTTGACCCGAAGGCGGAAGGGGAGATGGTCGGGGTGACGGTCTTTCGCCTGCGCCCGTCGAAGGCGACTGACGACCATGACTCGCGGCTGCTGGTACCCACCGATGACCCGAAGCAGAAAGTGGAACTGACGCCAGAACGGGTCGAAGCCGAGACCACTTTTGCCCGCGGTGACAAAGTCCGCCTGAGCGTCGAATCGCCGCGCGACGGGTTTCTTTACGTCATTGACCGCGAGCGGTACTCTGACGGTACAGTCAGCAACCCTTACCTGATCTTCCCGACGCTCAATATCAGGGGCGGCGACAACAAGGTAGTGGCCGGCAAAGTCATCGAGATTCCGGATAAATCCACCTTCACGCTCAGTTCAAAGCAGGAAAAATACAAAGGCGAAATCCTCACGCTGCTGATTACGAAAGAGCCGCTTGAGGGGATCAGCGTCGGGCCGCGCGAAGTCGAACTCGACAACAAAGCGGTCGGGCAGTGGGAGAAGCAGTGGGGCGTGCCACTCGAAAGATTCGAGATGGTCGGCGGCGCGGGCAAGGCTTACACGAAAGCTGAGAAGGAAGCCGGCCACGATGGCTCGCGCCTGCTGACGCAGGACGACGAGCTGCCGCAGACGCTCTACCGCGTCATCGCGAAACCGGGCAATCCCGTAATGATTACTCTGCCGCTGCGGATCAGGTAAAAACCGAAGACAGGCAGTTCAAGTTCGGAGTACCGGCTTCAGCCGGGTTTTGTAACAACGACGGCAAAACCCGGCTGAAGCCGGTACTCCGAACCATCCCGCCACGGGCAAATCTTTCACTCATGCCCCGCCCGCAAATGCTCCATCAGGAAGCGCCCGGTGTGTGAGGCCGGGACCTGCATAATCTGCTCGGGCGTGCCAACGGCCACCACCTCGCCGCCCGCCTCGCCGCCCTCCGGGCCGAGATCAATGATCCAGTCGGCAGTTTTGATCACGTCCAGGTTGTGTTCGATCACCAGCAGCGAGCCGCCCGCGTCGAGCAGGCGGCGGAATGACGAGAGCAGCTTGTTGATGTCATCGAAGTGCAGCCCTGTGGTCGGCTCGTCGAAGATGTAGAGCGTCTGATCGCCGGTCTTCTTCGACAGATACGAAGCCAGTTTGACGCGCTGCGCCTCGCCGCCGGATAGAGTCGTCGCCGACTGCCCGAGCCGCAGATAGCCAAGGCCCACGTCATCCAGAACTTTCAATTTGCCCGCGATGCGCGGCACGGCGGAGAAGAACGCCATCGCCTCGCGCACGGTCATCTGCAGGACTTCATGAATATTCTTGCCGCGATACCTGATTTCGAGCAGCGAGGATTTGAAGCGCGTGCCTTTGCACTCCTCGCAGACCAGTTCGACATCGGCCAGGAACTGCATCTCGACCGTCACCGTGCCATCGCCCTGACAGGTTTCGCAGCGGCCGCCGGGGACGTTGAATGAAAAGTGGCTGGCGTTGTAGCCGTGCGCCCGGGCCTCGCGCGTGTCGGCGAAGACTTCGCGGATCACGTCGTAGACTTTGATGTAAGTGACCGGGTTGGATCGCGGCGTGCGGCCGATGGGCGACTGGTCAACCAGAATCACGTCGTCCAGATACTTGCCGCCTTCGAGCGAGGCCATGCTGCCCACGGCGCCGCGCCAGTCGCCGCGCTGCTGCTTGAGTCCCGCGTAGAGGCAGTCATGCACGAGCGTTGATTTGCCCGAACCCGAAACGCCCGTGATGCAGACCAGCATCCCCATCGGGATCGTCACATCAATATTTTTGAGGTTGTGTTCGCTCGCGCCGCGGATGACGATCTGCTCCTTCTTCGCCGGCCGGTGCTGATCGGGGACTTTGATCTGCATTTCGCCGCGCAGGTATTTGCCGGTGAGCGAATGCGGATTTTTGAGCAGAGACTTGAGCGGCCCCTGATGCACGACCGTGCCGCCCAGTTCGCCCGCGCCGATGCCGATGTCAAGGATGTAATCGGCGGCGCGCATCATCCCGGCCTCGTGTTCGACGACCAGCACAGTGTTGCCGATCTCGCGGAGGTTTTCGAGCAGCCCGATCAGGCGCGCGTTGTCCCGCGGGTGCAGGCCGATGCTCGGCTCGTCGAGGACATAGAGCGCGCCGACGAGCGAGGCGCCGAGGTGTGTGGCGAGCTGAATCCGCTGCGCCTCGCCGCCCGAGAGCGTCGCGGCCAGCCGGCCGAGCGTCAGGTAATCGAGCCCGACTTCGACCAGGAACTTCAGGCGCGAGCGCACTTCCTTGAGCAACCGATCCGCGATGGCGTTCTGTTCTTCGGTCAGTTCGAGCGAGTTGAAATGCCCGGCCGCGTCCCTGATCGAAAGCGCGCAGACTTCCGGCAGCGTCTTCCCGCTGACTCGCACGTCGCGGGCCTCGGCCCGCAGCCTGCCGCCGCCGCATTCGGGGCAGGTCGTGTAGCCGCGATACTTCGCCAGAAACACGCGGACGTGCAGCTTGTATTTTTTCGTCTCCAGCCAGTCGAACAGCCCCTTCGCACCCGGGAAATCTCCCTTGCCTTCGAGGAGCGCTTTCTGCTGCGCTTTGCTCAGGCGGGCGAAAGGCTCATTCATCGGAATGCCTTCGCGCCGGGCGAATTTTTTCAGCTCCGTGCGCCACCAGTCGAACTGCGGCTTGGTGAACGGCTCAATCGCGCCCTCTTCGAGTGTCAGCTCGCGATTCGGCACGACCAGATTCATATCCAGCCCGATGGTGTTGCCGAAGCCCTGACAGTTCGGGCACGCGCCGAACGGGTTGTTGAAGCTGAAGAGCTGCGGCTCCGGCTGGACGTAACCCAGCCCGCAATTCTTGCACTCGAACTTTTCGGAGAACGAGAGTTGCTGCGGGTGATCGCCGACCGTCCGGATCACCGCCTGGCCGTGACCTTCGGTGAAGCAGGTTTCGAGCGAATCAACCAGCCGCCCGCGCGCGTCGGGCCGCACCGCCAGCCGGTCAACGAGCGCGAAAATGCCGTCGAAGCTTTCACGCGTGAAGCTGTCGGGCGTCTGTAATTCAATAATCTCATCGCGCGCCGCGTCGTAGAGCCGCGTGAAGCCGCGCTGCATCAGGCTCATCAGATGCGCCTTGATATTAACCGCAGGTGACGCGGAGGATTTCGGCTGGCGCTTCTTCTTTGCGGGCTTGCCGTTGGTCGCGCCGACCGATTGCGCGATCCCGGCGTCGGCTGGGAAGAGGACATAAAAGCGCGTCCCTTCGGGCAGCCGCATGACGGCGTCCGCCACCGATTGCGGCGTATCCTTGCGCACCACGTTGCCGCAGTTGCGACAGATCGTCACGCCGATGCGGGCATAAATCAGGCGCAGGTAGTCATATATCTCCGTCTGGGTCGCGACGGTCGAGCGCGGGTTGCGCGTCGTGTTTTTCTGATTAATCGCGATGGCCGGGCAGATGCCGGAGACTTCATCCACGTCCGGCTTATCCATCCGTTCGAGGAACTGCCGCGCGTAAGCCGAGAGCGATTCGACGTAGCGGCGCTGCCCCTCGGCGTAAATGGTGTCGAAGGCGAGCGACGATTTGCCCGAGCCGCTCACCCCCGTCACGACCGTCAGGGAATTGAGCGGGATTTCAAAGTTTATGTTCTTGAGGTTGTTGACGCGCGCGCCGCGCACGACGATGGCTTCAGGTTCAGACATTATTACTCCGGCAGCAGTCATCAGTTGATCTCTGTGAGCTACAGATGAAACTTTGATACGAGAACGAAACGGCAATTTTAGTTGATCGAAACGGGCTTTGACAAACCGGGAAGCCGTGGAGAAAAATGCGCGCGCTCCACATCCCGGAAACAGTTGTAGTAGACTGGCGCTCTTTCAGAACTATGGAACAGACACCCGAATTTTTATTCAGCAAACACTGCGTCTTTGAACCGGTCGTGCCGAACATCGAGACGATGCGCGTGCTGACCGTCAACGACCTGATTCATGAGGAGACTGACTTCTCCGACGTGGCCCGCGGCGCGCCCGATTTTGACGCCGAGCGCTGGGTGAAGCTGGAGCGGCACATCGCGGGGCTCGCGCTCGCGAACATCGAGAGCAACGTCCGCATGCTGGTCAGGAGGCCCGAAATCCGCCGGGTTCATTTCACCGAGCTGAGCGATGAACTGATCCGTGATTTCGACCCTGACGCGCTGATCCTGAGCGGCACGCTGCGGGATTTCGATTACTACGATCCGGAATTGCTCGAAGACTTCAACCGTTTCATCCGCAGGTGTCGCGTGCCGGTGCTGGCGATCTGCGGCGGGCACCAGCTGGTCGGGCAGGCTTACGGGGCCCGGGTCGTCACGCTCGATAACAAGCTGCCGGGCGAGCGCCGGAGCGGGCGGCAGATCGAATACCAGTACCGCTTCGTCAGGATCACCGACCCGGCCGACCCGATCTTTGCCGGGATTGACGGGCGCGCTCCGGCGAAGTGGCAGCAATACACCTCGCGCCGCCACCTGCTGCGCGTCTGGCAGAATCACGGGTTGCAGGTTGATCGCCTGCCCGAAGGGTTCAGGCAACTGGCGCGCGGCTACCTGTCGGAAGTCCAGATGATGGTGCGGCGCACGGCGGAGCAGCTGATTTACGGCGTCCAGTTCCACATCGAGAAATCATTCCAGGACTGGCAGCTCGATAATTACTGGGAACACCGCAACGAGAGCCGCGACGGGCGCCTCATCTTCGAGAATTTTCTGCATGAGGCGTTGAGATTCCGGGAAAGCTCCGGCCCGCGAACCAGCAGAATGAGCGAAGGCTCTGATCATCAGGTGTTGTCAGACAACGGCGAGGCTGAACCGCAGCGCGGCGGGAATCTGACCGGGTTCTGATTCAATGAGCGGGCGGTTGGTTGAAGCCTGGGAGCGCGAGCGTCCCGCTCGTCAGGCACGGAATTAAGGTCCGAGCGAATTCGGGGTGACCCTGGAAGTCAAGCCTGGCGGGCGGGACGCTCGCGCTCCCAGCGTAATGCGCCCTTATTTCAAGGTTCTGAATGACAGCCATGGTTCAGACAGTCAGTATCACAGTCCTTTTGTTCGGCGCCTGCCGCGAAGCCGCAGGCACTGAAAGCCTGACAATCCGGTTGCCAGCGCCCGTTGACGTGGCGCGCGCCTTCGCCCATCTCCGGCAGCGCATCCCGCAGCTTGAATACTTCGAGCGCAGCCTGCTGTTCGCAGTCAACGAAGAACATGCGCGACCGGATCAGCCCTTGAAGGATGGCGACACACTGGCGATCTTTCCGCCCGTCTCAGGTGGTTGAAGATGAACGAAGACGTTTTTGAAATCACACGCGAGCCGATAGACAAGCCCGGACTCGAGCGGCGGTTGCTGACCGGCGCCGCCGGCGCGGTCGTCACTTTCGACGGCGTCACGCGCGAGCAGACGAAGGGCCGCCGGGTGGTCAGCCTGCAATACGAGGCTTACGTGCCGATGGCCGTTAAAGAGATGAAACGCATCGGCGCGGAAATTCACGACCGCTGGCCCGACGTGTTGCGCGTCGGCATCATCCACCGCTTCGGCGAACTCACAATCACCGAATCGAGCATCGTCATCGTCGTCACCTCGCCCCACCGCCGCGCCGCATTCGAGGCCTGCCATTACGCGATTGACCGCCTCAAACAGACCGTGCCGATCTGGAAGAAGGAGATCTTCGAGGACGGAGAAGAGTGGGTGGAAGGGCAGTCCCCGGCGTGATCTTCCTTGCTGAAAACAGTTTTCGAGCAGCGCACCGGCAGGATTCAAATCGGAGTCAGGCCGGCGTCATGGATGAGTCAGTTCGCCCACCCGGGCGACGACAGAAAGACCTTCTCACTTCCCGCACACCGGAGCGGTCGCGTCCGTCTTTCCTCAGCGGAAATTAAAGAGGCGGAGCGGGCCCCGGGCTTCACACTTTTCGCTTTTCAGGCAGGTGTGTTTCCTGTATTTTATCGCGGCTCATCTGACCTGATTCGCCCCGCCTCGATCTTCACCGGTTGAATTATGAAACTGACGCGGCAGACCAGACTGCATTTCAAGCAGGGTGCATCCGACAAGGTTTACGAAGTTGACCTGTGCGAAGTCGGCGCGGGCCGGTACGTCGTCAACTTCCGCTACGGGCGACGCGGCTCGGCCCTGAAGGAGGGCACGAAGACCGCCGCACCGGTTTCACTCACAGAAGCCGATAAGATCTATTCAAAACTCGTTGCCGCGAAAACGAAGGAAGGCTACCTCAACGCCGGGACCGGGCCCGGTCAGCCTTCGCCCCGCCCGGCTGGCAATTTTGTCAAAGGGAATGATGCCGACGCCCGCGCTCAGGCGGTGCTGCGACAACTCAATGAAGCGGCGAACGCCGCTGGGAAAAAGACGAAATCGAAATGGCCGCTTGATCGCGTCATCTGGCGCGCCGGTGAATTGAAACTGCGCGAGGCCGCGCCGACGCTCATCAGTCTGATCGGCGGCGGCCAGGCGCTCAGAGATTACTGCCTCGCGTGGTCGCTCGGGCGGTGCGGCGACGCGAACGCGATCCCGGCGATCAGACAGATGCTGGCCGATTCGGCGCCCCCCGAATTCGTGCGCCAGATCGCCTGCGAAGCGCTGCTCCGGCTGCTTGATAAAGAGGCGAAGACAAGACAGCGTTCGGAATGGATTGAAGAGCTTCCTTCATCACTCCGGCTGCCGGCGCGCAACGGATCGCCTGAAATCTTTCAGGCGGCGCTGGCTGAATATCTGAATGGCAGCGAGGCAAAACGCTTCGACGTGCTGACTCGGCTTTACCTGATTGATAACGACACGGTGCGCCCGGCGCTGCTGGAAACATTGCGGAGTGCGCCATTGCGGCCCGGTTACTTCCGGGCAATCCGCTCCATCTTCAAGGCGGCTGAGTATCGCTGCGACGCCGAGATCTTCGGCATCCTCGCTTACCGCTTCGAGAAAGAGCGGGCGATGTTCAGGAGGGGTTACTGGGGTTACGCTTCGCAAAACGTTGACGGGCAGTGGGTCAAAGTCTCCGACGAAATCAAAAAGCCGGATTCGCGACTGGCTTACAGCGACCGCACGCGCGGTTATCTGCGCCGCCGGGTCTGGCGCACGCTGCGCCGCCTGGGTGAACTCGGCGAAGCGCAGGATTACGTGAAGATGGCCGTCGGCGCCCTGCTTCCCTTCTCCGACGCCGATGCGCAGCCCGCGCGACAGACTGAACGCGACAGGTATGAGTACGACCGGGCGACGCGCCAGATGAATCGCATTCCGCTCGTCCGCGCCCGGTGGGATCAGTTCGCCGGTTATTACGCATTCAATCACATTCTCTACCTCAACAGCCCGCGCTATGAGCTGAAGCCGAACTCTGTCGCGTTTCGCTGCCGGGCGAATTACAAGCCCGGCGATCCCGAACCGGCGGCGCGCGAGGAGGCGTTCCCGAAATTATGGGAACAGCACCCGGTCGGGCTGCTGCACCTGCTTTCCGAAAGCGACTGCCGCCCGGTGCATCATTTCGCCGTCAAAGCCCTGCGCGAGTGCCGGGAGTTTTGTGACCGGCTCGATGTCGAGGTCGTGACGATGCTGCTCGGCCGGCCTTATGAAATCACCAGCGGTTTCGGGTTTGAAATCGCGCGGCGGCTCTATCGCGCCGATGCCCCCGATCCGGCGCTCGTACTGGCCGTCGCAAATTGCAGCAACCGTGAGGCTCGCGCCGCGGCACACCGCTGGATTGACGAGGGGCGCGAACACTTCCTCAATGACAGCGCGTTTCTCGCCAGCCTTATCGCCAGCCCGCAGGGCGACACGCGCGAGTTTGCACGGACGCTGCTGCTCTCTGCGACGCTGGCAGGGGAGACTGCGCAGGCACTGATCGGGCGAACGATTGTGTGGCTGCTCCGGCAGCAGTCATCTTCAGATGCGGCCAGAGGCGCGGCGGAGACCATTCACAAGTGCTTCGGGCCGCCGCTGCGCAGGCTCGGACTCGATGTCGTCCTCGACCTGCTCGCTCACCCGCTGCTCGAAGTGCAGGAGCTGGGCGGTCAGATCCTGCTCAACCACGAGACCCCGGCGGGCGAACTGCCGGAAACGATTATTCACTCGCTGATCGCTTCGCATCACGAATCAATGCGCGGCATCGGGCTGCGACTGTTCGGCCAGCTGCCTGAAGAGAGATTGCTGCGCAGCGAAAAACTGCTGATTGATTTTTCGACGCACGAACTCACCGACATCCGCAACGTCTCGCGCCCGGTGATCCGCCGGCTGTGCGCGGATGGCCGCAACCCCGAATTCGCCGCCTGGATAGCAGGGATGCTGATTGAACTGCTCCAGCGCCGCGAAGCGCACGAAGGCGTCCACCTCCACCTCGCGCGCCTGCTGCGAGAGGACGTGGGCAGCGCCTGGATCGCCGCGATTGAAAAAGAGACTGTGGTGAAGCTGCTGCAAATGAGATCCCCCGCCGCGCAGGATTTCGGCGGCTGGCTCCTGCAGACAATCATCGGCCGGAACGCGGCATTCGCTGAAGGTTTTGAAACGCACGAGATCGTGAAACTCTCCAGCCACGAGATCAAATCCGTGCGCGAGGCTGCACAGATTATCTTCCTTTCCGTTATCAGTCGCTTCACCCGCGCGGCCAACCCGTCGGGCTGCGAGGAAGAGATGATGAGCGCGGTGCATCTGCTCGACGCGAGGTGGGACGACGCGCGCGAGTTTTATTTCCGGGCCTTCCGCGAACGGCTCACCGCCGAGGAGTTCACGCCTTCGGTCCTCGTCGCGATCTGCGACAGCGTGCGCGAGGACGTGCAGCAGTTCGGGCGCGAACTGATCACGAAACACTTCGCCGACGAGGGCGGGCAGGAGTACCTGCTCAAGTTGAGCGAACACCCGTCGGCCGACCTGCAACTGTTCGCGACGAACTATCTGGAACGCTTTGCCTCGGGCAACCCGCAGCGCCTGCGGGGGCTCCGGCATTACTTCATCTCGGTGCTGTCGCGGGTCAATCGCGCGCGGGTCGCCAAAAGCCGCGTACTCGCCTTCCTCGCCGCCGAAGCGCGCAAGAGCGCCGATGCCGCCGCCGTCGTGGCCGAGATTCTGACGCGGCAGTCAGTCACCATCGCCGTCGGCGACCGGGCCGCGGCGATTGAAATGATGCTGGGGATACGCCGCCAGTACCCTGAAATCGAACTGCCGATTCAGGTCAAAGCAGTGCAGTTGCTGCGAACCGGCAATCATGGAGTGGGGCATGCAATTTGATTTCGCCTACAACGGCGTCACCGCCGTCGAGCATCTTTCGAGCGAGACCCGGATGTCATTCGCGCCGGACGTGAAGCGCGAGCCGACGTTCTTTTCCGGCGAACTGGGGAAGAACATCGAATACCGCGAAGCCATCAGCGCCCTGCACGATGTCGTGGTCTCCGACCTGCGCTACCAGCCGAAGGACAAGACGGCCTACAAGGAGTGGGCCGCGCAGCGCGAACAGATTGACTGGCAGGCGGTCGCCGCCGAGCGGAAGGAGCTTCGTGAAAAGATCAGACTGGTGCAGGACGAACTGGGCGAACTCTATGCCAGCAGCAGCCGGCGGATGAGGCCGTTTTATGACGCGAAGCGGCGCTACTTCAACTACCTTTACGAAAAGGAGCGCGACGCGTGGTTCGTCCTCGACCCCGTGATCACGGTGCATCCCGACGAAATCTTCTTCGAATGCTTCAGTCAGGATGAGGCGAGCTACGGGCGACTCGGCGCGAGCTACGAAGTCTTCCGGGACATCAGCGAGTTTTCGTGCGGCACGACGAACATTGATTACTCCGGCGCGCTCTACAATGAGTTTCAGAAGATTCGCAGTTACAAAACCACGCGCTTTGAAGTTGACCCTTCCGGCTTCAACGTGCAGACGACGAACGAGGAGGCGTACAAGGAAGTCAAAATTGATCTGCCCGACACCTGGGTGCGCGGATTCCTGCAGGTCAGTTCGGCGATGTCGCTGCCCGCGACGACGTTTGAATTGCACCCGATGGACGTGCATAACCTCTGCTTCGTGCTGCGCCGCCGGAAAGAAAAGCAGGGGCCGCGCGGTATGCGCTATCACCTCGCCCCGGGCGAGCCGGTCAAGGTAGTGTTTGAGCCCTGGGAAATAGAAGTCGTCTGCCCGCGCTCGATCTATCAGGGCAAGGAGGCGAACGTCATCCGCGTGTGGGGCCGTCGCCGCATTCACATTCTGGAGCGCCTGATCCCGGTGGCCAGGAAATTCACCGTTCACCTGCTCGGCAACGGGCTGCCGTCGTTTTACGTGGCCGATCTCGGCGACCTGTCATTCACGCTCGGCCTGTCGGGCTGGACGGCGAATGACTGGTCGAAGGCGGGCAACTTCGACCTGATGGCGCCGCGCGCCGACGTTGATGAGATCACGAAGCGGCGCGTCTTCGATGCGCTCAAATACCGCTGGGCCGACACGCCAGACGCGCTGGCCGAGCGTCTGAAGCTGGATCGCGCGGTGGTGCTGGGCGCGCTCGGCAGTTACACGCAGGCGGGCCGGGCGATCTTCGACCTGAACAAACAGCTTTACCGCGTGCGCGAACTGAGCCGCGAGCCGCTGCCGATGGACAGGCTGCGCTTCGCCAATCCGCGCGAAGAGGGCGCGACCAGATTCATCACGCAGAACGCGGCGCAGGTGACGGAAAGCAATGCTGACACTGCCGGGGCGCTCAACCTGCGCGGTTCGGTGAAAGACAGGGATAAAGTCTTCGCGCCCGTGCTGACGATTGATAAGGACGAGCGGCTGGTCAGGGCCGAATGCACGTGCAACTGGTATCTGACGAACAAGCTTTACAAAGGGCCGTGCGAACACATGCTCGCGCTGCGCATGCAATTCCGGCGGCAGAGCCGCTAAGAGTTTGAATGACGGGGGCTGATTTTCGGCCCGCCGCGTTCTTTGAAATTTCGGTCGGTCGCCCGATGGGCCTTGCAACCCGGACGATGGATCGTCGTCCTTGTGCTTAGTTGATCCACGCATCACCGGCCTGCTCCTGACTATGCGGGTCTGGCGATGCTCACGCTATTTCGGATTGGTTTTCCGCAAAACGAATGAGCGTGAGCATCGCCGCCCCGCTCGAGTTGAGCAGTCCGGTCCCAGGACCTTTACGAAGGAAAGGGCGGCTGACCGAAATAACTGATTCCTGATGATGACGGGCAACGGCAGGGGCTGGGAGTCCTTGCAACCCGGACGGTGGATCGCCGTCCATGTGCTTAGTCCTGTCACGCATCACCGGCCTGCTCTTAACTATGCGGGTCTGCGCCAGCTGTCGCTATTTCGGGCTGGTTTTCGCAAAACGAATGAGCGACAGCTGGCGCGCCCCGCTCGAGTTGAGCAGTCCGGTCCTGTGATTTTTACGAAGGGAAAAGCTCCCGCCGTTGGCCGTGATCATCAGGGATTCGTCAGCCATCACTCATCAACCATAATTTTGCTTATGACCGCACCAGCCGTTCAGCCGCGCACCCGTGAAGAGCTTTACGAACAGATTCGGAACAGCTCGAAGGAGGAGTTCATCCTCACCGACATGATCCGCCTCGGCTTCTGGCCCGCCCAAGGGACGATCCCACACGACCCGGCGGATGAGATCCGCCGCCGCGCCGAATTGCAGCGTGAACTCGACGAGTTACGCAGGGAGAATCAGAAGCTCTACAACGAGCAGGCGCTGCTCAAGGAGATGCGCAAGCGCCGCCTGGCCGAGTCAAAGCAGAAACAGAAAGAGACGAAGGAGCGGCGCGAACGCGAACGGCAACAGCGTGCCGAAGCGTGGCGGCAGAAAAAAGAGAAAGAGATCGTTTACCTCGGCGCGGAAGTTTCGGGTGGGTTGAACCACACGACCTGCGATGCCGAACGGTTGGAGAGTTACGGCCTCCCGCGTTATGACACGGTCGCAGAGATCGCCGAGGCGATGGGGATCACGGTCGGCGAATTGCGCTTCCTGGCTTTCTCGCGCAAGACCGCGACGACGACGCATTACGTCCGCTTCAGAATCCCGAAGAAGACGGGAGGCGAGCGCGTCATCTCGGCACCGATGCCGCGGCTCAAGCAGGCGCAGCACTGGATTCTGCACAACATCCTCGAAAAGGTCGCGCTCGATGACACGGCTCATGGTTTCCGCGCCGGGCGCTCGATTGTCAGTAACGCCCGGCCCCACGTCGGCGCCGAGGCAATCATCAACCTCGACCTTCAGGATTTCTTCCCTTCGATTGCTTACCGGCGGGTCAGGGGCGTCTTCAGATCGCTCGGCTATTCGGAAGCCGCCGCGACCATCTTCGGCCTGATCTGCACTGAACCCGAGGTCGAAAAAGTCGGACTGGATGGCCGCACGTATTACGTCGCCCTGACCGACCGTCACCTGCCGCAGGGCGCGCCGACTTCCCCGGCGATCACCAACATCCTCTGCCGCCGCCTCGACCGCAGGCTGACGAAAATGGCCGAAGAACTCGGCTTCACCTACACGCGCTACGCCGACGACCTGACCTTCTCGGCCTCAGGCGACCAGCTGAAGAACATCTGCAACGTGCTGCGACGCACCGAGTCAATCGTCGCGCACGAAGGGCTGGTCATTCACCCGGCCAAGACCAGAGTGATGCGGAAGTCGCGACAGCAGGAAGTCACCGGGATCGTCGTCAATTCAAAACCGAACGTTGACCGGGAGACACTCAGGCGCTTTCGCGCGACGCTCTATCAGGTCGAGAAGGACGGGCCCGACGGCAAACGCTGGGGCCACGCGGAAGACGTGATCGCTTCGCTGCGCGGTTTCGCCAACTTCGTTTATATGGTTGATCCGAAGAAGGGCGCGGAGTATCGGCAGCGGGTCCACGCGCTGATTGAGAAATACGGCTGGCAGCCGCGCCCTGCGTTTACCATCAGGGCCGCGCGGCAGAAATCAGTTCCAACTAACGCCGCTGACGGGAACACCGGCAATACTGAATCGCAGAGTGAAACGCGGAGCAATCAGGCTGAGAAAAAGTGGTGGAAGTTGTGGTAAGCCCGAACCGCGTTTGGCGCTGAATTGATGGCACAAAAAGCTCTGCCCGGGGTGTACACCCGGGCAGAGTGCTTTCGGGGTAAGAAAAGCTGGGGAGAGTTGCCAGGTTATTGAACTCTGGTCACCTTCTCAGCCTGCTGGCCTTTGGGCCCCTGAATCAGCTCGAATTCGACGACCGTGCCTTCATCAAGGGTCTTGAAGCCCTGCATCTGAATGGCCGAATAGTGAACGAAGACGTCACCGCCGCCATCGGGCTGTTCAATAAAGCCGTAGCCTTTGCTGTTATTGAACCATTTGACCTTGCCTTGTTTCTTATCTGCCATGGTGAACTAATCCTCCTGGGTTTGACTTGAACGAGCCGTTGAGGAGCTCGCCGGGGTTATAACAAGTCCCGCTCGCTCAGTAATCAAAAGGGCCATCCCTGTCTTCGCTGGTGAAGCTGATTGCCGGGCTGGTGAAGCTGATTGCCGGGTGTTGCGGGGCATACTGCAATCAAAGCCTGAGCAGTCCATTCAAAGCAAAAGCCGCGTCCCGGAGCAGAGAGTTTTGATCTCAACCCAGGACGCGGCTCTTTATTTGAAAGACTTCGGGGCAATGCACAACTAACTACAGTTACTTTTGAATGTTGCCAGGTGAAACCGGGCGACTGACCGCCTGTTACTGGTAAAGCAGCCTCAGGCAGCGCGCATACTAAGTGACGGCAGAATTAGTGTCAAGCGAAAATGAAATAAATCCAGGACAAATCCGACAAATTTCTGTCGGGGATTCGACACACGACCATCCGGCGAAACAAGCGAACGGGTGATTGCCCCAAAGGGGGCCCGTGGGGCGACAGAATCACTTATTGACACCCGCGACCGGAAAGCCGTAACATACTGCCGTCTTTGTAGTTTTCCTTCATAATCAGCAGGCTGATTTCGGCATCAGGTACTTCGGCGATGACCAAGGCAGAACTGGCTCGTGCCGTCTACGACCGGCATGGCGGCATCTCCAATCAGGAAGCGAGGCGCATCGTAGACCTGATCATTGACATCATCAGGCGACAGTTGCTCAAGGGCGATGAGGTTCACATCGTCGGGTTCGGCACGCTGGAAGTCATCAAACGGAGCGAGCGGCGTGGCCGCAACCCGGTGACCGGTGAAACGATTCAACTGCCCGAAAGGCGGGCACTGGTCTTCCGCCCTTCGCGGGCCGTCAGGGCTTTCAATTTTGAAGGCGACGATGAAATGGGACTGAATGCGCCCGGGACTGACCTCTCGAATGATGATTCCGATTCCGATGATGCCCGATGATTGGTGCGCTGATTGTTGAGGTTGAAATAACACCCTGGATTCCCGGCCGCGCAACAGCGCGATCCCGCGAAAGGTTGTAAGCAATATGAGCAGCGGCACGACACAAAGCACTACGCAGACGGCCACGACAATCCCCGACAAGCTGTTTTTCAAAATCGGCGAGGTGTGCGAACTGGTCGGGGTGCAGGCTCACGTCCTACGCTACTGGGAGTCGGAATTCCCCATGCTGCAGCCGCAGAAGAATCGCGCGGGGCAGCGAACCTACCGGCGGAAGGACGTGGAAATGGCGTTGCGCATCAGGGAGCTGCTCTATGACGAAGGCTTCACTATAGCCGGGGCCAGAAAGAAACTTTCCAACGAGGGTCGTGGCACCGCGGCGGCGGCCAGACTGAAGGTGGTCACCCCGAACGGAACGACTGCAGAATCAACCGCGCTTCAATCAAATGCCCTGACCGACAATCCTGCTAAAGACCTGGTTCTCTCTGCCTCCGGGCGGCCTCTCTCCCGCGATGCGCTCTTGCGGCTCCGACTCATGCTGGAGGATTTGTTGACATCGCTCAAGCAGGATGGTTAAGATGACTCGGCCTTCGTGGCAGAGTTATCAACCATCTGGTATCTGGTTGTCTGATTACTTCCACTTGGTTCTCTCTCCTTTTGGTTGTTCTTCTGATTCTTCGGGACGTGGCGCAGCCTGGTAGCGCGCTTGCTTGGGGTGCAAGAGGCCGTGGGTTCGAATCCCGCCGTCCCGACTCTTTTTTCCCAATAACTTACAGGCCTTCCCTGGCCTCTTCAAATACTTGGTGTCACACACTCAGTCACACAATCGCGCTGAAATTCACGATTTTCAACCCTGAGGCTTTGCCTTTGAGAGAACAAAAGGCGAGTCGTTTCCTACCCGCCGCAAATTGCTCATTTTCAGCATGCCAAAATCAGTAAGTGAGCTATGTCGGCCACGATCTGTTCGAGACTGGAAAGCAGAGGGCCGGAGCAATTCGGTCCTCTGTCGCTCATCCGACCCTGATGGCGTCATGGCTCCCGGTTTGTTATTTATTCTTTCCGTCGGCTTGCGCACGCATCAGGATTGAGCGTGAGTGATCACAAGGTGTGGGTGGAAGAATTCGCAAACTGCTATCAGTGACAGGAGTCTACGGGACTGATGTCGAGAGAAAATATCAGTCCTGTTTTCATGGCGGCAGTCGCAGAATACTCACTGGATGACCCTTTTCACAGGTGAAACCATGTAGTGGCCCCAAAAAACTGGACAGTTTTCAATCAACCGAATACAGTCCGGAAAGGGGAATCCACTCATGCCGAAACATCGAGTCTTCAAGCCCGCATTCAAGGCCCGGGTCGTCCTCCAGGTGCTGACCGGGGCGAAGAGTGCCGCACAGGTCTGTCGGGAACACCAGCTCAGTGAGCAACTGCTGGCCGCCTGGAAGAAACAACTGCTCGCCCACGCCGACCTCGTCTTCGCACAGGAGCGTGAGTCAACCGCTGAACAGGCCCGGCTGGCCGAACTCGAACGCATGGTCGGGCGGCTGACGATGGAACTCGAAGCCGCAAAAAAAGCCTCGCAGCTCTTGAGCCTTCCCTCGACCGGAGGCGTGAGGTGATCGCGATGCTCAAGGGCGATTACCCGATCACGCTCCTCTGCGACCTGCTGGCCGTCCCCCGCAGCAGCTTCTACTACCGGCCCGCGGCAGCCGACGAGAGCCAGTTGCGCGAGGCCATCAATCAGCTGGCGGCACAGTTCCCGACTTACGGCTCCCGGCGGCTGGCGGCACAACTGCGGCGCGCACCATTCCAGCTTGAGGTCAATCGCAAGCGGGTCCGGCGCGTCATGCAGGAACTGGGCCTCAGTTGCCGGCCAAGCGAGATGAATAACCACCAGTGCTGCAATCCCTGCTTCTACATACCGGATGACGCAAAAGTCTTTTTGAAGAACCACCGTTCGGATAAAAGCCGGCCTTGAATTCAGGCTTTCATCCGCCTGTATGCGCCATCGCGAAATGCTGGGACGCAATCGCTCACATCGAGTTCTGAAGCGGGGACGAGGTCTTCCTCAAACCCGCGTTCGATCAGCTCCCTGCCCGACACACAGCCCCGCAGGAGCCCGGCGATTTCAGACTGCGAATTCTGGAATGCGGCTGCCGCGGCGCGCGCCTCCGGCGACCACTTTCCGCCGAGGTGACTGATGATGGCCCCCGCCCCGATGAGGTCTTCAAAGGCAGGGCGGAGACTGCCATCGTCCCACCGCTCACCCGCGGGGATCACCGCGATCTGATTGCCGTACCTTCGGGCAGCTTCAGCAACCGCGCGCGAGTTTCTCAAACATCCGGCCAAGGTCAGCGTGCTTCCTGCCTTCAACGTGAGAGCTGAGCCGTTGGGAGAGGGGAGAACCAGCCGGGTCCCGCCGGGGATGCGAGTCAGTGACCGGGGCGACAGGGAATACTTCGTATGACTGCGCTCGAAGTCGGCCAGCAGCGCGCCCGCAGAGTCAGCGAAGGCCCTGGCCGATTCGTCCTTCCAGGGATATGGAATGATCACGGCCCCGCGGCCGGTCGCAATTTCGACGCAGGTCGAAAACGACAGCACGTCCACGATGATGATTACGTCACTCGCGGGGGCGAGTCGGGCGATGCCGCTCTCACCCCATTCGCAGCGCACATCGAATTCAGACTGGATAAAAGTCTGATGACTCATGCTGATTCATCGGTGGTATGTTCCTGAGGGTCTGAAGAGTTGAACCGTAAGCGACGATGATACCTCAGATCGGCGTGGCATCAACGGATGACTTTCAGGTCGCGCTCGCTGACGATCTTCCATCCGGCGTCGGTTTTCACCCAGCGCAACTCCTGAACGACTTCGCCGCGGCGGCTCTCCTCCGGGCCTTCGATCACGTAGCGCTTGCGGAAGCGGGTCGTGGCGGTGCGACCGTCGCGTCCGACTTTGATCTCCGGCTCGCCGGCATGCACTTCGATTTTGTTCGCCTGCTCATAGAGCCGCTGCTTCTCGGCGCGGACGGCGTCGCGTGAGACGTTGCGCGTCAGGTAGAAAGCGTCAACGTTCGAATTGTAGTGGGACATCTGCCCCTTGACGTCGCCGGTGTTTGTGGCGGTGATCCAGTGATCAAGCGCCCCGTTGATTTCAGCGCGCGCCTGCTCCGGAGATGTCCTGCCCGTCTCTTCGTCCGGGGTGGGATCGGCCTCATCGTCGGTCTCCTTCCGGGCCCTGGCTTCCTGCGCCTCCCCCGGCTTGCTCTCCGGCTTCGGCGACACGCGTACGGCCGCTGTTGGCGACGGATGTGATTGGCCTGTCGGGCGCACGTCCGCCGATGGCGGCGTGGCAGAAGTTGCCGGCGGCTGAGATGACACAGCCGCCGGGCGGCGTGTGGCCGCCCACATCGCAATGACGGTGACGGCAAGTGCGATGGCCATGCTCACGAAGATCAATGAGGGCTGGCGGCGGCGCACCCGGGGCCCTTCAGGAATCCTGACGATGACCGGAGCGCGGCCATTCGCACCGACAGCGGGCAGGGCAGGCGGCGGAGGCAGAGCCGATTTTTCCGCCTTTGCCGCGCCAGATAATGGCCGCTTCCCTGAAACACCTTCTTCTGGAGGCGCCGGGTTCACTGCCCTGTAATCAGCCGACGGCGCAGTGACGAAAGTGTCATCGCCCTCAATTTCCAGCACATCCGATTCGGGTGTTTCTTCGGCCGGCAATGTGCGACCGGCCTGGTCACGCGCCGCGGGTTCGGCAATTGAATTCTCAATACCGGCCAGCCGGCGCGCCAGTTCCACAGCCGTCTGTGGCCGCCCCGACGGGTCTGTGGTCAGTGACGTCGCAACGAGATCGGCGAGCGGGGCCGGCACATCGCGGCGGGACTCAGCCAGCGGCGGCGGCGATTCATTGAGGTGCTTGTAGGCGATGGCGACGGCCGACGTGCTGTCGAACGGGGGCCGCCCCGCGAGCATTTCGTAAATGATGACGCCAAGGCTGTAGATGTCCGAGCGCGCATCCAGTTCGCCGCCCTCACACTGCTCGGGCGACATATAACGCGGCGTGCCCACGAGCGTCCCGGTCGCAGTCAGCGTGGAGTCGCCCGCCCTGAGTTGTTCGCTGATTTTGGCGATGCCGAAGTCTATGATCTTGATCAGGACGCTGCCGCCATAATCCCTGGCAAGGATGATATTCGACGGCTTCAGGTCGCGATGCACTACGCCGCTGCGGTGCGCGGCGGCCATCCCTTCGGCGATCTGGCGCGCGATCATGACGGTGTCAGCAACCGGCAACCGGCCCACGCGCCTCAGGCATTCGTGCAGCGTCTCGCCCTCGACCAGTTCCATCACGATGTAGGCTTCGCCGCCAGCCAGGGTGCCATAATCGTATATCTCGGCAACGTTGGGGTGCCTGATCCGTGCCGCAACGCGGGCTTCGCGGCGGAACCGTTCGAATGCCTGCTGATCTGCATTGAGGTCAGGCAGCAGTAACTTGATTGCCACCGGGCGATCAAGTTCCACATGCGCGCCGGCGTAGACCGCGCCCATTCCGCCGCGCGCAAGCAGTTTGTCGAGCCGATATTTATCCAGAATCAATCGGGAACCCGAGCGAGCAACGACTAACTCATCGTGCCCCTGCTGCGTACAGGCGATGTCCGTGTCTTCATAACAGCGCTGACATGTCGGACAAAGTTTCATAATCCATCATCCAAGGCCACTTAACCGCCTCTGAATCCGTAGCAGGTGCAGCCGGAACGTGTCACCTGTCCAAGCTTACTTAACGTGCGCAAAGCGATGCCCGGCATCAGCCGTAAGCCGGAACACCGACGCCCGGGACTTGTACAGAACTGCTACACATCTTAACCACTTCTCTGTACACTTTTGTATAGATGCAATTCCCGTACTCATTAATGGGTTATAGCGGCTGGAACTCAACCCGACCCAGCCGGAGCCTGTTATTACTTTGAATATGGCAAGTCGAACGGGCGAGCCGGAAAGCCCGCCCCAGTAACGTCAGTGACGAAGGATGATTACTGATTTATTCGCAGCTGATTCTGATGATTCAAAGTGCGCCGGTCCCGGAGCAGGGTGATAGTGAAATTCCATCGCGGCAATACCGGGCAAAAGGGTGAGCTGATCATGGGCCACCGACCAGTGCCGCGCGTGAAGCCGTGACGTCACCTGATGCTGACCTTGAGCGTGTACCGGGCGGATTTCGATTCAATCGTCCCGACGGTGAGCTGATAATCGCCCGTCTTCGGCAGCACGCCGCTCCATTTTGTGTCGTAGTCATCGCCCTCGCGTCCCATCAGGGATTTCCCGTCCGGGCCGGTGATGGAAAAGACCACGTCATTGGCTTCCGACTTCCCGTCAATCGAGGCTTCCAGCCGCTGCCCTTTCCGTGCGCCGAGTACGTAGACGACTTCCCGGCCTTTACTGATCGCGCCTTTCAGCACCGCGCTCGAAGAGCCGGGGTCGAACTTCACCCGTTTGATAATCTTTCCACCCTGCCCGGCCCCCGTCTGCTGAACGGTAAAGATCAAAGCCAGCATGATTACAACTCTGAGTCTGCCTGCCAGTCTCATGCTCGTCTTCTCCTGATCTGATTCAGACTTCACATCGGTTAATCATCATCGGCGCCGCTCCCTGCTCAGCACCGCTTTGTCCGGCAGGTAATGCTCGCCGGTTGATTCGGTGATCTGCCACTGCAACTTTCCGTCCTGCAGCATCAGTCTGGCTTTGCCTTTGCCATCGCCGTAGCCGCTGGTGAAGGTGACGGTGGCGGTGGTGCCCTCGATGCGGCCTCTGATTGAAGGTTCGTCACTGCCTCGTTCAACCGCATCCACCCGGCTGGCGTTTGACGTGACCGCCGAATGCCAGCCGGTCAGCCGGTCGCCCTTCTGCACGAGATCAATGCCGAAGCCCGCGCCGCTCTTGAAAGTGACTGCCCACGAACCTGCAAAGCCGGCGGCTGCACCCGCGGGCGCAGTGGCGCTGCCGGTGATGGAGACCGTCAGCGTGTAGCGGGCCTTGTCTTCGGTAGTAGCCAGGTTGATGTGATAATCGCCCGTTTTTTTCAGAGTGCCTGACCATTCGGAGAAGCTGTTGTCGGCGGGCTCAGTGACTTTCCGATAATCCGGCCCAGTGATCTGAAAACTCACCGAGCGGTTCGGGGATTCGACCTTCACTGACATCTGCTGGCCGGCGCGCGCGCCAAGGACGTATTGCGCACCTCCGGGGAAGCTGACGACGCCCTTGTAAGTCGCGGAAGTCGCGCCCCGCTTGAACTGAATCCGCGTGACTGGCCCGGATGATTCCTGCGCCGCGACTATTACCGCCAGCAATGATGCGGCCAGCATTGTGCGCCTGAGCGCCAGTATTTTCTTCTGATCCCGAGTCATCGGCATCTCCGGTTTCCTCCTTCTATCACCAGACCTCTTGCAAAAGTGTCAGTAGCCCGACCGTCAGGGAGGGCTTGGATTCGTGAGCAAGCCCTCCCTGACGGTCGGGCTACTGACACGTCCGCTGATCATGACTTTGCAAGAGGTCTACTTCATCGCTGCCGCCTTTGAGGCCGGAGTGAATCTTTCAATTTTCTGGCTGACCGGCCTGACCGTCCTCACGTATTCGTAGATCGCCCCGAGATCCTGCTCAGTCATCCCGGCGAACACGGTCCACGGCATGACCGTATTGAAATCGCCGCTGCCGACGGTGTGCGGTTTGTATGTGGCGGGATCGTATGCCTTGAAGCGCCTGACGAAAGCCTCCTTCGTCATGTTGCCGATGCCCGTCTCCTGATCGGGCGTGATGTTGGCCGAGCGGACGACACTGCCGTCAGGCAGAGCGAACTCGAAGCCGCCGGCGAAGGCCATTTCAGCCGGGCGGGTGCCCTTCTCTATTTTCGTATGACATTCGAAACAGAGCGCCGCCCTGGTCATATACTTCCCATACGAGACCGCGTCTGACGGGTCGGGCCGCTTCGCCGGCGCTGCCCTTTTCGGGATGGTGCGGAGGATCAGGCTGAACGGGAAGTCGGCTTCCGAAGGCGGGACCGTATCTTCTTTAGCCGGGATAGTCCGCAGGTAAGCGATGGCGGCTTTGAGATCCGCCTCATCAAGCTGGCCGTACTCGCCGTAAGGCATGATCGGGAAGAGCGGCCTTCCGTCTTTGCTCACGCCCGCAGTCACCGCGCGAAGGATTTCGCCGTCAGTCCACTTGCCGAGGTGTGTCGGGGTGATATTTTTCGGCATGAAGTTTCCCGGCAGTCCATTTTTTCTGCTGAACTCGTCACTGCCTCTGCCCTCAGTCCCCGGCACGACGGGGGCGGAAAATTTCGTCCAGTCGCGGGTGCTGTGACAGACCAGACAGGCCATGACGTTTTTGACCAGATACTCGCCGTGTCTCAGGGTTTCGGAGTCGGCTTTGATCGTGATCTCCGCCGGGGGGCCGACATTCGGCATAGAGAATCTGACGTAAGCCAGCGCGCCCGAAATGCAGATGACGAGGAAAAACAATGTGACGAGGAAAATTTTGAGCAGCTTTTTCATAGGCATCCTGTTCAAGGTTAATCAGCAGGCAACGGATCAGCCCTTCTGTGCCGGCCGGTTCTCTCCCGACTAACACATGCGGAAAAATCCGGCGGAATGGGTCAGACTAATGAAATTTTGTTGTGGCAACCCCCAGAAGCGTTCGGCATAGAAATTGAAATAACAAAAGATGATTGAGTCGGCGAGAGTTCATCGGCGACACTCTGGTCAAGCGACCAAACTTAACCGGAGTCAACCTGATGAATCTCGCC
>Ga0070741_10001910_pt1 | contig 59174 bp, 51 predicted proteins | sample Coa_R1_4_FD_66440 | JGI IMG/M metagenome (GOLD analysis project Ga0070741, IMG submission 66440) | Surface soil microbial communities from Centralia Pennsylvania, which are recovering from an underground coalmine fire - Coalmine... | ecosystem: Environmental > Terrestrial > Soil > Unclassified ...
GTCGCTCTCCAGCGTGGCTCTACCCTGTATCCGGATGCTGGGAGTGTATCGAAAGCGGCGCCTCGCCGGCGCCGGGAGGGTTCCAAATTCCGGACTTGACAAGCAGCTCCCTCATAGATGGAGTGTATCGAAAGCGGCGCCTCGCCGGCGCCGGGAGGGTTCCAAATTCCGGACTTGACAAGCAGCTCCCTCATAGATGACTGGATTTTGGGTGGAGCGCGCGGTGGGGTTAAGTTGTTGATTTGGTTAGCGGGTATTAAGGGCTGTGGCGCGGAAACCAGATCGTCAGCTTCGGCGCGGCACAATAAAGAGACCGATGTCGAAGAACCACTCGCACGACCACGTTTCGCGGCGGCGGTTTCTGCAAGGCACGGGAGCCGGCGTGATCACCGCGCCGCTCGCCGCTGAAGATGTCCCGGAGCAAAAACCCTTTCAGCCGAACACCCGTCCGCAGAAGCTCTCCGACAACCTGTTTCTGCTGGAAGACACGTGCAATGTCTACGTGATCCGCAAGAACGGCCGGGGGCTGCTGATCGATTTCGGGTCCGGCCGGATTCTCGATTTTCTCTCCGAGCTGGGCGTATCGCACATCGATTGGATTCTGCATACCCATTTCCATCGCGATCAGGCTCAAGGCGATCTGCTTGCCGTCGCGCGCCGTGTTCCGATTGCCGTCCCGGAACAGGAACGCGAATTCTTCGAATCGGCCGAAAATTTCTGGCGCAATCGCCGGATTTTTGAAATGTACGAAGTCCGCGACGACTTCTTCTGCCTCACAAACAACGTTCCAGTCACCGCTTTGCTGCGCGATTACGGAACCTTCCGCTGGCAGGATTCGGACATCTTCATCCAGCCGACGCCAGGCCATACGCTGGGTTCGATCACGCTGGTCACAGATGTAGATGGCAAAAAGATTGCTTTTTCCGGGGACCTAATGCACTCGCCCGGTAAGGTGAAGACGCTCTACGATCTCCAGTATTACTATCAGGAGCACGAAGGCGTCGATCTCTCCATTTATTCGCTGGTTGAACTCGCGAAATTAAAACCACAGCTTCTGTGTCCCTCGCACGGCGATCCCGTAAGCGATCCCCTGCCGGGAATGGCCGAACTGCAACAAAAGCTCCGAGGCTGGCACAGTTATTGGTATAATCATCCGCCCACTTCGGATCTGGAGCCCACCGCCGTTTCGCCACATCTCGTCGCCAACACCGATACGACCTCTTCGTTCTACGCCATTCTCAGCGACAGCGGCAAAGCGTTGTTCGTCGATTACGGCTCGGCAAGCTGGACTTTTTTTCAGGTATTCACTCGTTACTCCCCAACCTTGGGGCGCATGCGCTTTGTGGAGCACAGCATCGAAAAGATCCGTGCGCGCTATGGGATGAAATCGATCGATGTCGCCATGCCCAGCCACATGCACGACGATCATCTGAACGGGTTTCCGTACCTGGTGCGCCGATGTGGAACCAAAATCTGGTGTTACGAAAACATGGTCGACGTTCTGCAGAATCCGCGCAGCATGAACCTCGGCTGCACACTCGGTGAAGCGATCAAAGTGGACCGCCACTTCCAGAACAAAGAAACGTTCAAATGGGAAGAATTCGAGTTCACGGTGGTCCACTCGCCCGGGCATACCAATTACCAGATGGCGATGTTCACCACAATCGACGGGGCACGCATTGCATTCACCGGCGACGCGTTTTTTAATGACCCGGACAATCCACTTTCGCTACGCCACAACCTGATCTATCGCAACCAGGTCAAGAGCGGCGATCATCTGAAATCGATCCGCAATGTCCTGGAGTTCGAGCCGAACATCATTGCGCCAGGCCATGGCCGTCCGTTTCTCATCGACCGCGAAGCGGCCCGGAATTTCGAGCAGAAAGCCAAGAAGCAGGACGCATTCTTTAGAGAGCTGATCGCCGCTCCGGCCGTCAACATGGGTCTCGATCCATCCTGGATCAGCATTTATCCGTACCAGATCATGATTCTGGCTGGACAAACGCGAGAGATCGAGATCCGCGTCCGTAATTACCAGTCAACCCGCGTTCAGATTCAGGCGGCGCTGGTCCTTCCGGAAGGCTGGCGCGCCACTCCAGCGCGCGTTTCATTTCCCGTGGAAGCGAATTCGGAAGCAAAAGCCGGCACCCGCATTGCAGTTCCGGCGAACTGGACAGACCCGTTGTCCAGAGTCGCGATTGCGCTCGATGTCATGCTGGATGACAAATACCTTGGCCAAGTTACCGAAGCAGTGGTCAATATACGGAAAAGCGGAACGCCTAAATGACCGATCGTCTCCTGGAAGCAGCCCGCGAGGTGAGACAGCGCGCGCATGCTCCGTTTTCCCATTTCCAAGTGGGCGCTGCGCTCGAAGATGAGAACGGCCGTATCTTCACCGGATGTAACGTGGAAAATGCAACGTTCGGACTCACGATGTGTGCCGAACGCGTGGCGGTGTTCAAGGCAATCTCCGAAGGCGCTGCGAAGCTTAGGCGGGTTGCGGTGGTGGCGGACACGGAAACGCTCACTCCTCCCTGCGGCGCTTGCCGACAGATCCTGTGGGAGTTCTGCGGCGATGCCGAACTTATTCTCGCCAACCTGACCGGCAAACGGGAAACCATGAGTTTGCGACAGATCTTCCCGAGACCCTTCGATGCCTCGTTTCTATAAAGCGTTGGCTGTTTTGATTGCGCTGTCGCTGCCCGCGCCGGCGGCTCAGGCCAATGCCGATTGGATCATTCGCGGTCGTTACGTGGTGACGATGGATGCGCAGCACCGCCTAATCGAGCACGGCGCGGTGGCGATTCGCGGCGCGCGCATTGCGGGTATCGGAACGGATGCGGAAATCGCCGCCCGGTTCCAGGCCGCGCATACGTTAGATAAACCGGATGCGCTGATCGCGCCCGGGCTCATCGATACCCACACGCACGCGCCCATGTCTTTGTTCCGCGCCATCGCGGACGACAAGACCCTCCAAGTGTGGCTCGAAAAATTCATCTTCCCTGCGGAATCGAAGAACGTCACCCCGGATTTCGTGCGCTGGGGAACGCGCCTGGCCTGCCTGGAAATGGTGCTTGCCGGAATCACAACGTACACCGATATGTATTACTTCGAAGACACCGAGGCGGAAGCAGCCAAAGAAGCGGGTGTACGCGGCGTGTTGGGGCAAACGATTATCGGTTTCCCCGCCCCGGATTACAAAACATGGCAGCAAGCGATCGCAGGAACGGAGCGATTCATTCAGAAGTACCGGAACGATCCGCTGATCACTCCCGCGGTCGCGCCGCACGCCATCTACACAACTCCCGATACCGCTCTTATTGCGTCGCATCAACTCGCTGTGAAATACAACGTGCCACTGACAATTCATCTGGCTGAAACTCGCAAGGAGCGCGACGACGCCCTCGCCAAACGAGGCATGACTCCCACGCAGGTGCTCGAAAAGCTCGGCGTTCTCAACGGGCACGTCATCGCCGCACACTCTATCTGGGAGAACGATCAGGACCTCAAGATACTGAAGCAGCACGGCACGGGAGTTGCACATTGTCCTTCGAGCAACATGAAGCTGGCATCTGGCATTGCACGAGTTACCGACATGCTCAGTATGCACTTGAATGTGGGGCTTGGTAACGATGGATTCGCCGGCAGCAACGACAGTGCGAATCTGATTCGCGAAATGGATATCGCCGCCAAACTGCAGAAGGTCACACGTATGGACCCAACAGTTCTTCCTGCCGAACAAACGTTCGAGATGGCGGCGATTGGGGGCGCGCGTGTGCTCGGAATCGACCGGCAGCTCGGGTCGCTTGAAGAAGGCAAGCTCGCGGACGTCATCACGATTTCGCTGAGTCATCCCGATGCCGTGCCGCTCTACAATGTCTACTCGCAAATCGTGTACGCAACCAATGCGGGCGATGTCGAAGATGTGTTTATCAATGGCCGGCAAATCGTGAATGCGCGCCACGTTCTCACACTCGATCAAGACGCGATATATCGTCGCGCGGTAGAATACCGACGCCGGATACAAGCAAGTTTACACCGGTGATACCTGTCGTACTAAGGTGTGCCAAAGTTTCGTTTTGAATCAATTTCTACGGGCATTTCTGGACGAGATGCAAGCTTTCCAAACAGCACTCCCATAACGTTCCGAACGTTTGAGGAGGACTGGATGTACCGAAGGCTAGAATGCATAACAATCGCAATATCGGCTGGATTGCTGCTGGCTGCAAATCAAGCCCGTGCGACGACGATTACGACTACAAATTATGCAACGTGGAAAACAGATCTTACGAATACGCCGGTTGAATTGAATTTTGCGCCCGTTCAGTTGACCAATTACGGAACGGCCGCCGGTATCACCCTTACACCTTCTGGGGATGCGGCCGATCCCTTCAACTTCACCGGCCCCGATAAGACTGGCTACGTACTGTCGGGCTATTTGTACCGGTATTCGATCACTACGCTCGCAGGTGCTTCCGACGGGATCGGAGTGGTCAAGGTGACGACTCCCTCGGCCGGCGAGAACGCGCTTTGGCTGGGACTTGGGACAACGAACAACACCGCGCTGACGCTTCAACTCTCGGACGGCGAATCGATTCTCATCGGCAGCGGCACGACCGCGATCGGACTTGCTCTCTCGCAGCCGATCACTTATTTCACCTTGTCAACATCAGCCGGGTCGCAGCCTTTCATTTACGATGTGTGGTACGGAAACAGTAATCTGGCGCAGGACTCCGGCAGCCAGCAATCCCCCGTGCCGGAGAGTTCGACTCTCGGCTTACTAGGCGGCGGACTGCTGATCCTGCTCGGCTCTCAACGGAAATTTTTGCAAAAGCTCTTCGCCTAAGGAACCGCACAAGACACGGATTCCGAGCCGCCAGGCAAGAAGCGAGCACAAGCCTCAGGGCAGCGCGTTCAACCCGTGACCGTTGTGCGCGCTCCGAAAAACCTACTCCTCCACTGCGGGACCGGTTCGCCGGTCCCTTTTTGTTTCCTTGACCGGAGTAGACTGCCCGTCGCTCACGCTCAGGATCCTGTCTTACGAGCGCGTGTTACTTTAGTGGCTGACTTGATATGGCCTGGTTCACGCGGCAGAAACCATCCGTCGAAGCTACGCCGGCGAGCGATGAAGAGAAGAGCGTTCGCACGGAAGGACTCTGGCAGAAGTGCGAAGCCTGCGGTCAGATCATCTGGCGCAAATCGGTGGAAGACAGCATGGGCATTTGCCCCAAGTGCGGACACCACTTTCGGATCAGCGCGGCGGAACGATTACAGCAACTGTTCGATAACGGCGAGTACACGCAGCACGATTCCAATCTGCTTTCTACCGATCCGCTGAGATTCGTCGATTCGAAACCGTATTCCCGGCGGCTTGAGGACATGCGCAAATCCACTCAACTGCCCGATGCGGTGATCTGCGGCAGCGGAACATTGAACGGACGCCACGTGCACATCTGCGCGCTGGAATTGAAGTTCATCGGCGGCAGTCTGGGCGCAGTGGTAGGCGAGAAAATCACGCGGGCGATTGAGCGATGCCTGGCCGAAAAAACTCCGCTCGTCATCGTCTCGGCATCTGGCGGCGCCCGCATGCAGGAGGGCGCCATCAGTTTGATGCAGCTTGCCAAGCTTTCAGCGGCCCTGATGCGCCTTGATGAAGCCCGGTTGCCATACATCAGCATCATGACTGATCCGACTACGGGCGGCGTGACCGCCAGCTTCGCGATGTTGGGCGACTTGAACATCGCCGAACCGGGCGCGCTGATCGGCTTCGCCGGCCCGCGTGTGATTGAGCAGACTATCCGGCAAAAGCTGCCCGAAGGATTTCAGCGGAGCGAGTTTCTACTGGAGCATGGATTTCTCGACGCCGTCGTCAAACGGTCTGAGTTGAAGGGCTACATCTCGAACGCATTGAATTTCTTTCTCTCCTAACTGGCAGAGCCGCGGGCTGCGAGGGAGGGGGTATTAGGGACAATAGAGAAGGATGCTACAACTGACGGACGCTGGTAAGCGTTTCGGGCATAAGCTGTTATTCGATCAGCTCAACTGGCTGATTACGCAGAAAGAGCGCACCGGCCTGGTCGGCGGAAATGGTACGGGCAAATCGACGCTACTGAAGGTAATCGCCGGGATGGAACCGCTCGATCACGGCTCGTTTTCAGCGACGAAGGGCATCCGCATTGGGTATCTGCCGCAGGATGGATTGCGCGTGACAGGCCGCACGGTTTTCGCCGAGTGCTTGAGCGTGTTTGCCGGGGTGAAGGACCTCGAACTTGAGCTCGAATCGCTCATGGAAAAGATGAGCCGGCTCGACCCGGAGAGCGCGGAATACCAGCAAGTCGCCGATCGCTTTGAGCGAGCAGATAGCGAGTTTCGCGCGAGAGATGGGTACGCGATTGAAGCCCAGGTCGGCGCTGTACTGGCAGGACTCGGATTCCGGAAAAAAGATTGGCATCGCCAGACAGACGAGTTCTCGGGCGGGTGGCAGATGCGCATCGCGCTCGCAAAGCTGCTGCTGGAAAAGCCGAATCTCTTGCTGCTGGACGAGCCGACGAATCATCTGGATCTGGAGGCGCGGAACTGGCTGGAAGAGTATCTGGCGAATTACGAATACGCGTACATTCTGATTTCGCACGATCGGTATTTCCTGGATGTCACCGTCAAGAAGATCGCGGAGATCTGGAACAGGAAGGTCACGTTCTACACGGGCGGCTACGAGAAGTACAAACAGCAGAAAGCCGAACGGTTGGCGCAGCTTGAAGCGGCATACAAAAATCAGCAGGATAAGGTTCAGCAGCTTGAAGCCTTTATTAACCGCTTTCGTTATCAGGCAACAAAAGCGAAGCAGGTGCAGAGCCGTATTAAGGAGCTGGAGCGCATCGAGCGGATCGAGCTACCACCCGAAGAGAAGACCATTCACTTCTCGTTTCCGCAGCCGAAGCCGAGCGGCCGGGTGGTTGCCGAGTTTAAGAATGTTGCGAAGAGCTACGGATCGAAGCAGGTCTTTAGCGGTGTCAACTTCACGATCGAGCGGGGGGACCGGATCGCGCTGGTTGGCGTGAACGGCGCCGGAAAATCGACATTGATTAAACTACTTGCGGGAACCGAACCGCTGACTTCCGGCGAGTACCTGCTCGGGCATAATGCCCAGCCGGATTACTTCGCGCAGGACCAGTACAAAGAGCTCGATCCGGAAGCGCGTGTGCTGGACGATTTGAGCGACGCCGCGCCCCGAACCACTCAAACCGAATTGCGCAATCTGCTTGGATGTTTTCTGTTCAGCGAGGATGATGTCTTCAAACGCATCGGCGTGCTCTCGGGCGGCGAGCGAAACCGTTACGCTCTCGCGCGAATGCTGTTGCATCCATCTAACTTTCTCTTACTGGACGAGCCGACGAATCACCTGGATTTGCGCGCGAAAGACGTGCTGCTGGAAGCGCTCGAAAGGTTCACCGGAACGATTGTTTTCGTGTCCCACGACCGCTATTTCATTGAGCACCTGGCAACCCGCGTATTCGAAATAGCCGATGGCGAAGTGCGCGTGTATCCGGGCAATTTCGCGGATTATCTCTGGCGCAAACAAGGCGGCGCCGAGCAGACTCCGACGCTTAAGCACGTGTTGGCCGGAGTGCCTCCGGCCGAGCCGGTGCCGATGCCGGAAAAACCGGCCGCTGAGAAGCGGATCAATCCAATCAAGCTGAAGCAGATGCAGGACCACGCGAAGCAATTGGAGGAGCAGATCACACGGCTCGAAACGCAGATCCAACAATCCGAGATGGCGCTGTCGGATTTTGTGAGCGCCCAAGAAGCGGCCCGGCTTTCGAATCTACTGGAATGGCAGCGCGGGGAGTTGGACAGGATCCTGGCGGAGTGGGAAGGAGTTACGCAGGAGATTGAGGCGACGGCTTAGCTATTCCGGCGGTACTTGCGTGTCTGCGGGACGCTTGCGCTGCACCTCATCCCAGCGGCGGACCAGAATGCGCCATTGATCCATGGTCAGAACGCCGCGCAACTGGACACTCATCTCAAGAAATACACGTGTGGCGTTCTCTCTCGCCGCAGCGACTCGATCGATCACCGGACGGGCCTGTTCCAAAGTGATGTTCTGGTCGTTCAAAAGATCTTCCAGATCGGCCTGCGCCTTTTGAGAAGCATTGCGTGCATCGAATAGCCTGTTCCGGTACGAGCGGACGATCTGATGAATCTTTTGAGATTGCGCCTCGGTAAGGTGCAGGTCCTGCACCACCGGGCTGTTCCACCACGGGAAATTCGCCCGGTTTTGCGCCTGCAGGCCAAGCGTCCCCATCAAAACCGCGAGCAATACACGAGCGATCATTCTTCAAAGAGCGCCTGCAGCGGCGCAATCGGCTGCGGCTCGGAATCGCTTGCAATCTGGCTGATTTCCTGTGCAAGCTGCGCATCGGAAATCTTATTACGTGCTTCCAAAGAGTGCTGCTGAGTATTCTCGTACACGATGATGCCGCCGGTCAGCGCGACCGCAGCGGCGGCCGCAGTTGCCCATCGGCGCATTCGCAGACGGGATCGCCAGGGAGTGCGGTCCGCCAGCCGCGCGTAGATATTCCGGCGCTGGGCCGCCAGGAAATCGAACGTAACTCCGTCGCTTCCGGCGCTGCGCTCGATCGCCTGGCGATGTTGCCGGAAAGAAGCCAGACGGCCCTGACATTCCAGGCAGCTTTCGAGATGCCCATCCTCGGGGCCGACCCCATAGATGTGCTCGACAAGCTGCTCATCTGTCCAATGTCCTGACACTTTGGACGCGATGTTCATACTTCCCTCCACACGCTTAGCGGCGTGCCGTATACAAATCCTTTAACTCCTCCCGCAATTTCGCAAGAGCCCGGAACAGGTGGGCCTTTACGGTCCCTGTATCCAGTTTAAGAACACTCGCGATTTCCTCAAGCGGCAGAGACTCATAATGCCGCAAAGAGAAAACCGCCCGCTGCCGCGCCGATAACTTCAAGAGGGCCGCTTCCAGTCTTTGCTGGATTTCTTTTGCGAAGACTTGTGTCTCCGCGTCCGGCCTCCCTTCGGCAGTCATCTGGAGGATCAATTCCTCGTCTTCGGCGGCCGGCCGGCGCTGCCAGATTTTCCATGCTTTCGAACGCAACCGGTCCAGGCAGGTGTTGATCGCAATACGAGTCACCCACTTGCCCGGGTCGTCCAGTTCCGTCGAGTTCTCTTTTACTTTGCTCAAGGCTTTGTATGCCTTGAGAAAAACATCTTGCGTGGCCGAGTTCGCTTCGTCGGGATCTTGCAGCATGCGGCGGCAGAGCAAAAAAATACGGCGCTGCTCTGCAGCCATCCAACTGCTGAACTCCCTCAGACCGGCTCCAACGTGGATCTCGCGTTCCAGTCGGTCCGCCATCACGCCCATCATAGCTATCCATCTCCTATAACGAGATGGAGACAGAGAGGTTTACACCCTCCCTTACGGTCGCGGTTCTGTAGAGCGGCGGTGCCGAAAACGCTGCGCGAAGGCAGCCATGTCCGGGCGAAATTCGTGTTCAAGGGCCGAGGTGAAGTATCCGCTATAGGACCAAGCGGCAAAACGGAACCCGTCACTCCAACTGTTATGGTGCCGGTAAGAGGCCATTCCCACAAAGCCGGACCCGAATGCGCCTGCGATGGGGCCGAGTGCCGGCCGGGATGCGCCGTTGCCGTCTTGAACGACCAGAACGCTCAGCACGGCGCTGCGTGCCCGTCCCCAGAGATGTTCCTCTTTTGAGGAATGTGGCCGCGGGTCTTCATGGTACAGCATTCCGCCTAACAACTGTCCCGCTTGCCGGGCCGCGGAACGCGAATAGAAGATGCCGATGCGCCGTCCCAACTCTCCTACGCCGTCTTGGGAGACCCGGGGTGTTCCGCTCATTTCACCGAACCCGGCCGATAGCGCCGCATGCACCACTGTCCCCGGTGAGAGCAAATGCTCGCCGAAATAGCAGGCCTTCTGCCGCGCACTCAGCGATTCATCTGTCAATAAATGCGAGGAGCTGCAGACCTTCTCTTTTGAAGCGGCTGGCCGGGCAATTCCCGGCGCAGGCGCGATTGGCAGAAGCTGTTGACCCGCAACGCAGCCGAGAACAGCAAAAAAGGCCGCCGAAGCGACACAAAACCGACGAAGGCGCAAAGAGCACCACCTTGTAAAATCTCAAAACGGATTCCCCGACCCTGGCTTCCAAGTATATAAAGAATTTCTCAAAAACTGCACTATCAGTTGACAAAAAAGATACTTTGGGTACTTTTCTTACCTGGCACGGCCTACTGTGCGTACAAAAAGGAATCGGGCGACGGTAAATGACACGCGACGGGTTCGTGTTGGCCCAAATCCGCGACGGTGCTGCCGGTGCTGGCGCGAATCCAGCGTGTCTCCTGTTTCCCGCCAGGCCCGGTGCAGACTAAAGGTACGTCGCCCGTGAAATCCGGGTCTACTCCGGACATCTCCAGATTGAGCGTCTGGCCCGAGCGTTGCAATCTCAACTTGGCAATCCCGGTTCCGTAGATCCAGGTATCGAAGAACAACTCCAGATTGCGGTCCGGCTGATTTTGCGGAACGAACCCACTGGCGATCCGGCGAAAATCTTCGTTGGTCACGGGCTTGGTGGCGAACTCATTGAGTAGCCGGAGTTGCATGTTCCGGAAGTTCTCGTCTCCGAGCCGGGCCCGGAGCATCTCTAAAATCCACGTACCCTTCTCATAAAGGATCGTGTGCCAGGTGGCTGCGTCAGCCGCGGGGATCAGGCGCTGCCCAAAATCGACGGGCCCGGCAGATTCGACCCGTTTCCCGTTCCTCTCGCGAAGCAGATCGTCCCGATAACGGGTGAGGACTTCGCCGACCGCTTCCGTTCCCTTGCGGCGCTTCAGGATCTGCAAAGCCGCATCGTTCGCCATGGCCTCGAGGAGCCAGTTCGCCCGGTAGCTTGCCGGAGTCACCACGTTGCCCCACCATTGATGAGCCACCTCGTGCGGTAAAAGCAGGTCCGAGAAGAACGAATCAAGCCGGGCGTTGCGCAGCTCGGCTGGACGGTCCTGCTCGCGCAGATACGACACGTCGGAAAGATAGATCAGCCCCGGAAAGCCTTGCCCGAAGTAGCCGGGAATAGGAGACACCGCGAGGGTACGTATGGGCAGTTGTCCCCAGCGTTTGGTGTAGTCGTCCAGAAGAGAGGCGGTCTCCTCGGGAATGGTCGAATCCGGAGTAACTATCTCGCCTTTGTTAAAGTAACACTCGATCTCGTATGCATTATGTTGCTGAGACCTAGAGGTGTATTCACCGAGATTGAACCCCGCCAGATGTTCCGGCGCGGTGGTTTTCCGGTGCACGGTCCGCACTCCGTTTTCTGCCGTGTCGCTCAGCAGTTCGCCGGTCGATACCAGGTCGAGGCGTTCGGGGCAGTGAAGTGTAAGGTCGAAGTTGGCTTCAACCGGGCCGTTCACCGGATACCAGGTGTTCCGTTCATCGACAAAGTACGTATGGACGGGAGTCTCCCAAATTACCGAGCCCTCATAGCGCACTTGAACGGCATGCCGGGTACCAGGCGCGAACGGTGTATCGGAAATAAGGAGGAACGAACCCGCGCTCTTGGCTTCCGCCGAGCGGGCGGTCTCATGCTGGAACACCTCGACCGGCTTTCCGTCCACTTCGGCGGAGAGAACTTTCAGCCGGTCGGACAGATCGAATGAAAGCACGCAGCCATCGTCCGGACTCGCCACATCGGTAAACGTGGCAGTGACGGACATAGTCAGGTCCGGATGGATATTGGCTTCGATCCGGTAATCGGCGGTGCGGGGCTCGGGCGGATCATAGGGTGGGGCGTGCCGCGGCCGGAAGCTGGTCCAGAGCTGAAAATTCTGCAGCCCGTTAATTTGGGTAACCAAACGTCCGACAGATACCGGTTCAAAACTCGCGGGAGTGTAAAGAACGTCGAAAGCTCCCAATTCGCGCCCAATGATCATTCCGTAGAAAACGCCATCGGCCAGCTTATGATTGTCCAGCAGGGCTTGCACCAGCCGGACGTCGAGTTCCGAAGCAGCCGCCTGCACCACCGGATTCAATGAGGGCGCCAGATTACGGGCGATTTCCGGCTCTTTGCGAACCGGCCGGTCCTGGATCTGCCTAAGTACCTCGCGGGCGGTGTCATCGCTGAATAGCAAGAGCGCGGAATTGAAGTGCTCGTCCAGATTCGGACTTTGAATAAACGAAGCCAAAGAGGCGCGCTCGCTGCGCTGAGTCGGCAGCACGAGCACTTCCGCGTCGCCGGCCTCCACGCCGGACGTTGTGAAGACCGCGCCGATGCAGCGGCCCGCAACGGGCGTCAGAAACGACAGGACGCCTTCGGTCAAATAGATCTTGATATCGCCGCGCGCGAGTTCGAGCTCACGAACATGGAACGTTTGGTCAGGGTCGATGGCGACATGACGCAGCGCTTGGGCGATTTCTGCGCCTTTGTTCCGGTCCGCAGCAACCGCCAGGGAGCAAACCACTAATCCCCAACCGAGCGCCCGGAACCAGGTCACACCAGGATTTTAGCTATTCTCCAATCACGCGAAATTTATTTTCACGATGTTGCATGTGGCCGCATTTCTTACGACGCCCTCCCAAGCGATCTGACCGTGCTACGATTGCCGCTGACCGGCCGGGACTCAGAAGCATAATGCGGAACCGTTTCTTTTCCACTAGAGGTGCCGAATGATTGGAACTCGCCGTCCCGTGTTTTACGGCTGGCGGGTGACCTTTGCGGCTGCACTTGCTCTGCTATTTGGGTCCGTCCCGATCATGGTCTTCAGCTTTAGCGTGTTTCTTAGACCGCTCGCTCAGGCATTTCACTCAGGCCGCGGCGCCGTGTCCTTGGCATTCACGCTTCACAATGTGGCTGTTGCGATTTGCATCCCTTTGGCGGGTTGGCTCATTGATCGCTTCGGCGCCCGGAAGGTGATTTTGCCATCCATGATCATAGTGGGTTTGCTTTTGGTCTCTAGCAAACTCTGGCTGGCGAGCATCTGGCAGCTTTACGCGTTTTATCTGCTACAGGGTTTCTTCGGTTGCGGGGCTGGGCCACTACCGTACTCCAGTGTTGTCTCGCACTGGTTTAACAGATCCAGAGGGCTGGCCTCGGAATCATGATGTCCGGCCTCGGCATTGGAGCGGTTGTTATGCCGGTTGCGGCTCAGTACCTTATTGGCAGGATTGGGTGGCAGCTTACCTACGGAGCCCCGGGAGCGGGACTTCCGTTATTTGCAGTGCCGATCGCCGTGAAGTTTCTGAAGGATCGCCCGGAAGAGGTTGGCGTGCGTCCGGACGGAGTGCGGGCTGTAACGCGCGCCAACTGGCAAGAGAATGCGGGCGTGAGTTGGACAGACGCTTGGCACAGCGCAGCTTTTGGCTTCTGTTGTTGAGCTTTATTCTCGTATCTGCAAGCGTGCAGGCATGCTTCACTCAGATGGCCGCTATCGTTACGGATCGTGGAAACCCGGTCCGAACGGACGCCCTGGCCAGCTCGCTGCTCGGCAGTGGACTGCTGATTGCCAGGGCTGGTTCCGGCTACTTATTAGACCGTTTTTTCGCCCGGCATGTGGCAGCGCTCATTTTCGCCTCGGCTGCGCTCGGGATTGGCTTACTCCGCATGGGCAACTCACAAGAGCTTGCGTTTGCGGCTGCGTTTCTTATTGGCATCGCCTTAGGTGCCGAGGGGGACATCATACCCTATTTGACAAGCCGCTATTTTGGGCTTCGCTCGTTTGGCAAGATATGCGGCGCTGCTTTCACTGGCTTCACTGTGGCGGAGGATTGGGCGCGTACCTGATGGGCTCTGCTTTCGATGTCACAAGTTCCTATGGCTTCCCGCTTGTTTTCTGCTCCGCAGCGGCGTTCACGGGCGCTGTACTGATGCTCGGTCTGGGACCGTATCCATTCGCAGCCGCACTCGGTATGGAAGGCGGTCCGGAGCAACCGGTCGTTGAATCGCCTTGCTTGCGGGCGCAGGTTTTCATCTTAGCAAGGTTGTCCCGCTTAATGGCGCCTTCATGATTATCGAGTCCCGACCGATGATCTTCGGACTGGCGGCACTATTTGATTTCGGGGCTATTCGCGGTGGCAGGATCCTGACCCCAATTCTCGCGGATGATAGCGGTCTGATCCGTATAAAACGTTCGCCGGCCCGTGGTCCCGAAGGTCTTGGGGACCGCGGTTACTGCATACCCGCTCGGACTCTGCGTGATGTTGAAAACGTACCCGCTGGCCGTCCCGCTGGCCAGGTTTGGGGGAATGAGGCCGGCTGCCTGCGGTCCTTCGGCCGCACCCGCAGAGCTCGGTGGACCAAGCTGGCTAAGGGAAGTGGCAAACTGCCCAAACTGCGATTGGTATTGAACTTCGGCTTGGTTGATGGTGCGCAACTGAGCCACGGCGCTCATCTCCTGTGCGTTCATTCGCGATTTGCTCATCTGCGGCAAGGCGATGGAAAGAATGATCAGGATGATGGCGATAACAATCAGCAGCTCGATCAGCGAAAACCCCCACTGAGCTTCTGAAGAACGCGCACTACGGGCACGGGCCAAACGCGCCGCCCAAAGGCTGTATGTATTCCTCTCTGCTTGGCGGCGCGGAGTCCGTACCCTGTGCGCTTGGCCGCCTTCACGGATGCTCGAAAACATACGATTCACCATAATACGACGTGTATGCCCGGCCTCGCGTTGTCTCAGAGGAAACGAAAGTCAGGCCGAAAATCCTTTTACAAGAGAGTCAATAGCCCGCCAGCACCGCCACGATTCGGCCAGCAGGTCCAGCCGCAAGGCGTTCGCGCCGTCGGATAATGCCCGCTCCGGTGCTTCATGGACCTCCACAAAAATACCGGCGACGCCAACCGCCGCTGCGGCTCGCGCGAGAGGCGCGATGAATTGCGGTTGGCCGTCCGAAGCCGTGCCGGACGCTCCCGGCAATTGGACGCTGTGGGTGGCATCGAACACGACCGGATACCCGGTCTGCGCCATGACCGGGAGCGAGCGCATATCGACCACCAGATTGTTATAGCCGAACGACGATCCGCGCTCGGTCAGAATGATGCGGTGATTGCCGGTGCTCGCCACCTTTTCCGCCGCATGCGCAATATCGTATGGCGAGACAAACTGGCCTTTCTTGATGTTGACCGCCCGTCCTGTCCGGCCTGCTTCGAGCAGCAAATCGGTTTGGCGGCAGAGAAAGGCGGGAATCTGAAGAATGTCGACGAATTCAGCGGCAAGCGCAGCCTGGGACGGTTCGTGAATATCGGTCAGGACCGGGATGCCGAGCGCATGCACCTCGCCCAGAATGCGCAACCCCTCTTTTAGGCCAGGCCCGCGATAGGATTGCACGCTGCTCCGGTTGGCCTTGTCGAACGATGCTTTGAAGACGAAGGGTCCGGCGATCTCCCGGAGCGCTTGCGCCGTTCGTAAGACATGCTCTTCGCTTTCGATAACGCACGGTCCGGCAATCAGAGCGAGCGGAGCATCATTCGAAAAGCATACTTGAGCGGAGCCTTCGCCCACCGTTACGGTTCGACTAACGGCTATGCGAGTACTCCCTGGCGGCCGGGATTTCAGACAAAGGACGCGATTTCTTGCGATCGCGGTGCTCTAGCGCTGCGCCAACAAATGCGTTGAAGAGCGGGTGCGGCTCGAGCGGCTTGGATTTGAATTCCGGATGGAACTGGCAGCCCAAATACCACGGATGGTCCGGCACTTCGCAGATCTCTACATAGACTCCGTCGGGTGTTTCGCCGGTGAGGCGCATGCCGTGCTGCATCAGGATGTCCTGGAATTCCCGGTTGAATTCGTAACGGTGCCGGTGGCGTTCGCTGACCTCGGATGCGCGGTACGCTTTTTCAGCGAAGCTGCCCGGCGCCAAGCGGCAGGGATACGCGCCCAGGCGCATGGTTCCCCCGAGTTCGTCCACGCCTTTCAATTCCCGCAGCTTAAAAATTACGCGATACGGAGTGTCCGCATTGAATTCGGTGGAATCGGCATCTTTCAGTCCGCACACGTTGCGCGCGAACTCGATCACCATGGTCTGCATTCCCAGGCAGATTCCAAAATAGGGAATTTTGTCCTCGCGCGCACAGCGGATGGCGTTCAGCATGCCGTCGATGCCCCGCCGCCCGAATCCGCCGGGCACGAGAATGCCATCGAAGCGCCGCAGATATTCCCGGCATTCGGGCCATTCCATGCGGTCCGCTTCGATCCACTCGATCTTCACTCGCGCCTGGTGCGCAATGCCCGCATGCAGCAGGGCCTCTTTCAGGCTCTTGTACGAGTCTTCGTACTCGACATATTTGCCGACCAACCCGATACTCACTTCGCGGGCCGGGTTGTTCATCCGGTCGAGCATTTCTGTCCAGCGGGTAAGATTGCGCGGCCCGGCCTGCAAATTCAGCATCCGCAAAATGCTTTCATCGACGCGCTGATCCGCAAACACCAGCGGGATTTCGTAGACGGAGTGAACATCTTTCGCGGTGACAACCCCGCTGACATCCACATCGCAAAACAGAGCGATCTTTTCTTTCACTTCCTGGGGAAGCGGGCGCTCAGAGCGGCAGAACAGCATGTCCGGCTGAATACCGATGGCACGCAGCTCTTTCACGCTGTGCTGGGTCGGTTTGGTTTTCAATTCCTGCGCCGCCGCAATCCAGGGGACGAGCGTGAGATGAATAAAGAGCGTATTTTCGCGGCCCTCTTCATGGCGCATCTGCCGGATGGCTTCGATGAAGGGAAGCGATTCGATGTCGCCAACGGTACCGCCAATTTCGACAATGGCAACATCCACATCCGCCGCCACTTTGCGGCAGGCAGCTTTGATTTCGTTAGTGACGTGGGGGATTACCTGTACCGTTTTTCCGAGGTAATCGCCGCGGCGCTCCCGCGCAATGATGTTTTCGTAGATGCGGCCGGACGTCAGGTTATTGCTCTGCGTCAGCGGCGCATGGGTGAAACGCTCATAATGCCCGAGGTCGAGATCGGTTTCGGCCCCGTCATCAGTGACGAACACCTCGCCGTGCTGAAAGGGGCTCATTGTCCCCGGATCGATGTTCAAATACGGATCGAACTTTTGGAGCGTGACCCGCAGGCCCCGGCTTTCGAGTAAGCACCCAATGGAGGCGGCGGCGATTCCCTTCCCCAATGACGAAACAACACCGCCCGTGACAAAGATGTATTTAGGCATGACTCCCCCCGAGAAAGTCTAATTGCTCCACCAAGAATAATTGATTCACACGCTCCAGGTCTTCCGGCGTGTCCACACCCAGAGATTCATATTCCGTGTTTACGACGCGAATGCGATACCCGTTTTCGAGAGCGCGCAACTGCTCCAGGCGCTCGGCTTGTTCCAGTGGACCGATGCTCAAATCGGGATAACGCAGCAGCAAATCGCGGCGATATACATAAAGGCCAATGTGTTTGAAATAAACCGTCGATGCCGCGCTCTCGCGCTCATAGGGAATGGCGCAGCGCGAAAAGTAAATCGCATCTCCGGCTAAATTGGTGACGACTTTCACCACATTCGGATTCACGATATCGGTAGGGTCGAGGATGCGCTTCTTCAGCGTGCCCATCGCGATATCAGGATCGCCATGCACCGTGAGAATCGCGGCGTCAATCGCCTCGGGATCGATCAGCGGCTCATCGCCTTGGATGTTCACATAGAGGGCGGCCTGCTCGGAAGAAGCGACTTCGGCCAGGCGGTCGGTGCCGGAGAAATGATCGGCTCGCGTCATGCGCACCCGGCCACCGAACATCCGGACCGCAGCGGCGATTCGCTCGTCATCGGTGGCGACCAGCAGGTCATCCAGATAGCGTGATCGCTGTGCACGCTCGTACACGTGCTGGATCATGGGCCTGCCGGCAAGAGGAGCGAGAGCTTTTCCGGGGAATCGGGAGGAGGCAAACCGGGCGGGGATGACACCCAAAATCCGCGTCCGCACAACTGAGTGTAGCACGCGTCAGGCGATTTTCAACAGTCCGCTATCGGCGGTACTAATCACCGTACGCGATAAACTCGCTCGACAAATCGATACAGCCCGAAGCACGCAAGAAACAGCACAAATGAAACCACCACGCCTGGTATTGCCGCTCCTGTATTGCCCGCAAGATACGCTTCAAGCGTTGCAGTGAGCAGCCACATCTGCACGATTAGTAGCACGATCAGGAACGCCACGGCCGCGTCGATCACCGTTCGCCGCCGCTGGCGGACCTGATTCAGAATCGGTCTCATATGCGCGCCCGGTTCTCGACTACGCGGATGGCGTAAAGCTGCTCGCCGCGGGTTTCCAATTCGATTTTCGGCAATGCACGCGGCGGCGGACCTTGGAGAACGCTCCCATCCTCCACGGAGAAATACCCCTCGTGACACGGGCACTCCAGCCGGTTTTCAGCGCGTGCGTAATAAACCGCACAGGAGAGATGCGTACACTTCTGGCTGTATGCGGCGAGCCGGCCGGATGGCGTCCGCACCAGAATGCACGGGTCGTTCGCCGTGGGGTAGTTGAACAGCTTCACTTCGCCGCTCGCGATGCCCGAGGCGCGTCCAATCGCAAGCTCCGGAAATGCCGTCCTCGGCCGCCGAACCAGCGATTTGATCAGAATCCAGACATTGCCCGCCAGCATTCCGAAACTGGTGAGCACCAGAAATTTCGTGAATTGCCGCCGCAGCACGAACTTGTCTTCGGACGCGTAAACGCTGAACTCTTCGGTCCACAGCGGCTTATCGGGCTTACTGCCGGCCGGCATTTCCGTCCTCCCACATATAGTCGGCAACGTCCACCGCAATTGCAGCGGCCTCGGCAGGCGCGATCATCGAGACCATCGTGCGTACGTCTTCATTTCCGAAACGAAAATCGTTGACAGGGTGCCCCCGGCGATTTTCCGCTATGGTTTCCGGCGGCAGATAAGACAGGGCCTGGCTGGGGCACACCGTCGCGCACATGGGCTTCAGACCTACCGAAGTGCGGTCGTAGCACATATCGCACTTCATCATCAGTTCAAAATCGAGCTGCACCTTCGGAATCCCAAACGGGCACGCCAGCACGCAATTCGAGCAGGCAATGCAGCGCGGTTTAAGAGCGCTCCGCACTACGCCGTCTTCACCTTTCTTGATGGCGTCCGCCGGACAAACCATTGCGCACGTCGGCTCGTCGCAGTGCATGCAGACCATCGGAACGGTCGCAATGGAGTTCGGGCGATCGATATAGTCGACATGAATCATCGAGACGCCGCGATGGCTGTCGCACTCGGCACAGGCCGCTATGCAGGAGCGGCATCCGATGCAGCGTGACGGGTCGACGTAGAACTCTCTTCCGAACACTCGATCACCTCCCTGTTTCCCAACGCCGCAGAGATGCCAGATCCGCCGGCGGCGAAGTTTTCTCAATACGGCAGGCAGACACTTTGAACTCCGGAATCTTGCTGCGTGGATCAATCGTGCGATGCGTGAGCCGGTTGGCGCTTCGCCCTCCCGGCCAGTGATACGGAATGAAAACGGTATCCGGCCGGATCGTCCGCACCACCATGGCCTGCACCACGACTTCGCTGCGGCGCGTGGTAACTTTCACCCAATCGCCATCGCTGATTCCATATTGCTCCGCGAGCCGCGGGTGAATTTCGCATTTGGGCTCGGGATAGAAATCCACCAGCGGACCGATGCGGCGTGTTTGCGTTCCCGACAGATACTGGCTGACCACGCGGCCCGTAGTAAGAAAGATCGGATACTCATCGTTGACCGGATCGCCCGGCTCGCGGTATTCCGTAACAAGAAAGTGAGCCTTTCCGTCGTGCGTCCAGAAACGCCCGTCCTCGAATAACCGGAGTGTACCGGGATGATTCAAGTCAGGACACGGCCAAAATACGCCGTACTCCTGCTCGATGCGCTCCCAGGTGATGCCATAGTAATCGGCAACGCCGCCTTTCGAGGCCACACGCATTTCCTCGAAAATCTCGCGCGTGGATTGAAACGGGAAGTACTGTCCCTTACCCAGTTGCCGGGCCAGATCGCAAATGATCACTGCGTCCGATTTGGCTTCGCCGGGCGGATCGACGGCTTTATTGATCTTCTGGACACGCGCTTCGGAGCTGCAAACCACGCCCTCATCCTCTTCCTGCATGCTGCCTGCGATGACCACATCCGCCAGGCGGGCCGTTTCCGATAAAAAGAAATCGATCACGCCGAAAAATTCGAGCTTCTCCAGCGCTTCGCGCGTGAAGTTCGCGTCCGGTAACGAAACCAGCGGGTTGAAGCACATCGAAAGCAGCGCCTTGATTTCGCCGCGGTGGATGGCTTCCATGATTTCGACCGCGCTCAGGCCGGGCCCGGGCAGGTTTTCTTCGCGAATGCCCCAGACGCCCGCGATATATCGCCGCGCTTCCGGATCCGTGATGGATCGCGCGCCAGGCAATTGATCGCATTTTTGGCCGTGCTCGCGCCCGCCTTGCCCGTTGCCTTGTCCGGTAATCATGAAGCAGCCCCGGCCTTCGGCTCCGAGATTCCCGGTTGCAAGGCATAGATTGATCAGCGCCAGGCAGTTTTCGACGCCTTTCGATTGATGCTCCAGGCCACGGGCGTGAATCGCCATCGCCTTCGGCGAACGCCCGAACATGAGCGCAGCCTGTTCGATCCGTTCCGGGGGAACGCCGGTTAACTCAGCCGCCGTGCGGGGATCCCAGCGCGCCACATAGTCCCGCACAGCCTCCCACCCACTTGTGTGCCGTGCGATGAATTCGCAATCGGCCAAATTCTCACGGACAATCACGTGCAACATGGCCATTAGCAACGCGAGATCCGTTCCCGGCCGCAGCGGTAAATAGAGATCTGCATTGCGCGTGATCGGTGTCATGCGCGGGTCCGCGACGATCAGCTTGCCGCCGTTCTCGCGCATCTGCCACAAATAGCTCGTCGCAATCGGCGCGCACTCGGCGATGTTGGCTCCAATCACGAGCAATGCTTTCGTCTTCGGAATGTCGGACCAGGGGTTCGGCGAGCGATCGATTCCAAAGGCGAGCTTGTACGCCACCCCCGCCGAAACCATGCACAGGCGGCCGTTGTAATCGATGTTTTTCGTTCCGACGGCCACGCGAGCAAACTTCCCCAGGACATAAGCCTTCTCGGTGACCATCGATGCGCCGCCGTAGATCGCCACTGCATCCGCGCCGTATTTATTCTTGATCTCCTGAATGCGGCGGGCCGTGTACTCGATCGCTTCCCGGTACGAAATCTCCTTGAATCCTTCATCGGTGCGCAAGAGCGGGTGCAGCAGACGGTCCGGATGCGTGCCCTGTAAATAGCGCTTCACGCCCTTCGGGCACAACATTCCCTTGTTGTAGGGAAAGTCTTCCCACGGCTCGAATCCGACGAGCTGGTTATCGCGCACTTTCAGTTGAATTCCGCACTGTTGTCCGCAAAAGGAGCAGTGGGTCTTTACCAGCTTTTCCGGTCCGGTGCGGTTGACTTTTTCCCAGCCGCCCGGAGGCGTGTAGTTCCGGTTGGGACCATAGCGCTGGACCAGTTCCTCCGTCAGCGCCGGCTCTTTAGCCATAGAATTCCTCTTTGATTCGCAGTTGCGCGTTGGCAAGCGACACTCGTTTGCACGCGGGACACAACCCGGTCCAGTGCCCGGCCGGTCCGTTGATCCGGTAATCGAATCCTAGCGCCGGAAGCACACGCTGTAAATCTTCAATCTGCATCTGCGATGCGTAGCGCTGGCCGCAGCGGGCGCAGATCGCTCCTGGGCCGCGCTCTCCGGCCTCCTGATAGAGTTTCACGCCAAGCTGGGCCGGGCGTTGAAATATATGGAAGAATTTTCCGAACGGTAGAAAGAGCAGACCGCCGATCACGGTGATGGCGTGCAGGATACTCAGAAATCCATAAAAGCCGCCGCGGAACCACATCGCGGAGGCGGTGAGCGCCAAGCCGGTCACGGAGATGGCGAAGAGCAGAATGAGCGGCAGAAAGTCGGCGCTGAAGTCTTGCAGCGTGAGCGCGCCTTCGTCGCGCATACGCCGCCACAGCGCCAGGGTGATGCCCATCAGAACCAGAACCGCCGCAACATCTAGTCCATGGAACAAAAGCCATGATCCGACGGTCCGGATTTCGAAATCGCCGGCCGAAAAGCCAAAGATATACAGCACGTAGCGCATCTGATTGTTGGGCGCGCTGCGGAAATAAATCCAGCCGAATACCAGCGGATACGTGATCGCGACGGCCAGCAGGCAGCCCCAGAACAGGAATTGATGCATCCACCAGCGGACGCGCGAGCGCTTGCCGATGAACCTCTGGGCGAAGATATGCGTCACCGCGGCTTTCGCAATCAAGCCGACGCTATGCAGGAGGCCTTGCGACCACAGCAAACTCCAGGAACGCTCGAAAAAGCGGCGCGTCGGCGGTTTGTGCAGCCAGACCGCATAGTGATACACGATGCCCCAGGTTGCGAAGATGACCGCGAAGGTGTAGATCACGAGTGCGGGATCGAAGTTCTGCAGATTCCGCGAGCCGATCACAATCGAAGCAATCAACAGGGCCGTAACCATGGTGGCGAGCGCGCCAGCGCGAATGCGGTCTGCGGCGCGCGAGAATTGCGGCGTTGCCTCGATCTCGACCGCCTTCTGCCGCGGCATAAACAGGACTTGATTCAGAACCCACATCAACCCCGATGTGGCCGCCAGCAGAATCCAACCCGGCCAGATCACCCCCAGCGTGTCCCGAAAGGCGCCCAAGAGCAGAGGCGGGAAGAAGCCGCCCAATCCGCCCATCGCGCCCACCAGGCCGGTAACCGTAGCCGTGTTTTCCGGAAAGAACTGGGGCACCAGTTTGAATACCGCGCCGTTTCCAACGCCCAGCAGCGCAGCGCAGCCGAGCGCGCCGACCGTGAACGGCACCGTCGAACGCCACCACAGCAGGAGCGCGAATGGAATAATCCCGAGGAAAACTCCGAATAGAACGCGCGCCCCGCCAATGCGATCGGAAAGAATTCCGCCCCCCGGACGAACCAGCGTCGCGAGCACTACAAAGCCTGCGGTACGGAAGCCGGCATCGGTAACTGTCAAACCAAACTCATCTCGGAGGAGAGAAGGGAGATAAATGGAGAACGCGACAAAACCGCCGAAGGTGAGAAAGTAGAACGCGGCCAGCGCCCAGGCCAAGCGCTCCGTGGTGAGCAATTTCAGCATCGCACCGATGGTGGTGGACGGCCGCCGGACGGGAGCGTCGCGCGCGAGCAGCGCGAAAACGGCGGCCCAGACGATGGCAACGGCCGCGACTGCATAGTAGAAGTTTGTGCGGCCAATGCGTGCGGCCAAAACAGGCCCGAGGAACACCACGATGGATTGACCGATGTTTCCCAATCCATACACGCCCAGCGCCGTGCCCTGCCGCTCGGCCGGAAACCAGCGCCCAACGTAGCCCACGCCTACCGCGAATGACGAGCCTGCCAGACCGAGAAAGAATGCAAATAAAAGCAAGATCGGGAAGCTGTGCGCCTGCGGAACGAGAATCGCTGCAACACCCGAAAGAATGAGCAGCGCCGTAAATACGCGGCGGCCTCCTAAGCGGTCCGTAATCATCCCCAGAGGTATGCGGGCGAGAGACCCCAGCAGAACCGGGGCCGCCACAAGCAGCGCCGCCGACTTGGCGCTCAGATGAAATTCAGTACGGAAGCCAGACGCAAACGCGCTGATCAATCCCCACACCGCGAAGCATACGATGAACGAGACTGTTCCGAGTGTGAGACTCACATTGGAACCACGGGTTTTCTCTTCCATGGATCTCGTGAATTGACTCCATCAGTTATGAACTGTTTCAGCAAACTCCTGCTGATATTCGGGTAATTCAGCGGCTTCTGCCCGATACGAGGGACCGGTCCAGAATCCGCGCGTGAACCAACCCGGAATCATTTGTGCGTTACGCTGCGGCGGCTCGAACCGCGATCTGCCGAACTGGAGGCCGCCAGAGGCTCAGCAGCAGATTGAAAGCGAACACTGCAACCGCGGTCAGTTCGATAACCGCGGAAACCGGCAACAAGCTCCAGGCAGCGCTCGCATGAAATTCGTAGGCGGGGATCTCACAGGCCACCCGCACCCAGCATCCGGCGTTCAGCAAGACCAGGCTGGCGATCATGAGCCGCTGGCTGAACAGTGTGAATCCTCCGCAGAAGGCCGGCAGGATCCGCGGGCCGACTGTGAAGACCATGGTCGCCACGAAGCCAACTGTTAGCGCATGCCGCGACGCGCCCGCGACTCCGCCCTGCTGATCGCTTAATGCAGCCCAGAGGCCGAGGCCCGCGGCTGCGAACAGCCATCCGTACGCGATGCGCACGAAAACCGGAAAAGCGTGTAGGCGTTTGCCTTCGGCAAGCGGTTGGAGAATCCGCAGCGACCACGCAGCCAGAAAAACTGCGGCCGTTATGATCGCCGCGGAGACCACCATCCAACCGAATGCGCCGAACGCCACGCCGGTAAGGGCCAGGCGCAGAGCCCACAAGAGCTTACGGTCGTCAACCGTTCGAAAGCCGCCCAACATGGGAAGCCATCTCGCGTTGAATCCCCAGACGGACAGCACCAGAAAACCCCACGCCGAAATAGCGAGCAGCGTACGTTCGGCCCTCGCCGGAAGCTGCGGGCCGGCTCCGATCATTGCGACGCAAAGCGCCACCAGAAAATGCCAGACGAGCGCTGTGAAGAACGCAATACTCGAACCCATCACGACGCGCATCCAGGCTTCGGGTCGCTTCCGCACGATAGGCAAAGCACCCGTTGCCGGCACCTTCGGACGGTGCTGCCGGACGATAACAAAGAAGATCAGATAACCGCAGCATTCGAGCAAAGCCGAGAGCGGCAGCAGCCATCGCCACGCAAACCCATATACACCCGCTATCCAGCATCCGGTCACCCCGCAGATCCATGCAGCCCATGCGATCCAACCGCGCGTAATTGCAGCCGCGCGAACTTCGCCCATCTTCGAAAGCGAGAAGAAGCCAATGCCGATGACGAACGTCCCGATCCAGCCGAAAATCTGGGCGTGTCCGTGCGCCTGCACCCAGGCGGGCGAAAGCGGATGATGCGCGCGGTCGGCGCTGAGCGACATCAGGTTCCACACGCCGAGAAACGTTCCCGGCAGCAGCATGAAGACCAGGCCGGCCAGAATATAGGCCCGCACTAATTTCTGCAGTTGACGCTGGATTTCCGAAGCAGGCGCGGACGGTCGCACGGTCGACCCCTTACGCTACCTTGCCCGCCCGGCTGCGTGCCATCTCGAGAGCCCGCGGGAACAGGATGTTATTTTCGAGGTGAACGTGCCAGTGCAGATCCTCTTCGTGCTGCTTTAATCCGGCGTAAAGGGTCTGGAAACTAGTACAGGCGCCTTTCGGAGGCTGGAAATCATTCGTAACGGAGCGGATTACGCGCAGCAATTCGCCTGCGTCGTCGTGCTCCTCCATCATGCGGCGGACCGGATACAGCAAACCTTCGGCAATGGCCGGATCCAGCGGATAGCCCGCATCGGCATTGTCTTGCATCCGTTGGAACAAGGGGAAGAGCACCTGTTCCTCCTTGACCATGTGCGCGGTCAACTCCTGCCCCAACGCTATGACGAGTTCCTGCAGGCGGGCTAGCTCAGGCTTGTTCGCCCCGTGCCGCATGTTGACCTTTGCCGCCAGCGCGGTTAGAACGGGAAGCTGTTTGCGGGAATACTCATGATGCGTCTCGACGATGTGATTTGCCAGCTCGGTGAGTGGACAAGTCAGCCAATGACAGTCCTCCTGAATAGGCGGAAGGCGCAATGCTTCTTCCAACTGTCTGACAATCATCTCCAGCGGAAAGCTTACACCCTGGCATGCCTCGGAAAGCGATTTGTTGCCTCCGCAGCAATAATCAATGCCGAACGATTCCAAAACCCCAACAGCCGCCGGATTACTGCGAACCAGATCGCGGACAGTCTGCTGTGTATCAATAGCCATTTCTTACCTCTGCTTCGAAGGTAAGGCGGCCGGACGTGCTGCCTCAGTGACCTAAGTCACCAGCCCACATCAAATCTCGGAGGTTAATTCGGCTTCGAGCGCCGCCTGGTTGAGAATCGTAATCTCATGACCGCTCGATTCGATCAGGCCCTGCGCTTGCAGCCGCGCCATATTGCGGGAGACGAGTTCGCGTACGGTCCCGATCTGAGATGCAATCTCCTGGTGAGTTACACCCAGTTCTAGAAAGGTGCTGCCGTCTCTCGTTTGGCCGCGCGCTTTGGCTTCCCGCAAAATCCAGGAGATGAGCCTTTGACGCAATGTGGTGAATGACAGCTCCTCAATAATTCCGACCAGTCTGCGCAGCCGTCCGCCGACCACCTGCAACACTTTCAAGGCCAGTTCCGGATTCTCGACACACGCCATCCGAAAATCTTTGCGGGAGAGAAAAAGGATTTCCGAGGCTTCAATTGTGGATGCCGAGGCTGGAAAAGCGCCGCCGTCAAACACCGGAAGCTCAGCGATCGATGTCCCTGAACCTTCGATCGCCAGTACCTGTTCGCGCCCGCTGCGCGAGCTTTTAAAAATGCGCACTCGGCCGCCGACAATGACATGCAATCCGCTGCAGGGGTCGCCCTCGGAAAACAGCAGTTCGCCGGGACCGAAACTCTTGAGCACAGCGCGCTCCGCGATGGCTTGGAGTTCGGCATCGCTCAACCCGGCGAACAAGGGCGTCGAACGCAGTGTGGACAGAATTCTGGCGCTGACAATCATCGATCTGCCCTCGGCGCGACCAGTGCCCCGGCGATCAAACACAACAAGATCACGATACAGAACACGAGCGGAACAATGAAGAAATATCGCCAGGTCAGAATCGTGATCGCGACAAAGCAAATTGCCAGCGCCCACAGCAACACACGCATCGACGCCAGCGTTGCTGCCGGAAGGCCGCCTAGTTGCCAGGTGAGCACCGCCAAAAATAGAAGTAATACGGTAACAAATAATCCAAAGCCGACATAAAAATCCCAATACGTCCGGGTGACACCTTGCGTTTGGAAGTGAATCGATCGCATGGAGCTGATGAGCGAATCGATGCCCCACTTGGGATCAATCTGGCGGAACCCGAGCGTATGCCCAACGGCAAACAACACCAGAAGTACGGCAGCAATTCGATAAAGAACGCACGGCTTCAATCCTGACCTCCACTCAAATCTATAAATGGCATTGCACCACAGCTTGAAATGTCTTCTAAGCGCGAAGCAAGCAGTAAGGCCTTATGCCCGCTCGCTGTTAGAGTTGCATAAGACGCGATGTCCGCTTGCCAACCATTTCGTGACGGCCAGTTGTCCGGCTTCCTCCATACACCCGAAGGGCCGCATGCCGGGTCGCTGGTGCTGACGCATGGAGCGGGCGCTAATTGTCAAGCACCGCTTCTGGCCGCGGTTGCGCAAGCGTTTCAAAACGCCGGATACTACGTGCTTCGCTGCGATCTGCCGTTCCGGCAGGCGCGAAGATTCGGGCCGCCGCATCCATCGCAAGCTGCTGCGGATCGCGAAGGTCTCCGAACTGCAGTGATCGCTCTACGGCGCATTGCCGGTGGACCTGTCTGTCTCGGTGGTCATTCTTACGGCGGCCGACAGGCGAGCATGCTCGCGGCGGAAGATCCTGAGTTAGCGCAGCGCTTACTCCTGTTGTCGTATCCGCTGCATCCCCCGCGCAAACCGGAGCAACTTCGCACTGCCCATTTTCCGAATCTGCGAACCCCGGCCTTGTTCGTCCACGGCGATGCAGATCCGTTTGGAGGTATTGAGGAGATGAACGCAGCGCTCGGTGATCTGAGCGCGCCTTATCGGTTGAGCATCGTGGAAAAAGCTGGGCATGACCTCAAGCGCGGAAAACTTGATTTGCCAGCCCAGATCGTCTTGCCATTTGACGAGTTGCTGACTCCGAGCCATCATTTCCCCGGCAGCGCAAAGCACAAATAACTCCCGCCGCTCGCTTCGCCCCACTTCCCGCCGCCCGCGCCGATCACAACGTATTCACGGCCGTTCACTTCGTACACGGCCGGAGTCGCATTGCCCGCGGCCGGCAGCGTCGTTTCCCACAGCAGCTTTCCATTTGATTTGTCGAACGCCCGAAACTTGTGATCGTGGTTCGTGGCGGCAATAAACAGCACTCCGCCGGCTGTCACCACGCTGCCGCCGTAATTCTCCGAACCGGTATTGTGGATGCCTTGCGCCGCGAGAGCCGGAAATTCGCCCAACGGCTCTTTCCACACATATTTCAGCGTGTTTAGATTAATAGCGTTCAGCGTTCCCCACGGCGGCTTCACCGCGGGATAGCCGCCCGGATCGAGCCAGCGGTTATACCCGTCGATACCGTACTTCAGTGGAGATAAGTACGTCGCGCGCGGATGCTGCGGCCCGTTCAATTGAACATCCTTGCCGGTCATCAGGTATGTGACGATCACGTTTACGGCGCCTTCGCCTAATTGCGCGAAACCCGGCATGCGCCCGCCGCCGTAGCGAACCATACTGCGCACCTGGTCCTCCGACAACTTCGAACCAATGTTCACGAGCGAAGGAAACTCGGGCGGACTTCCTTTCATGTCCAAACGATGGCAGCCCGAGCAATTCTGCCGGTAGAGCGCAGACCCGGTCATGGCCTCCGTGCTTCCCAATACGCGTGGGATCAGGCGCAGAATCCACGGCATCTCATTCGAGTTGATATACAGAATACCGGTCTTCGGGTCCCAGGCCGCGCCGCCCCATTCGCCGCCTCCGTCAAACCCGGGAAAAATGACCGTGCCCTGAAAGCTCGGCGGCGTAAACTGCGGCCCGCTGCACAGCTTCTTGAATTCCGCGAGTACCGCTGCGTGCGCTTCCGGCGTGCGATCTGTCAGGATATCTTCCGTCACCTGCTGCCGCGCGTAAGGAGCAGGCGCGGTTGGCAGAATCTGGACCGGCGACGACACTTCGCCGTCCACTGTGCTTTTCGACGGATGCACTTCCTCGTAAGGAACCAGCGGCTTGCCGGTATCGCGATCGAATAACCACAGCCGGCCATATTTCGTAATCTGCGCCAACGCATCGATGGTCCGGCCATCGCGCTTGATCTGAACCATGGTCGGAGCGGACGGCAAATCGCGATCCCAGAGATCGTGCTTCACCAGTTGAAAACTCCACAGACGCTTGCCGGTCTCGGCATCGAGCGCCAGCAGACAATTGGCAAACAGATCGTCGCCCACGCGGTTCGCGCCGTAAAAATCGAATGCCGCCGATCCGGTTGGCGCATACACCACTCCGCGCTTGGCATCCAGTGTTAAGCCGGCCCACGAATTCGCGCCGCCAATATACTTGTACGCGTCCTTCGGCCATGTGTCATGCCCGTACTCGCCCGGCAGCGGAATCGTGTGGAAGACCCAGCGCATCTTTCCCGTGCGCACATCGAAAGCGCGAATATAGCCCGGCGCCGCCGGCAAATCTTCCGCCACCAGCGATCCCTGAATAAGTAAATCCTTGTAAACCACCCCCGGGCTGGTTGCTTCCACTGTCAAGTGTTGTGCGTTCTCGCCCAATCCCTCGTGCAGATCGATTCGCCCGTTGTCGCCGAACTGAGGAACCGGTTGACCGGTCTTTGCATTCAGTGCGTATAGATAGCTATCGATACCGACAAAGATTCGCCGCTCGTCGCCGTCGCCCCACCACGCGAGCCCGCGGTTGCGCTGCTTCATAGTGACCGGCTTGCCGCGATGCGCATCGAAATCCCATAGCATCTTGCCCGTCGCGGCATCTAGCGCGATAACCCGCAGGCGCGGCGTCGTGGCATACAGCACGCCATCCAGAATGAGCGGATTGCACTCCATCTCGGAGCCTTCAAACTGATCGTTCGAATCGAAGCGCCACACAAGCTGGAGCTTCTTCACGTTCTTGCGATTAATCTGCGTCAGAGTCGAGTAGTGCCAGTTCTGCGCTCCTAACGCCAGCACTGCACCGAAGAACGCCGCGGCGAGGCGGCAGATCGAACTTCCCATGCACCATTCATTGTGGCGCACGGCCTATGACGCCGCTGATACCTGCTTTACGGCCCGCTGTGCTTCGAGAATTGACATCCGGTGATCCATAATTCCCGAAAGGTCTGAATTTGCAAACGCAATTCGGCCGTACGGCTGATTGCGAATGACGTCTCCCGGCGCGGGTTGACCATTCTTGCCGAAAAAGAAACCGGGCTGCGGGCTCAGATACGCGTGACCCCAGCGATTGAGAATGATGCCTGCTATGTCGCGCTTCGCATCGAATCCGGACCGCGCAAACAACATCGTGAACTGCTCGCGAATGCGTTGCTCATAATCGCGAAAAGAAGTCGAAAGCAGTTCCATCCGGCCACGCACGGTCTGCTCTTGCAACGGTAACCCGGGATACGAGAACAGAATTTTGAGATTCATGACCGTGGGCGTTTCCGGGTTGATCGTTTTCGGCCCCGTGCCCATTGTTGCGACTTTACGCATCGTGAGATAGTTGCCGAACCCCTCAAACCACTGGCACTCCGTGAGTCCCAAGTTGTATAGAAACTTCCAATTGCGCACCGCCACGTTGGCCATCAGGCAAGGCGCGCGGTGAAACTGCGCGTAGGCGTCGCGGTTGGCGCCGGGCATGTCACGCACGATGTGCTTCGTGGTCCAGCTCCCACCGGCCATAATCGCCGATTTCGCTATCACGCGGTACACTTTCCCGGCTTTTGCATACAAAATCTCGACGGTCTCGCCTGTGTGCTTTACCGAGATGACGGTCGCGCCGGTAAGGATGCGCACAGGCCGGCCGCTGCGGTCGAGCGCATCGAATCTTACGCGTCCGCGGCAGATCGCAGCCATATCGGAGCCACCGGCAATCGCATCCGGAATCAGCTTTTTCAAAATCTGGCGAGCCATCCCGGCATTGCCGCCCGGAAACATTTGCGCGCCGTCCTCATATTTCCAGGGCAGCAGCACATCGGCTGCATACTCACAGTAAGCTGATAATGCATCCGCGCCCAGGCCGGAACCGCCGCCGCTGATCGGAGAAAGAAAGGTACGAATCGTCTGGCGGCTGAGTCCATACGTCTCCATCAGATGCTCTTCGAGCGTGATGCTATCCAGATGCCGCGACGCCGCATCGCCATGTTCCTTTGGTTGGAAGCGGTGCTCGGAAAACGGCTTGCGGTCCGCCTCGCGCATATTCAGCAATTCTTTACGGGACTGATCCGGAATCGGCGTGCCCTGAAGCCGCTTGCCCCACGGATCCATCACCCAGACGCCTTCCGGATGTCCGAACTTTGCGCCGAAGAAGAATCCCGAGGTTTTACCGCCGACCGGGTACGGTGCAGTTTCCAGTTTCATGGCAGGCTGCGAACCGGCCCACTGCTGGTATTGAAAATCGCGCCAGTTCACACCGATTGAGTCATAGAATTCCTGCAAAAAGCTGCCGGGCAAGGGAGGAAAGCATGCGGCCGACCCCTGGTGCGCCATCAGGCGCTGGCCATCCACAATGAATTCGTTGCGTTTGGCCTCGCCGCCGAAAATCGGATGATTGTCGAGCACCAGACAGGTGCGGCTTCGCGGCGCATGGCGCTGGAAGAAGAGCGCGGCAGCGAGTCCGCTGACTCCGCCTCCCACGATAGCGCAATCGAACACTTCGCTCGTGTCGATCGCCTCCGGAGGAGTCCGTTCATACACGCGATCGCGAATCTTGTGGCCTGCGGTCATCACGTCATAGGTGTTGCCGTTCGACTGCGCATAATCGCCCACGCCGCCGTATCCGGTCCAATCTTCTTCGGCAAGAAGCTGCAGCGGACACACCGAGCCGAGCAGCACGCTGCCCGCCGCAAGCAGAGTGGAATTGAGAAGATCGCGGCGGTCTATGGGCGTATTTAACCCGAGCGAGTCATCAGACATCTAAGAGATAGGTGTAGCAGTTAGCTCCAGTTGCATTTTATGCTTACTGGTTGGGTCGTCGGAGGAAAAGATTGTGGTGGGTTTACGCAGCGGGACAATGACGTCGGAGGACCATTTCATTTGACGCAGAGCCGGAACTGAGGCCGCGCCGGCTGTTTCGGTATTGGGAACCAAGTCGCTTACCGAGGCTGAAACGGAAACAGCCAACCCGCTTGGGACTTCGCGCGCGTTACGGGTGTCGATATTCACGCCAACGTCGATATCGCCAGCACCGTTGATCCGGACGCGATTTCCAGCGCGTATAGATTCATATTCGGGCCCGCGAAAAGTCGGCTCCAACTCAACCATTACGGAGTACGAGCGGCTATTTACGACCTTGTTTCCATCCAGTTCCTTGAGTACAAAATCAAGGCGATCATGTTTTAGCCCTTTCTCCACATTGTTTTGTGCCCCGCAAATTCCAGCCATCAGCACCAATACGGCAATCGATACTTTCAGCATTATTTCTCCTCCAAATTCTCAATCTTGATGGGCGGTATGGAAATCGCTTGAATCTGAATCGGTTTTATTTCTGAATCCCGCGTTTCACCAAGCAATTCAGCAGCTTCTTTGGGCGACCTCTGCACGAATTCCAACAGCGCACGTTCTTCGCGTGTCAACGGCGCAGGAGTCGGAAACTGCATGCGTTTCGGAGTCTGCCCCACACGCCTGACATGCTTCGCAACCACAACCGGCCGCACAACCGGAGCCATGGCGCGGGCACTCGTCTCGACGCTTGTCGCCGGGCGCGTCTGCACCGGCTCACTCTGCCTCCACAACAGTAGCCCCACTGCACACGCCAGCACCGGAACCGCCACCGCCACCCAATGCCACCACGCAAACCGCCGGGTACTATGCACATGGCCCAGAACCCGCCGCTCCAATCCCTGCCGCGGCTGCACGGCCGAATACGCCTTCAACCCCGCATCCAAAATCTCATCCAGCTCTTTATCGCGCATTCCGCTTCTCCATCAAAGCTGCCAGCTTCTCTTTCACCATTTGCCGGCCACGCATCAATCGCGTCCGGACCGTCCCTTCGGCAATCCCCATCGCTTCCGCGATCTCGCGCGAATTCAGTTCCTCTAGGCCAGAGAGCGCCAAGGGCAAGCGCAGCTCCTCCGGCAACGCATCCATGAGCCGCTGCACAATCGCATTCCAATCGCCCTGAATCGCTGCTTCTTCCGGATTCGCCGCATTCGACGGCATCTCTGCATCGAGCGCCCCGTGTTGGCGTTTACGCCGCCGGTCCACCGCAATTCGCCAAGCCGCGCGCGCCAGAAACGCCTTTTCGTCCTTCATGCCCGCCCACACGTGTGTCCGGTAGAGCTTCAGAAACGTGTCCTGAACTACATCTTCGGCGTCGAACACGTTTCGCAGAACCGCATACGCCACGCGATACACAAATAGCGACCGCCGAGCCACCAGAGCCGCAAACTGGGCTTCCCGTACCGGCTCCTCCACCGTGATCACCAGATCAAAGGCACTCGTCATGTCTCGCGAACATTCACCAGCTAAGACCGGCCGCAAAGCCGGACTGTTCATATTTTTGCGCTAGGCGGGCGAACTCTGGTTGCGTCCACTTCGTATTCCCTCGCATGGAATCTCTGGCAGCCGATATCCGCCAATCGTTTCGCATGATGCGGAAGAGCCCCGGATTTACTGTCGTAGCCGTTGCAGCCCTGGCTCTCGGAATCGGAGCGAATACCGGCATTTTCAGCGTGATCGATAAGGTTTTGCTGCAGCCGCTGCCCTATCCCCAGCCGGACCGCCTCGTCAAAGTCGGCCGCAAATTCCCGAAAGGAACCGGCTATTCCATTTCCATTCCGAAGTACATGATCTGGCGTCAGGACAACGTGTTCTCCGCCATGACGCTCTACGATCAATCGGGTCCGGGCCTGAATCTCTCGACCGGCGACCGCCCCGAACAGATCAAGGGCGTGCACATCTCGGCCGATTACTTCAAAGTCTTCGGCATCGGCCCGGCGCGCGGCCGCGGCTTCACAAAAGCCGAAGACGCGCCCAACGGTCCCAAGGCCGCCATTATCAGCGATCGCCTGTGGAAATCCCATTTCGCGTCCGATCCAAACATCCTGGGCAAAACCATCATCCTCAATGGCGAAGCGTATCCGATCGTGGGCCTCATGCCGCCCACATTCAACCCCGATCCTCCGGCCGACGTCTGGATTCCCTTGCAAGCTGACCCGGCCAGCACGAACCAAGGTCATTACCTGGCCGTGGCCGCGCGCCTGAAACCGGGCGTCACCATCGAGCAGGCGCGCGCTGAAATGAGACTCCGCGGCGAAGCGTTCCGCCGGGCCTATCCAAAGTGGATGGACAAAGGCGAGAGCGTCGCCGTCACGCCGATGCGTGAAGCCATGGTCGGCAACGTCCGGACTGCTTTGCTGATCCTGCTCGGAGCCGTCGGTTTCGTGTTGCTGATCGCCTGCGCGAATGTAGCGAATCTGCTGCTCGCGCGCGCGGCTGTCCGGCAGAAAGAACTCGCAATTCGCGCCGCTGTGGGCGCCAGCCGCGGGCGTGTCGTGCGGCAGCTCCTAACGGAAAGTGTCATTCTGGCCGGACTGGGCGGGATTCTCGGTTTCGCGCTCGGCGCAGTTGGGGTGCGCGCCATGCTGCTTGTCGCGCCCGGCCACATTCCGCGCCTCACCAACCCGGATCAGGTGCAGAGCGTGCTCGCCATCCTCGACTGGCGGATGGCTGCGTTCACTATCGGCATTTCGTTCCTGACCGGGATCATCTTCGGGCTCTTCCCTGCTCTGCAGATCTCGAATCCCGACGTCGCCTCGACGCTCCGCGAAGCGAGCGGCCGATCGACTCCCAGCCGCCGCCAGAATCGAATCCGCAAAACGCTGGTCGGCGCGGAAATGGCCCTGGCGTTCGTGCTGCTTGCGTCGGCCGCGCTGCTGATCCGCACGTTTGTCGGGCTGAGCACCGCGAATCCGGGCATCGATCCGCGCCATGTCCTGACTATGCAGACTTCGCTTGCCGGTGGTAACTACGCCACCACGGAAAAGGTGAACAATCTGGCGGTCCAAGTGATCCGGCGCATCGAGTCTGTGCCCGGCGTGCAGGCGGCTGCGCTGGCCGTTGTGCTTCCCACGGACAGTGAAATCGATCTTCCGTTCAATATAGCTGGAAAACCTCCGAAGAGCGGGCAGATGTATAACGGCGACGAGCAATGGCGCTTCGTCTCTCCGCACTATTTCGCCGTGTTCAAGATCCCGCTACTGCGGGGCCGCTTGTTCACCGAGCGGGACGAAACCAACTCCGCCAAAATCGTGATTATCAATCAGACGATGGCGAAGAAGTATTGGCCCAATGAGAATCCGGTCGGCCAGGTCATCACACTCGGCAAAGGGTTAGGACCCCAGTTCGCCGATCCCCCGCGCGAAATTATCGGCATTGTGGGCGATGTGCGGGAAACCGGTGTAGCAGATAAGAATGTCGGGGTAATGTACATTCCCCAAAGTCAGGTTCCGGAGGGGCTCACGCAACTGGCTAATAACGTTATTCCGCTTTCCTGGTGCATTCGCTCCGAGGTCGATCCGAATACATTGCGAACCGCGGTTCAGCGCGAGTTCGCGGCCGTGGATGCGCAACTGCCGATTTCGAAGTTCCGGACGATGCAGGAAGTTCTGGCCGAAGGAGTCGCGCGGCAGGATTTCACTATGCTGCTGCTCAGCATCTTTGCCGGTATCGCTTTGGTACTTGCCGCGATCGGTATTTACGGTTTGATGTCGTATTCGGTCGAGCAACAGACGTCCGAGATGGGCCTTCGCATCGCGCTTGGCGCAGAACCGCGGCATCTCTTGAGACTCGTCGTCAGGCAAGGAATGACCCCGGCGGGAATCGGCGTTCTGGTTGGGATCGCCATTGCTTTCGCCATAACGAGAGTGCTGGGTTCACTGCTATACGGAGTAAAAGCGAGCGACCCCGTCACGTTCGTCAGCGTGGCGGTCATGCTGACCGCGGTAGCTCTTGCCGCAACATATATACCCGCGCGCCGGGCGATGAAGGTGGATCCGGTCATCGCGTTACGAAGCGAATAAGTCCTCGATGAGGACCAGCTCCTGCGTGTCCCGCTCCATTTCGGCGTAAGCCAGCGAGCGCCCGTCCGGCGCCAGGCTCAGCCCGCCGTAAAGGGGCCGCGGAAAATGCAGCAGACGCTCGTCCTGCCCGGTTTCGGTGTTCAGGAAATGCAGGTCGGCTCTTGCAAATGGAACGCCCAGCGAGTATCTTCTTTCGTGAGCGCCGGGCGCCCTCGCCAGATAGAAAATTCCGTTCGGCGCTACGGCATAACTTTCCGTATCGAGAATGTTGGAGAGAATCTGCTCCTCCGCTCCGCCGCTGAGCGGTGTCCGGTAGAGGCCGCCGGCCGGATACGCGGCATAGTACAGCCAGCGGCCATCGGGCGATTCCTGCGCGCTAGATGCGGGCCGTGTGGTTACGGGTGTTGCTGGTTCGCCTGTTATCGGTATACGCCATAGCAGAAACTTTCCCTGGCGCGAAGATGTGAAATACAACCAGTTGCCGTCTCTTGAGCAGCGAGCTCGCCAATCGTTGGATGGATGTTGCGTTATCTGCCGGATGGAACCGGATTCAAGCTCGATAGAGAAGATATCGTACTGATTGCGCGGATTGGAAAACAGGTAAACGCTCTTGCTATCGGGAGACCAGTCCGTCACCACGCTGACCCCGGATTCGGGCGCGGGTAGCCGCGTAATGCGCGAACCGCTCCGATCCATAATCCACACTCCGACATCTCCTGTGCGCGTCGAGGTAAAAGCGATCCAGTTGCCATCCGGCGAGTAAACGGGGCGCACGTTCAGATGCGTGCTGCAAGTCAGCGATATAGGATCGCCGGCCGGCTTGCCATCGCGAAGCGGCAGTTCCCAGATATTGATGGTCTGGGCCGGCGACTGGCAAATCACCCGTCCTGTAGCAGCGTGCAGTTCAGCAGCGGTGATTTGCAAGGCGGGAGTGACAGGCTCGGGAACACCGTTGCAATTTAGCGTACTTATGTAAAGGTGACCTGCGGCGCCGGTTCCGGCGGCCAGCAGCAAACTGCCGCCGTCGTTTGTCCAGCGGGCCGACATGTGAGTCACGAAGCCCGTCTCAACCGTTCGTGGAGTGCTCACGGACCGGTAGTCAGGCCCGAGCGGCATCCAAACAAGTCTGCTTTGGGCGGTGCCCGTTACGCGGATGAATGCAAGTTTGTCCCCTTTCGGGGAGATCGCCGCAAAACCATCTCTGAGCACAAAATCGCCAGGCTCTTCCGCGCTGATTTCCGTCAGCCGAACCTTCTTGCCGTCCGTCGCCGAAATCAGAACTAAGCCATACGGCGAGCGGGGCGAGCCAGAGAGTCGCTCGGAGGTGATCAGGTATTTTCCGTCCGGAGTCCAGGTGAGGCTCGCGCCTACAGGTTCCAGCGAAATAGAAATGTCGGCAATTTTGCGATGATTGCCGCCCAAAGGCGAGATCGTCATGAGAGCGGCCCGCCCGTTATCGAGATCGCGAAGAAACGCTATGCGCGAGCCCTCCGGCGACCAAGCCGGCGCCAGATCCGGGGCCGCTCCGTTGGTGAGCCGGAGAATATCTTCGACGTCGATCAACTTGAGGTAGAGATTCGGAGTCTCGCTGCGCGGCCCATTCCACGAGAAGACAACCTGTTTGCCATCGGGCGAGAAGCTGGGATGTTCCACAATGCCGCCGCTCATCGTCAATGGGCGTATGCAGGGAGTCGTAACACGTTCGCTTCTGCCCGCCACAGGTTCCTGTTCAACCGGAGCCGCTGTCCATTCCAAGCAGCGTTTCAAATCACGAGCCGTTTGAAAACGATCTTCCGGCTCCTTGGTAAGACACGCATGGATAAGGCGTGCGATGCTCGGAGGAATATCTGCGCCGGCCTCCGGCGCAAACACTGCGCCTGGCCGCTCGAATGCGTATCTCCCGGTCAGCATCTCGTAGAGTACACAGCCAAAAGCCCAGACATCGGTCCGCTGGTCCGCCACGCCGCTCTCGAGCTGTTCGGGGGCCATATATTGCGGCGTGCCGGCGATGTCCATACTCGTGCTTACGCTTACCGTTGAATCCGCTGCTGCATGAGCCGCTCTCATCTTGGCTACGCCAAAATCCAGCAGTTTCACGCCGGATTTCGTGATCAGAATGTTGGAAGGCTTCAGATCGCGGTGTATGATTCCCTCGCGATGGGCCGCATCCAGCGCATCGGCAATTTGAATTGCATAGCGGAGCGCCGAATCGACTGGCAGCGGACCCTGCAAGGGCCTGCCCGTCACATATTCGAGAACCAGGAAATCCACGCCGTTCTCGCTCCCGATATCGTACAGCGTGCAGATGTGGGGATGGTTCAACGCCGAAATGGCTCGGGCTTCGGATCGAAGCCGGTCGGAAAAGCCGCGCTTAAGGGCTTTAATCGCGATAGTACGGTCGAGTCTGGTGTCCAGCGCCTTCCAGACTTCGCCCATTCCGCCTTCACCCACACGTTCCATGAGGCTGTACGGTCCGAGGAGTTGTCCGGTCTGCAGCATGCAAGTAAACACGTACCGTGTTACTTTTGATTCAACGATGCCGTTATATCAAAGGACTGAGTTGGGCGGTTCGCGCATCTAACGTTTGTGGTGAACCAGTTCAGCGCCAGGCGTCCGCGCCATGTTCATAGCGCCACGCTCTCCACGCGTATTCTTCGCGCTCCGGAGACTGCCAGGTTCCTGAGGCGAGCTGCTCCCGCGTTCTTCCGCGAGATTTCCAAGGAATATAAACGCGAAAGCCTGCCGGCGCCGCACAGGCCAAATCCGGCGTTATGGCCGGACGAAGGTTTGCACGCTGCCTGGCTCGGCCACAGCACAGTATTGCTGAAACTGGACGGGTTCACGATTTTGACCGACCCGGTATTCAGCACCCGTGTCGGCATCAATCTCGGCCCGCTCACAGTCGGCATCAAACGGCTCGTGGACGTAGCCATTCCGTTCATGGATCTGCCGCCGATTGACCTGATTCTTCTCTCACACGCTCACATGGATCATTTCGACGTCCCGACATTGCGGCGGCTGGAGAGCGCGCGGACACATGTGGTCACCGCTTACCGGACTTGCGATCTACTACGCTCCCGCCGCTATGCGAGCGTGCATGAGCTGAGCTGGAACGAATCGGTTCAAACGGGCTCCGCCAACGTGACGGCGTTTCAGGTGGCGCACTGGGGCGCGCGAATGCGCAGCGATGTCTACCGTGGATTCAACGGCTACTTGGTGGAGGTGGGACATCATCGAGTCGTGTTCGGAGGCGATACGGCGTATACGGAGTCTTTCAAGCAGTTGCGTTCTTCGCAGCCGGTTATGCTGGCCGTGATGCCCATCGGCGCGTACGACCCGTGGATTCGCGTGCACTGCAATCCCGAACAGGCGTGGGCGATGGCGAATCATGCCGGAGCCGAGTTTGTGCTGCCCGTACATCACCAGACATTTCAACTCAGCCGCGAACCGAAACTGGAACCCATCGAGCGTTTGCTGACGGCAGCGGGTAATACGCCCGACCGGGTGTGTCTGCAAAAGATCGGCCAGGAGTTCCACCTCACGTAGCGAGCCGGAAGTAAACGGCGCCGAGCGGCGGAATGTTGATGGTCAGCGATTGACTGCGGCCGTGCAGTGGAATGGGAACCGTATGAATGCCGCCGAAATTGCCCCGCCCTGTCCCGCCATAGTGCTTCGCGTCTGTATTCAGGATCTCTTCCCAGTGGCCTTTACTCGGCACTCCAATCCGGTAGTTATCGCGCGGAATCGGACTGAAGTTAAACGCGGCCGCAATGGTCTCACCGCCGCCTTTGCGTAAGAAGCTCAACACGTTGTTCTCGGCATCGTGGACGTCGATCCACTCGAAGCTGGTTGGAGCGTATTCGCAGGTGTGCAATGCCGGCTGTGAGCGATAGAGATGATTGAGATCTCCCACGAGCAAGCGTAGTTTCGAATGCGGCTCGAAATTCAGCAGATGCCAATCGAGGCTGCTATCGTGCTTCCATTCATTCCATTGCCCGAACTCGTCGCCCATAAAGAGCATCTTCTTTCCGGGCATTCCGTACATGTAGGCGAAGAGCAGACGGAGATTGGCAAACTTCCGCCAGTCGTCTCCCGGCATTTTGCGAATCAGCGAGCCCTTGCCATACACAACTTCGTCGTGCGAGAGCGGCAGCACGAAGTTCTCGTTGAAGGCGTAGACCATCCGGAACGTCAGCTCGTGATGATGATATTTGCGGAAGAACGGGTCCTGGGACATGTATTGGAGCGTGTCGTGCATCCAGCCCATGTCCCACTTCAACCCGAACCCGAGCCCGCCGACGTAGGTGGGCCGCGACACCATGGGCCACGCGGTGGATTCTTCTGCGATGGTTTGCACATCGGGGTGCTCGCGGAACACGTCTTCATTCATGCGACGTAGAAAACTGATCGCGTCGATGTTTTCGCGCCCGCCGAATTGGTTTGGAATCCACTCACCCTCGCGGCGCGAATAATCCAGATACAGCATGGACGCGACGGCATCGACGCGAAGAGCGTCGGCGTGATATTTGTCCAGCCAGAAGAGAGCGCTGCTCAAGAGAAAGCTACGGACCTCGCCGCGCGTGTAATCAAAGATGAAGCTGTTCCAATCGGGATGGACGCCGCGGCGCGGATCGGCCGGCTCGTATTCGTGTACTCCGTCGAAAAAGCCGAGGCCGTGCTCATCCTGCGGAAAGTGCGACGGCACCCAATCCAGAATTACACCGATTCCGTTTTGATGAAGCTGATCCACCAGGTACATGAAATCCTGTGGATTGCCGTAACGGCTGGTGGGGGCAAAGAAGCCGGTGATCTGGTAGCCCCACGATCCATAGAACGGGTGCTCCATGATGGGCATGAACTCGACGTGCGTGAAGCCCATTTCTTTCACGTAGGGAGCCAGATACTCCGCGAGCTCGCGATAGGTTAGCCAGCGACTGTTCTGTTCCGGAACGCGGCGCCAGGAACCGAGATGCACTTCATAAATGGAGATCGGCGCGTCCAGGCTGTTCGCAGCGCGACGCTTCGCCATCCAATCGCTATCACCCCAATCGTAGGTGAGGTCCCAAACGATGGACGCCTGCTCGGGCGGCGTTTCTTCGTAGAAACTGAATGGATCGGCTTTGTCGGCGCTGTAGTGGCCCGTATTGGATTCGACGAAGTACTTGTAGCGCGCCCCAGGGAACGCTCCATGCACGAAGCCTTGCCAAATGCCGCCGCGCGATCGATGGAGCGGATTCGCGTGCTTCTGCCAGCCGTTGAAGTTTCCGATTACGCTGACCGATTTCGCGTTCGGGGCCCACACGCGAAAGTGCGTTCCGCCGCTCTGGCCGTCAAAATGCCCTCCCAGCACATTGGCCAGCTTGGTGTGCGTGCCTTCCTGGAAGAAATGAACGTCGCTGTCGTTGAATGATCTCACCGTATCAATCCCAAAATGCCGCGGACCGGGATGCGAACCCAGTCCGGCCGGTTGTTCAGTTCGTAGGCGACTTCGTAGAGAGCTTTCTGCAAAAGAAAAGCATCAAGCAGGATGCGCCGCTCTTGCGGATCGGTCGATAAGAACGGCGAATCGCCTGCCGCGTCGAGATACGCTTTCAGATACGTGGCGCTGACCCAGGCGGTCCAGAAATCGGCCCAGGCTTCGTCCTTGCCCGCGCTATAAGCGGCGTATTGGAAGGAACGAATCATTCCCGCAACGTCGCGCATGGAGAGCGCCTTTTCGCGGCGCTGCGCGAGAGTGCGGGCCGGCTCGCCTTCGAAATCGATAATCATGAAATCGTCGCCCGTATAGAGAACCTGGCCCAAGTGATAGTCGCCGTGATGGCGGATGCGCACGCTGCGAACGGGATGATTGCGAAGCGGCGCGAACCGTTCGGTGACGCGGTGCTCGACACGTAAAAGCTCAGGCGCGCAGTTCTTGCGGCGGAGTAACTCGAACGCGATATCGGCCTGGCTCAGCATGTCCTGGTAGAGCTTTTCGCCATCGGACGGAGTGAACGGCTCGGGTGCAAAATCGGGGCCGCCGTTTGGATCGGTGAGAGCGGTGTGCATCTGCGCGGTTCTCGCGCCGAGCAATCGCGCCGACTCCAAATAGGAACCGATGAGCTGGGGCGGGTCTTCGCTCACCAGATCGAGCGGATGCTGGCTGGGCAGTTCGGGCGGATGGGAGCCGGCGACGCGACGCAAGAATTCATCGAGCGAATCCAGGGTGTACTTCCAGGCATCCCCGCGGTTCGGAACGAATTGCTGCAGGATGGCAGCCGCATGGAGATCGCCCTGTTTGCTGCGGTATTCGATCGTGCCGAGCACGGCGGGTGTGTGTTGGAACTTGCGTTCAGTTAAGAAGCGGCCGATTTCAATGTCGGGATTAACGCCGGGTTCGAGCTTACGAAACAGCTTTAGGATGAAGCGGTCCTGGTAAATGATGGACGTATTGCTTTGCTCCGCTCGTCCCACTGAGCTTTCGAGCTTGGGCGCGCCGGTGAATGCGCTCGTATGCGATGCCTGGAGCCCACCGTTTTGGCCTTCGATTTTGGATTCGCGGCCGATAGCGGACAGCAGCCAATCGCGGAATGCTGGATCGAAGACAGCATCGTGAATGACGTCCTCGGACTGAGAGCCATCGCCCTTGGAAACGGGGAGCAGATATATGTCGGCTTCGCCATCCGTGTAATCCAGGCGGAGCACCAGGATCTCCGAGTCGATTTCCTGGATGGGCAGCACGTCTGCAATTTGAAGCTGGCGCAGGGTACGAGCCTTCGCTCGATACCAGCGGCGCGTGGTGACATAGTCCGGGAGAAGATCTGCGAGGCTCACAGGAAGTACTCGAAATCGCTTTCTACCCGCAGGCGGCGGCGGATGCGGAGAATATGCGCCGGGATGCTGGCCGGATCGAGTTGCACGAAGTTGCGCGGGCCGTTCCAGACGTAATGCGCACCGGTCAGCAGATCGTTGGCCTGGTATGGCCGGTCTGACTCGATGCCCAGCTTTTCGAGCGGCAGATCGACAAAGCCGGCCTGGACGTGATGCGGATCGAGATTCACCACAACGACGATCAGGTTCAGACCATCTTCGGAGCGCTTGCTGTAGCAGATGAGCTGATCGTTATCGACCGGATGGAATTCGAGCGACCAGTCGCTCTGCAGCGCTGTGTTCTCGTAACGGATGCGATTGACGAGAGTAATCAGTTCGCGCAGACTGTTGGGGCGATCCAGATCCCAGTGGCGGATCTGATATTTCTCCGAATTGAGATACTCTTCGCTACCGGGGCGGACTGGGCGGCTCTCCATTAATTCGAAAGCCGGGCCATAGATGCCGTAATTGGCGCCAAGCGTGGCGGCCAGCAGAAAACGAATCATGAAGGCTGCGCGGCTGCCGATCTGCAGAAATTCAGTCAGGATGTCGGGCGTGTTCGGCCATTGATTCGGGCGGAAGAACTCGCGCACTTGTGTTTTGGTTAGCTCCGTTAAGTATGTTGTGAGTTCGTATTTGGCGTTGCGCCACGGGAAGTAGGTGTAGGACTGGCTGAAGCCGAGCTTGGCGAGCCGGTACATGATCTTGGGACGCGTGAAGGCTTCCGAGAGAAACAGAACATCGGGCCAATCGCGCTTGATCTCCGTAATGCACCATTCCCAGAACGGGAAGGCTTTGGTGTGCGGATTGTCGACGCGGAAGATGCGCACGCCCTGATCGATCCAGAACATGAAGATGCTTTTCAGTTCCTGCCAGAGTTCGTTCCACTTGGGCGTTTCGAAATCGAAGGGATAAATGTCCTGGTACTTCTTGGGCGGATTTTCGGCGTATTGAATGGTGCCGTCGGGCCGCTTGCGAAACCACTCCTCGTGTTCTTTGACGTAGGGATGATCGGGAGAGACCTGAAACGCGATATCGAGCGCGAGCTGCATGTTCAGCTCGGATGCACGCGTCACCAGGCGGCGAAAATCCGCCGCGGTGCCCAACTGGGGATGAATCGCTTTGTGGCCGCCTTCCGGCCCACCAATGGCCCAGGGACTGCCAACGTCATCGGGTTCGGCAACGACCGAATTATTCTTGCCTTTGCGGAACTTGATGCCGATGGGGTGGACGGGAGGGAGATAGACCACGTCGAAGCCCATTTCCGCGATATAGGGCAGGCGCGCTTCGCAATCGGCGAATGTGCCGTGCCGTCCGGGTTCTGGAGAAGTGGAGCGCGGAAATAATTCGTACCAGGAGCTGAAGCGGGCGCGTACCGGATCGACCACAATGACCAATTCGCGCTCGGCCTCGGTGGCGAAGCGGCGATCAGGATAGCGGACAACGACCTCGTTCAGCGTGGCATCTGTGGCGCGCGCGCGCAGTTCGGTGCGCTCGGCATCTGAGCGGAGAAACTCCGCTTGCTCCCGCAGCCAGACGGCATCGGCTTGGGTAGCGCGGGCTGCGGCCTCGTCAATCAGATTTGCGCCGATCTGATAATCGACGGCTGTTTCGTTTTCGGCCTGAATGCGTTTGAGCAGATCGCGGCGCCAGGTTTCCCAATGATCGACCCAGCCGTGGATCGTGTAACGATAGCGCCCGAGACGCAACACGGGAAAAGCGCCGGCCCAGCGATCGTTGACCAGCGCATGCATTGGCCGCTCCTGCCAGTCTGGTTCGTCCTCGTGGCGATATAGCAGCGCGGCGGCGATGGAATCGTGCCCATCGGTGAAGATGTCCGCTTCCACTTGCACGGTATCGCCGACCGTGCGCTTTGCGGGGAATCGCCCGCTGTCGATCTCCGGCGAGATCCCCTCGATGATGACTCGGCGGCGTCCCTCTTCAATAGCCATCTTCCGTAGGACAATTTTCGGGTTCAGAAGTTACACACCGGCGCGCTTGGTCTGCGCGATCAGGCTTTTATAGAGCTCGATCGTTTGGTCGGCAATGGCGGTCCAACTGAAGGTCTGTTCGACGCGTTTGCGGCCGGCTTTGCCGAAGCGCTCGCATTTCCCTGGGTCCGCGAGTAATTCCGAAACCTTTTGGCCCAGGTCTTTGGCGAACTGCTCCGGATCGGTAGGAAAGCCGGTCACGGGATGCTGTTCGAAGGGGACGAGATAACCGGTTTCGCCATCGACCACGACTTCCTTGATGCCGCCGGTCGCGCTGGCGACCACGGGCGCTCCGCAGGCCATGGCTTCGAGGTTGATGATCCCGAACGGCTCGTAGACGGAAGGGCAGCAGAAGACGCGGGCGTGGCTATAGAACTGGATGATTTCGGGCTTGGGCATCATCTTTTCGATCCAAATGACGCGTGGATTTTTGGCCTTGGCGCGCTCGACCTTTTCGCGCATTTCAGCCGCGATCTCGGGAGTGTCCGGCGCGCCCGCGCAGAGCACGACTTGGGTATTAGGCGGCAGATAGTCGATGGCATCCACCAGATGTGTGACACCCTTCTGGCGTGTGATGCGGCCGACAAACAACACGTAAGGCACGGCAGGATCGACGCCGTAGGTTTCGAGCGCGATGGTGTTTCCGGTCTTGCGGTACTCGTTGAGATCGATGCCGTTGTAGATCACGTGCACGCGCTCAGGAGGCAGCGGGTAGACGCGCAGAATGTCTTCCTTGGTGCCGTTCGAGACTGCGATGACAGCGTCGGCGTCGAGGATGGCAGTTCGCTCCATCCAGGAGCTCAGGGCATAGCCGCTGCCAAGCTGCTCGGCCTTCCAGGCACGCAGCGGCTCCAAGCTGTGCGTGGTCAGTACGAACGGAATCTTGTAAAGCTTCTTGGCGAGGAAGCCGGCCATGGAAACGTACCAGGTGTGGGTGTGGACCACGTCGACTCCGGCGAGCGCCTTGATCTGCGTGAGATTCAGGCTGAAAGCTTCGAGGGCGGTTTTGAATTTGCCATCGGTGCCGTTGCTGATTGCGTCCCAGGGCTCGGCGCCGCGGACGTGAAGGTTGCCGTCATTGGATTGCTGGCGGCCCCAGCAGTGCACCTCGACTTCGATCTTCTTCGCCAGTTCACGGCTGAGGTACTCGACATGAACGCCAGCCCCTCCATAAACGTGCGGCGGATATTCACGCGTAAAGATGCCTGCTCGCAATGCGCCTCCTCAGTTTCCAAAATGCCGATTACCAGTATGTCTAAGTGCCGGATCTGCATCTTTGCGAAACGAAATTTGAGGGGTCTAAAAAAGGGGCGATCACCTTTTCGCGGCACCCCCCAAATTCGTTTCGCAAAATCGCAACCCTGGGAACCTACCCCGTTCTTTTAGGAGGGTAAATTGCTACATTCCTTGCTATTCTGGGAAGGCCGAAGGATACGCTATGACGGGCTCGCGCATGATTGGGGACCGTTACCGGATTGAACAAACGGCCTTAATCGGCGAGGGCGGCATGGGTGTCGTCTATAAAGCCTTCGACACCCGTCTGAAGGCCCATGTCGCGCTTAAGACGTTGAAGGGACCGGTCGACCACTCGTCTGTCGAGCTCTTCGAAAAAGAGTGGACCGTCCTCACCCGCCTCCGGCATCCGAACATCGTTAGCATCCTGGATATTGGCGAACTCACCGAGGAGGGGCAACGCAAGCCGTACTTCGTCATGCCGCTGCTCCAGGGCATGACCTTCGATAAGCTCCTCCGCGACTCCGATCTCACTCCGGAGCGCATCGTCGAGATCATTCGCCAGGGTTGCCGGGGCCTCCAGGCCGCGCACGATCAGGGCATCATCCATCGCGACATCAAGCCAAGCAATCTTTTCGTGATGGACGACGATACGGTGCAGATCATCGACTTCGGCGTCGTCCACCTGGTGAGCACCGAAACCAACACCGCCATCAAAGGTTCCCTGCCCTACATGGCTCCCGAGTTGCTGGAGATGAAACCCGCCAGCGCGCAGTCGGACATCTTCGCCGCCGGTGTGCTCTGCTACGAGGCCCTGACCGGCCAGCGCCCTTTCAAGGGAAGAACCGCGGAAGAACTGGTCGAGGAAATCCGGTGCCATATTCCGCCGCCCGTCTCGGAGTTGAACCCGGCCATAAACGAACAGGTGAGCCGGACTATCCACAAAGCTCTCGCGAAGCAGCCATATCATCGCTTTGCTTCGATACGCGAGTTCTCCGATGTCCTGCGGCGCTCGTTTCTGAATCAGCACGTGTTCGACACCGGCAAGTTAAAACCGCGCATCGAGCGCGTCCGCCGCGCGCTGAACGAAGGCGATCCGCAGTTTGCTCTCGATATCCTGACCGAGCTCGAATCGGAAGGCAACTTCGACCAGGAAATGTCGCTGTTGCGGATTCAGGCCGAACGCGGCGTCCGCGGGAAGACCATTCACCAGTTCCTCGAAATCGCGCAAAGCCGCATGGAAGAGGGAGAGTACCCTCTCGCGCTGCAACGCATCCAGGGCGTGCTCGAGCTCGATCCGCAGAATGTGGATGCACTGGCTCTCAAGGCCGAGATCGAACGCAAGCGCAGCACCGGCCAAATCGACCAGTGGCGGCGCATCGCCCGCCAGCATCTCGACAACCGTGTCTTCTCCCGGGCGCGCCAAGCCGTCGATGAGATGCTGAAGCTCGATCCCACCGACCAGACCGCCCGCTCCATGCTCGCCGAAATCAAGAGCGGCGAAGAAGAGTTGTCGCGGCTGATGCGCGAAAAACAGCAGCTTTACGATTCCGCCCTGAAGGCATACGGAAACGGCGAAATCAGTAGCGCTCTCAGCCGCCTGGAGCACGTCATCGAGCTTGCCAAACGCGCCCCTGGTCACCCCGAGACCGAAGCGCAGTATTTGGCTCTCTACCGGCAGATCCGCTCCGAGCGCGATGAGCTCGACCGCGCTTATGGGGAAGCGAAAAAGGCGCTCGAGTCGCAGAACTACGATAAAGCCCTTGAGATCTGTAAGGATGTGTTGCGGCGCCGCCCGCGCGAACTGCTGTTCCAGGCGCTCGAACTCGAAATCGGGGAAGAGCGCCGCAGAAACGCTTCTTCGCGCGTTGCCGATTTCCACCGCCGCATCGAAACCGAAGCCGATCTGGAGCGCAAGCTCGCATTGCTCAACGAAGCGGTCCGGGAATTCCCTGACGAACCAAGCTTCGTGCAGTTGCTCAAATCCGCGAAGCAGAAGCTCGCGTTAGTCAATTCAAGCGTGGGGCGCGCCCGGCAATACGAATCGCAAGGCCAATTTACGGAAGCCGCGAATCAGTGGGATGTGCTGCGCCGCATCTATCCGCAGTATCCTGGCCTCGATCACGAAATCCAGCGTTTGAGCCGTAAGCAGGAACAGTCCGCGAAGCAGGAGGCCAAAGCAAGCTGGCTTGAGAAGATCGATCGCACGCTCAATGACGGAGATTATTCAGGTGCCAGCTCGCTCGTTGAAGCAGCGCTAGGCGAATCGCCCCAGGACGGCGAGATCCTCCGGCGGAAACAGCAAGTGGAGCAGGCCGCGCAGCGCAGCAACCAGGCGCGCGATTTGTTGGAACAAGGCCAGCAATTCGCCAATGGCGGAAACGCGCTGAAGGCGATCGAGAAGCTGCGGGCCGCGCGCGAGCTCGACAACCGCAATCAATCCATCGCCTCCGCCCTGAGCACCAGCTTGATCCAACACGCCCGAGTGCTCGCCGATCAGGATTGGCGAGCGGCGATGCCTTTTGCCAAAGAGGCGCTGGACGTCAACCCAGGAGACCCGGCCGGCAAGAGCGTAATTTCCTTTCTGGAGAGCGTCCGCCGGCACGAAGAAGTGGAACGCTGCCTGGAAGAGTGCCATACACTTCAAAGCCAGGGAAGGATAGACGAAGCTCTGCAGCGTGTGGATCAGATGCTGCGCACCTTCAAAACGGAGCCTCGCCTGCTGCAATTGAAGCTGAGTCTGAAAGCGGCCGCAAGTGAAGCGCCCATAAGAAAACCCGCACCGGTCGCCTATTCCGCGGCGGCCAATGTCAGCGGTCCGGCCACCGTGCCCGCGGCAGTGCTTCCACCAAAGCGAAATGACCCCTGGTTTGATCCGTTCGAATCGCTCGAAGCGCGGACCGCGACTCAGCAAGCCAAGCGGGAGGACACGCCGCCACCGGCTCTTCCTCCGCGGATGGTTCTTCGGCGTGTACCGGCCGATGAGCCCGAGCAGCGCTTTCCGAATTGGAAGTGGTTCGCGGCCGCGGCCGCCCTTTTAATTGTCTTTGTTGCAGGCGCGGTATTGTTGCCCGTACTGAGCCATAAGAGCAAAGCGCAAACGCCCAGCCATGCGCCGGCTTCTGCTCAGGTGCAACAACCTGCGCCCGCGAACAAACCACAAACATCGCAGCCGTCGGCGCCGGCCCCAGCGCCGTCAAATCCGGAGCAAGCGCCTCCGCCGCAGACAACACCTGCAGTAAACCGCGAACCGGCGCCGTTTCAAGTCAGGACCAATCCGGACCAGGCAAACGTAATTGTGGATGGAAACAGCACGCTGGCCTGCCATTCGCCTTGCGAGTTGAAGTTGACCGCTGGTGACCACCAGATTTCAGCGTCCGCTCCTGGCTTTCCGTCCCTCGAGCGCACGATCTCGGTGCCGGACGACAGCGGACATATAATCGACCTCACTGCCGGTTTCGGAGCAGTGCGGGTGTCGGCGCCGGCTGGCGCAACGGTGTCGGTCGATGGTGAAGCCAAAGGTAAAATCCCCATCACGCTCCACGTTTTGCCAGGCACGCATCGAATTAAGATTGATGGACCCGATTTGGTTTGTGAGGGCTCGTTCAGCGTAGCCGCAGGGGGTTCTGCCTTCCTGTCCGGCTGCGGCCACCCGCAGCAGACAGCGGCCACCGAAAGCGCAAGGACAGAACCCAGACCGTAAGGGAGGGGTCTACGTCTCTTCGATTTTCCCCGCGAGTTCCACGCGGTCCATGGCCAGAAATTGCCGCACGTGGGGATGATCGCATTTCTCCAGTTCCGCTACTGGACCAAAATAGATCGCCCTGCCTTGATAGAGAAACACCACCGTATCCGCGACCTTGCGCATTAAATCGAGATCGTGCGTCACCACGATCGCGGTCAGGCCGATCCGGCGCTTCAGCCGGAGCATCAGGTTTCCCAAATCGTCGGACATGATGGGGTCCACCATCGTCGTCGGCTCGTCGTAGAGAATGCACTCCGGCTGCGCGGCCAGCGCCCTTGCAATTGCAACCGCGCGCTTGTAGCCTGTGGATAAATCGGCCGGATAGAGGTCCTTGAAGTTTTCGAGGTCGACCATCTTGAGCAGCCCGTTCACCACATCCTCTTTATTCTGCTCATCGTAGTCCTGCCGCTGCTCCACGGAAAACAGAATGTTTTCCCCCACACTGAGCGAGTCGAACAGCGCGCCGGACTGGAAAACCATTGTGACTTTCTTCCTAATGCGCTCCAGCTCGGTCTCCGACATGTGGGTGATGTCGGTATGGGCCACGATGACCTCGCCCTTGTCCGGCTTCATGAATCCCATAATGTGGCTGAGCGTCACCGATTTCCCTACCCCGCTGCGTCCAATAATTGCCAGCGTTTGTCCGGCATCCACATAAAAGCTGACGTCGATTAAGACGGGATGGTCAAACGCCTTACTGACATTGCGAAACTCAATGTAATGCGGATAGCCTTCGTCTGCCATGAATTATGTTCGTCCAGTCGTCGGGCGTGTTGATATTCCAGATCGGTTCTTCGATCTCCAGAAAACAGGGGTTCAGATCGCGTACGAATTCTGTCAGTTTTAACCGGTGCGCCTCAATCCGGGCGCGCACGGCGTCCAGGCAGGCGATCTGGTAAACGGCGCACAGCGGATGGACGATACCGGTGTTTTCCCTCGTAACCACGCAAAGCGCCCCGGTTCTTTCGGCCGTGCTCAGCAAATTCTCCAGCCAGGCAGGCTCCACCTCAGGCATGTCGCAGGCTAAAATCAGGTTGAATTCGCCCCGCGCGCTCGCGAGCGCCGCTTCGATGCCCGCGAGCGGCCCCAACCCCGGATGAAGATCCGGCAAACACTCCAGCTTCAGGTCGGAAAAACGCTCCGGCTGCCCGACCACTGCAACATTTCCAGCGACATTAGACACCTTCGCGGCCACATCTTCTATGAGAAAATGCGAATTCCAAACCAGACGCGCCTTGTCCTGGCCCATTCGCGAGCTTTGCCCGCCTGCGAGCACGAATCCCGCCCGGCGCATGTCCAAATACTAGCATTCGGAAGCGCCGATTCCGGGTATACTGGTACAAACAAAGACTATCGCTTTGGCATGGAACGAGACGATACCAGCCGCCGTCTATCAATGGCGGAGACCGGGGAGGGCCGAGCGTTTCTCGTAGCTCGCTGACTCATGTACAAACGCTTTCTGGCGCGGCGGATTGTCCCGGTTTCTTTAGCGACGGCATTACTTTCATTTGGCTCTCCGGCAAATAACCAAACTTCCGCAACTCCCCGGGTCCAAGCGATTCGCTTCTGGTCGTTCGGCGATGTCACGCGGATCGCAATCCAAACTGATGGCGAATATAAGCTGCAATCGGATCAAATTGAGAATCCTCCAAGGGTCTATTTCGACCTGACAGGTCTTCGGCCGCCCGCGACCGCTCACCGGGGCATGGAAACCATTCAAGTCGGAGATCATCGCGTCAAGCAGATCCGGGTAGCCGAAGTCAGTCCTGGACGGACGCGTATTGTCTTCGATCTCGAAGGCCCAGCCGACATCGTTTCCTCGCAGCTTGTGAACCCGGACCGGTTAATGATCGAAGTGCGGCCCAAAGGCGTACGGCCCTCCGGCATTTCGATCGCTCACAGCACGATGGGTTCGCGCCGCGTCGATCTCTCCGATCCGCCGGCGCCGAAGACCGATCCTGCTCCGGTTCAGCCTATCGAAACGAAATCCACGGCCGCACTGGTCCAGACACTTCCCCCTCCGCGCACGGCGGCGGCCACCGCGGCGGCATCCAAGGCCGTGCCTCGGACGCGAGAAGTCGAGATTGCCTCGCCCGCGAAGAGCCAGAGCGACGGGGATCGATCCCTGGTGCGCGTGTTTGGTCTGAAACTCGGCAAAGTAGTCATCGACGCGGGCCATGGCGGGCACGACACAGGGACCATCGGACGCAACGGCCTGATGGAGAAGGATCTCGTTCTGGATGTGGCGCTCCGGCTCGGGAAGCTGATCACCCAGAAATTGGGCGCCGAAGTGGTTTATACGCGTTCGAGCGATGTTTTCATTCCGCTGGAAGAACGAACGAAAATCGCCGACGCGGAAAAGGCCGATCTCTTTATATCCATTCATGCGAATTCTTCGCTTGATGCGGCCGCAACGGGTGTGGAAACGTACTATTTCAATTTGACCTCGGATAAGAGCGGCCTCGATCTGGCCACTCGGGAAAACGCGACGTCCACCAGCTCGATTTCGGATCTGAACGACCTTCTTCATAAGGCCGTTCTGCAGAACAAACTGGAAGAATCCCGCGAATTCGCGCAAAAAGTGCAGACCGCCCTGTGGGCCAGTTCCGTACACATGAATCGGCAATCGCGCGATCGAGGCGTGCGGCAGGCGCCGTTTGTGGTTTTGATCGGCGCCACAATGCCTTCTATTCTCGCCGAAATCGGATTTGTTTCGAATCCTCATGACGAGCGCTTGATGAAGCGCAACGATCAACGGCAGAAAATTGCCGAAGCGCTGTACCGCGGAATTTCGCAATATGCGAATACGTTAAGCCACGTGCAAATGGCTCGTACGCGCACAGAATAGCGTTGTTTATTCTTCCCGGCAAATTCCGCGCTTGCTCCTGCTGACAAACTCTACGAGGTGCCGGGCAGATTCGGATTTGCATTCGGCTTCGATTCTTTCCAACGCCTCCTGCAGTTTCAGCCCCGCGCGGTACAGCAATCGATACGCCGTCTTTAATTCCTGAATCTCCTCACGCGAAAAACCTGCCCGCCGCAGACCCACGATGTTCAATCCCTTTGCCGCCACGTTGAAATCGGAATAGAGAAAAAACGGGGGCACGTCGCTGTTGACGCGCGTGTTCCCTCCGATCATCGCCAGCCGGCCGATTTTCGAATATTGGTGAACCACAACGCCGCCGGAAATAAATGCCTGGCTCTCGACTTCTACATATCCCGCAATCAGCGCGCAACTCGCGACGACGATATTGTCATGCAAAATGCAATTATGCGCGATATGCCCGGACGTCATGATGTAGTTGTCGTTCCCGATGCGTGTCTCCGATTCCGGTTGCGTGCCCCTCGAAATCGTGTAATGCTCGCGGATTTTGTTCCGGTCTCCAATCACCAAATAACTACGCTCGCCCGTGAATCCCTTGTCGAGCGGATCGGTGCCCAACACAGTTCCCGCCGAGATTTCGTTGGCGTTTCCCATCGTCGTCCAGCGTTTTACGTAGACGTACGGTTCCAGTAGGCAACGCGAGCCAATCACCACGTCCTGCTCGACGACGCAAAATTCGCCGATGCGGGTGCCGGGCCCGATCACGGCGTCCGGATGTACACGCGCAGTAGGGGACACCGAAGCAGATGAATCGATGGGCATTCATGCTAATTATCGAGGCATGCCCTCTCTGACTGTGGCCCGCATTGCGGAGATTTGCGGTGGTAAAGCTGAAGGAAATTCAGAACGGCTGATTACGGGCGCAAATACGCTTGAGAACGCTACGGAATCGGAACTCTCGTTCGTGGCAAACAAACAAGCCGCAGAAGCGGCGCCACATTCACGGGCGGGCTGTCTGATTGTTCCTCTTGCGTTTGGAACAAGCGGTGCCCGCCCGCTGATTCGCTGTGAAGATCCGCGCTCCGCTTTTGCACGAGTGCTAACGGTACTGTACCCGCGCAAGCGGCCCGCGCCCTCCATTCATTCCACCGCTATCATCGATCCGAATGCCCGCGTGGCTTCCTCGTGCAGCATCGGGGCCTATGTCACGATTGGCGCTGGTACTCACATCGGGGAAAACGTCTCGATTGGAAATTGCTGTTCGATTGGCGAGCAGATCACAATTGGGCCGGACAGTACTCTCTATGACAATGTAACCATCTACGACCATGTGCGCGTGGGAGCCCGGGTGATCCTGCATTCCGGCTGTGTGTTAGGCGCGGATGGCTTCGGCTTCACGCTTTCCAATGATCGCTATGAAAAATTTCCTCAGGTCGGAACTGTCGAAATCGAAGACGACGTGGAGATTGGCGCGAACTGTTGCGTAGACCGCGCTGCCCTCGGAATCACGCGCATTCGTCAGGGCGCCAAGCTGGACAATTTGGTTCACGTCGCGCACAACTGCGATATCGGCAGACACGTAGTGATCGCTGCGCAGACTGGTTTTTCCGGCAGCGTCACAGTCGGAGACTACGCCGTGATCGGCGGTCAGGCCGGTATTGGAGAAAAAGCCAAGATCGATGCGAAAGCGATCGTCGGCGGCAAAAGCGGAATTCTCACCGGACAGAGGGTCCGCGCGGGAGAACCCGTCTGGGGTATACCCGCGCGGCCATTGCGGCAACATCTCAAGGGACTCGCCAATGTAGCGAAGCTTTCCGGTCTGCGTGAAGAGGTTCGCGAAATCAAAAGAAAATTAGGCGGCCGTTGAAGCCGCCGGATTCACGCGGTAGCCGCCCGTTCGAGGATGTGGTGGACCTGGCAAACCATGGACTGAATCTGCTGCAGCCGCGCGCAGACGTCCTCGTCGGCGGACTTGAGCTCCAGGTAATAGGCTAGCGTTTCAATAATGCCGAGCGGCTGACGAACTTCATGAATCAAATCGTTCAAAGCGGCAGGAGTGGCGCCTGCGGGGTGAGGGCGATCGACGTCGCCGCCGGCGAGCGATAAACGCTCTTGCCGGAGTACAGAAAGCGGTGAACTCAATTTATTCATTGTTGTCTGGCGCTCCAGTCTGCTGTACCAGGCTGGAATTCCTCAACCGTTCGATTGTGAACCCGTGCGTAGGCCGGAGTCAATAGTAGGAGCGCAAATTAATACTGAGTACTTGCGCGAGTCCTCAGTGTGATATTCTCAGGACGTATACCGTCGCGTGGGCCTGTGGCGCAGTTGGGAGCGCGCTTCCATGGCATGGAAGAGGTCGAGAGTTCGAATCTCTCCAGGTCCACCAACCTCATCCATTAAACCCGCCGCATCCGAACTGTATTCACAGTGTGATCTTGGCTCTTCTCCAAAATGAGATGCGCACGTTCACGCGTCGGCCCGATGTTCTCGTGCAGGTTGAGCAAGTTAATTTCCTTCCAGATTTGCCGCGCCGTTTCGATGGCCTCCGTCTCGCTCAAAAATGCATACCGGTGGAAATACGACGCCTCGTTCTGGAATACCGTATCGCGCAGCCGGAGAAAACGCTCGATATACCAGCGCTCGATCGTCTGTTCGTGTGCATTTAAGTAGATCGAAAAATCGAAGAAATCCGACACGAACACACGCGATAATCCCTGCTGCTCATTCGGCGATTGAAGAACGTTTAATCCCTCCAATATCAGAATGTCGGGCTGCTTCACCCAATGCACTTCACCAGGAACGATGTCGTAATGCAAATGAGAATATACCGGCGCTGAGACTTCGGGAACTCCCGCTTTTACATCGGCGAGAAAGTACAGCAATGCGCGCTGGTTGTAGCTCTCGGGAAAGCCCTTGCGCCGCATTAATCCGCGCCGTTCCAGGATGCTGTTCGGATAGAGAAATCCGTCGGTCGTGACGAGTTCGACCCGGCGATGATCGGGCCACCGTGCAAGCGACGCGCGCAATACACGTGAAAACGTGCTTTTCCCTACTGCGACACTACCCGCAATTCCAACAATGTACGGAACCTTTTGCGGCACGGTCTCGCCCAGAAACTCGCGTCTCGCGGCATGCAGGTGCTGAACGGCCGCGACGTGCAGATTCAAGAGCCGCGACAAAGGGACGTAAATATCTTCCACTTCCGCAAGCGAAACCTGCTCATTGATGCCGCGCAGCGCAGCCAGATCTTTCTCATTCAGAAGAAGCGGCGTGTTCGCCCGCAGAGCTTTCCATTGTTCGCGGTCGAAATCGATATAACGGCTAAAAACGGCCGGCGGAGCTGGCGAAATGAGAGGTTGCAAGCTGACGGTTGCAGTTTACCATTGAATTGAACGATGGCGTTTTCCGGACGGCTGCTATTTCCGTTCCTTACAGTGTTGGCACTAACTCCCTGCTGGGCAGACGAACCGTCGCTTGCGATCGTGCAGGCGGGAGTGCAGGCATCCGACGATGCTCCCTTTGCTTCTCCTGCCTACCAGTTTTACCCGGGCGATTTCCTGTTTTTCACATTCGACGTCGCGGGATTTACTGTCAAGTCGAACCCGGATAACGACACGCGAAGAATTTCTCTGAAATACACGATCACTCCGGAGGATTCGAACTCGGTCGCGCTCGCGCCGCCCGCGACCGGCGCCATTCAAGCCGAATTAAATCCGGAAGACAAGAACTGGACGCCCAAGCGCCGCGCCAATTTTCATCTCCCTTCGTTCGTAGCCGCCGGAGAGTACCACGTTCATGCCGTGGTGGAAGACCAATTCGGGAAGACACAGATTGCGAAGGACTATCCGTTTCGGATTGGCGGAATCGCGATCCGGCCTTCGCCCAGCCTCAGCGTGGAGAATTTCCGATTCTTTCGAAACCCAGATGACCGGCAACCGCTGGAAGTTCCGGCCTATAGTCCGGGAGACAAAATATACGCCAAGTTCGATATGGTTGGCTATAAATTTGGCCAGGACAACCAATATCATGTGGCCTATGGATTGCTGGTCACGAGACCAGACGGCAAGCCGTTTATACGGCAGCCGAACGCTGCGAACTTAACAGACACTAGTTTCTATCCAGCGCAGTTCGTGCCGGGGGTACTTGAATTGACGACGCCTCCCAACTCCGAACGAGGGGCGTACATCATTATCCTGAGTGTTCGCGACCTGATCGGGAATCAGACCTACGAGATCAAGCAGTCCTTCAGCATTGAGCAGTAAGTTGGCGCAACCTCTTGATTCCTTCGAGGAAATTGTCAGGCGGCGTGATCAGGCTCACGACGATATAGGGCTCGCCCGGCATGTCGAAGAAATAGCCTGGCTGAACCACGACTTCGCACTCATCCAAAAGACGGCTCACCCATTCGTCTTCACTCCAGGTCTTCGGCAACTGAATCACCGCCGACCAACCGCCTTCGAGATGCAGCGGTTGCGCCGGGCTGTCGCGCAGCAGCTCCTGTAGGCGAGTCCGGTTTCCCCGCGTGCGCCGTCCAATCCGGTGCTGAATCTCCTCGCCGATTTCAAATAGGCCCGGCAAGGCCACCTGAACCGGAGTGCTCACGGATAGATAAGCGTCGAGAACCAGTTCCAAGCGCTGCCTGGCAAGCGCCTGCTCCGGTTCCGGACCGTTGATGGCGATCCAGGCGAGCTTCATCTGCGGCATTCCGCAGGCTTTCGATAAACCGTTCAGTGAAAAACTGAGTGTTGCATCCAAGCCGATGAAGCTGCTGGTTCGATTTTGGTCGGCCGTGAACGCGTAATCCATGAAAACTTCGTCTGAGATAACCGGGAGCCCGTGTTCTCTCGCCAGATCTGCCAAAGCCATCGCTTCCGAATTCTTGAGAAACGAACCCGTCGGGTTATTCGGGTTAACGGTGACAATGGCGCGGGTCCTATCGGAAATGTGCTCCCGTAAATTCGCGAAATCGATGAACCAGCTCCCGTCATATAAGAGACGGTATGGCACGGAGCGCACGCCTTCAAAAGAAGCCAAATATTCGAACAATGGATACGACGGCACTGGCACCAGCACTTCGCCGTCAACATCGCAAAACAGTTTAAATAACGATGCGTATGCCTCGCTGGTGCTGGCCGTAATCAGGATCTGCGACGGCGAAATCTCGATGTCGCGGCGCTTGTGGTATTCCGCAATCGCGATTCTGGCTGATTCTTTGCCGGTGGGCTCCGGTTCGTACGCAAAGCTTTCGATACGGCCGTAAAGATTGCTGATTTGGGAATGGGGATAGTCGGGGAAAACGGCTGTCGGATTCGAAATAGTGAGGTCCAGGAGTTTGGCGCCTTTCCGGCGCTTGTTTTCGATCGCTAGGGTGAGAGAGTTCGGAGGACAGGACCAGGACAACCGATGCGAGTACCGGTACAAATAGCTACTCTGCCATGATTGTCCTGGCTTCGCAAGGAGATTGGGAGGGTGCCACGCGAAGATTAAAAACCCAGGAACGCGCCGCCTGCCCAAGCAACGCGCCCCTGAGTTTTCATGCCGGGGGCCCAATCCCGGCATGTTCCACGTCCGTTATTCGCCAGAAGCTCAACCGGAGTGCGGAAGCTCGCCCAAGCCGCCGCACCCATAGCGTGATGACCGGCACGCCTGGGAGCAGTTCTGGTTCTAACGAACGTGAAAACTTAATTTCTGTTGTTGTGAATTCGTCCTGCCGACGGCAGTGAAGACCGTGCGTTCCACGCAGGATCCACCATCCAGCACCAAGGCTGGCTCTAATACTTCATTTTCAAACTTCTGTACCTGATCCGCCGCAAAGATCGGCTTCAGATTCGAGAAAATTTGCTGAGCGGCGAGCGACCCGACCGCCGCTCCCGTAAGCACTCCAGGCGGAACGCCATATTTGGACGAGCTTAGCAGGGAGAGCACCTCCGTTGCCGAGTTCAGCATCAGGGCAACGATGTTGCCGGCGCTCCGGTTCTGGTTATGCAGAATCGAGGCCAGCATAATGTCGCGGCCGATCGGCTTCAGATCCGCGGTGGATTGCGAGAGAGCCTGATAAATTTCGCTGCTGACCACCGACTGCTTGGCATCCGTTACATTGCAGATGCTCAAATCATAGGCGCCCACGCCCTTCGGCAGCCTGCCGTAGTTTTGCTGTATGAGGCCTTTCGGAATGGCGGTTCCTGTCACAACGAACGTGCTCTGAGCAAAGCCTAGAGCCGAGAAAGCCACCAACCCAAAAGCCGTTAAACGAACGCTCTTCATTGCATCTCCTGCGCTGATTTGTTTCCGCAACGCGCTTTCTGATTCAGGTGTACCGCGCAGCGTTCGCCGGGGCTGGATTTTTTTTGGCTAAGTGTTTGATTCGCGGGAAGATAATTTTTTTTTGAAAAGTGTGACCCACGGAGGATGTCCGGAATTTAGTTGAAACAGCGACTCGGGCCGGAGCCGTGATAGGCGCCGGCAAAACCGTTTTCCAGAAGAACAGGAGAGTCGCTGATGAAGAAACAGTATCAGATCAACAA
>Ga0070741_10001911_pt1 | contig 59171 bp, 50 predicted proteins | sample Coa_R1_4_FD_66440 | JGI IMG/M metagenome (GOLD analysis project Ga0070741, IMG submission 66440) | Surface soil microbial communities from Centralia Pennsylvania, which are recovering from an underground coalmine fire - Coalmine... | ecosystem: Environmental > Terrestrial > Soil > Unclassified ...
GTGACGCAGACTGTGATACGCACTGGGCTCGCCTCCTTTGTGACCTTCACCAGCCACTTCGTGAGGTGAGCCTAGTGCCCTCCTTCCTCGGTTCCGCGGAACCTCCCTCGGGACGCATCCCCCGGGTCCCCGCGCCGGTTGACAGCGCCAGATCCGTCCGTAGACTGGGGAGACCATGTCGAGCTTCGCGAGGAACCGCGGGAAGCAGCAGGCCCTCGTACTTATTCGCTAGGCGCGGGCAGGCCCGAGAGGCCTGTGCCGCGCCGGACGCCCTCCGCAGCCGCGGGGGGTTTTTTCTACCCCTGGAACGGAACCCCGGAGCCCGCAGACCTCCCAGAACCACTCGAGCCGGCAGGAAGGAGCACCACCATGAGATACGAGTTCGAACGAGGCGGCCACACCGTGGCAAGCGTCCTGTGGGAGGGTCCCGGTCAGGTCGAGATCGACGTGGCCGACCCCGCCGAACGCTCGCGGTTCGACCGGTTCTTCGGCGCCGAGGTCGTCTACATGGACGCCGGCGTCGACTTCGGCGGCGGGATGGGCGAGGGCGGTCTCACCACCCGCCGGCGCGACTGGACGCCGTGGGAGTTCGAGCGCGCATGCCGCAACCTGGCGCACGAGCTCGGCTGCACGGTCCGGCGCGTGGAGACCGGACCGGTCGAGGCCCGGCCGACGGGGGTGGGCGCTCGATGAAGGTCACCGGCGCCCAGGCGCTGTTCAAGGCGCTCGAGGGCGAGGGGGTCGAGGTGATCTTCGGCATCCCCGGCGGGGCGATCTTGCCGGCCTACGACCCGCTGATCGACTCAAAGATCCGTCACGTCCTGTGCCGCCACGAGCAGGGCGCGGGACACGCGGCGGAGGGCTACGCGTGGGCAACCGGGAAGGTCGGGGTGTGCATGGCCACCTCCGGGCCCGGCGGCTGCAACCTCGTCACGGCGCTCGCCGACGCCAAGATGGACTCCGTCCCGATCGTGGCGATCACGGGACAGGTTCCCACCCCGGTGGTGGGCAACGACGCGTTCCAGGAAGCCGACATCACCGGGATCACGATGCCGATCACCAAGCACAACATGCTCGTGAAGCGGCCCGACGAGGTCGCCCGCTCGATCCGCGAGGCGTTCCACATCGCGCGGACCGGCCGCCCCGGCCCCGTGCTCGTCGACCTCCCCAAGGACGTCCTGATCGGTGAGACCACGTGGTCGTGGCCGGAGACGGTGGACCTGCCGGGGTACCGGCCGACCACCAGGGGCAATCTCCGGCAGGTCCGCACCGCCGCCCGCCTGATCTTCGAGTCGCGCCGCCCCGTGCTGTACGTGGGCGGGGGCGTGATCAAGGCCGATGCGTCGAAGGAGCTGTTCGCGCTCGCGACCGACGGCGAGCTGCCGGTCGTCACGACGTTGATGGCCCGCGGCGCGTTCCCCGACACGCACGAGCTCGCGCTCGGCATGCCGGGCATGCACGGCGCGTACACGGCCGTGACGGCGATGCAGAAGGCGGACCTGCTGGTCGCGCTCGGCGCTCGCTTCGACGACCGGGTGACCGGCCAGCTCGCGACGTTCGCGCCCCACGCCAAGGTGATCCACGTCGACATCGACCCGGCGGAGATCGGAAAGAACCGGGCGGCCGATGTGCCGATCGTCGGCGATGCGCGCGACGTGATCGCCAAGCTCCACGCCGAGCTTCGCCGCTTGCAGGAGGAGCGCGGCGGCGTCCCCGACCGCCGGGAGTGGTTCGCGCAGCTCCGTGAGTGGCAGCGGCTCCACCCGTTCCGCCACGAGCAGTCGGCGGATGGACCCCTCAAGCCCCAGTTCTGCGTCGAGCGCCTGTACGAGCACGCGAAGGATGCGATCGTGGTGGCCGGCGTCGGCCAGCACCAGATGTGGGCCTCGCAGCTCTGGCGCTTCGACGAGCCCCGTACCTGGATCAACTCGGGCGGGCTCGGGACGATGGGGTTTGCGGTCCCGGCGGCGCTCGGGGCGAAGGTCGGCCGGCCCGACCGCCGGGTGGTCGCGATCGACGGCGATGGTTGCTTCCAGATGACGGCGCAGGAGCTCGCGACCTCGCGGACCGAGCACGTCCCGTTCGTGACGGCCATCATCAACAACGCCCACCTCGGGATGGTGCGCCAGTGGCAAGAGCTCTTCTACGAGGAGCGCTACTCGCAGGTCTACCTGTCCCACGACGTGCCCGACTACGTGAAGCTCGCCGAGGCCTACGGGGCGGTGGGGCTCCGCGCGGAGCATCCCGACGAGGTCGATCCCGTGATCGAGAAGGCGCTGTCCGTGGAGGACCGCAGCGTCGTGATCGACTTCCGCGTCGACCCCCGCGAGATGTGCTTCCCGATGGTTCCCGCCGGCGCGTCGAACGACGACATCGTTCTGGGCCCCGAGGGCCTCAAGCCCGTGAAGGATCCGGAGGAGGCGCCCGTCGCATGAACGGGAGCCTGCACACGATCTCGGTGCTGGTGGAGGACAAGCCGGGCGTGCTCACGCGCGTCGCCGGCCTGTTCGCGGCGCGCGGGTTCAACATCGACTCGCTCGCGGTGGGGCCCACCGGCGACGACCACCTGTCCCGAATGACGATCGTGGTTCGCGTCGACCGCAAGCCGCTCGAGCAGGTCACCAAGCAGCTCAACAAGCTCGTCAACGTGATCAAGATCCTCGAGCTCGAGCCCGGCGAGGCCGTCGAACGCGAGCTCATGCTGGTCAAGGTCCGGGCCGGCGGGGAAGCCCGCCAGCGCGTCATGGAGATCGCGACGGTCTTCCGCGCGAACGTGGTGGACGTGACGCGCGCGACCCTCACGCTCGAGGTCACCGGCAAGCCCGAGAAGCTGGAGGCGCTCCTCGACCTGCTCCGGGACTTCGGCGTGGTGGAGCTCGTGCGGACCGGCCGGATCGCGCTCGCCCGGGGCGACAAGGGCATCCGCCAGCGACTGCGGAAGGCGGCGGGCGCGGAGCCCGTCGGGGAGTGGACCGGAGGCGGTGTCTGACCGCCGAGATTCCACTAGTCCGTAACAGACTAGTCGGCACGCGAGAGAGGACATGCGGATGGCGACGATCTACCGCGAGAGCGACGTGGACCGCTCCGCGCTGGAGGGCCAGCGGATCGCGATCCTCGGGTTCGGGAGCCAGGGCCACGCGCACGCGCTCAATCTGAAGGACTCGGGGCACGACGTCCGGGTCGGTCTGCGCGAGGGCTCGAGGTCGTGGGAGGCAGCCGCGTCGGCCGGCCTGCGGGTCCTGCCGACCGCCGAGGCGGCGGCCGAGGGCGACGTGGTCATGGTGCTGCTGCCCGACACCGCCCACGCTGCCGTCTACGCGGCCGATGTGGCGCCGAACCTGAAGCCCGGCGACATGCTGATGTTCGCGCACGGGTTCAGCATCCACTTCGGCACGGTCGTGCCGCCCGAGGGCGTCGACGTCACGATGATCGCGCCCAAGGGCCCCGGGCACCTCGTGCGCCGGACGTTCGAGCAGGGGATCGGCACGCCGGCGCTCGTCGCCGTCCAGCAGGACGCGACCGGCCGGGCGCTCGCGCGCGCCCTCGCCTACGGCGCCGGGATCGGGGCCGCTCGGGCCGGGATCATCCAGACGACGTTTCGGGAGGAGACCGAGACCGACCTCTTCGGCGAGCAGACCGTGCTCTGCGGCGGGATCTCCGAGCTCGTGAAGAGCGGGTTCGACACGCTCGTCGAGGCCGGGTACCAGCCCGAGATCGCCTACTTCGAGTGCCTGCACGAGATGAAGCTCATCATCGACCTCATCTACGAGGGCGGGCTGTCGTGGATGCGGTACTCGGTCTCCGACACCGCCGAGTGGGGCGACTACCAGAGCGGGCCGCGCGTGATCGACGAGGGCGTGCGCGAGCGGATGCGGCAGGTCCTGTCGGAGATCCAGAGCGGTGCCTTCGCGAAGGAGTGGATCGGGGAGGCCGAGGCCGGCTTCCCCCACTTCCTTGCCCTGCGGCGGGAGGAGCGCGCCTCGCGCATCGAGCAGGTGGGGCGCGAGCTACGAAGGATGATGCCCTGGCTGGAATCCGAGAAGAAGGTGGCTCCCGATGCCTGACGACGTAGTACGCATCTTCGATACGACGCTCCGCGACGGCGAGCAGGCCCCCGGCATCGCCCTCACGAAGGCCGAGAAGGTCGAGATCGCGGAGCAGCTCGCCCGTCTCCGCGTCGACGTGCTGGAGGCGGGCTTTCCCATCTCGAGCGAGGGCGAGTTCGAGGCGGTTCGCGAGATCGCGACGAGCGTGCGCGGGCCCGTGATCGCGGCGCTCGCCCGCGTGACCACCGGCGACATCGAGCGCGCGGCCGAGGCCCTCAAGGGCGCCGAGCGCTGGCGCATCCACACGTTCATCTCGACGAGCCAGATCCACATGCAGGACATGCTCCGGATGTCGCACCAGCAGGTGATCGACGCGATCCGCGAGGGCGTGACGCTCGCCGCCTCGTACACGGACGACGTCGAGTTCTCCGCCCAGGACGCCACGCGCACGGAGCTCGACTTCCTGCTCGAGTGCTTCCGCGTGGCGGTCGAGGCCGGCGCCACGACCATCAACGTGCCCGACACCGTCGGCTACGCGATGCCGCACGAGTTCGGCGAGCTCGTGAGCACGGTGCGCGAGCGCGCGCCCGAGCACGTGGTGGTCTCCACGCACTGCCACAACGACCTGGGCCTCGCGGTGGCCAACTCGCTCGCCGGGATCGTGAACGGCGCCCGTCAGGTCGAGGTCGCCGTGAACGGCATCGGCGAGCGGGCCGGCAACTGCTCGCTCGAGGAGGTCGCGATGATCGTGCGCACCCGCGGGCAGGCGCTCGGCGTTCGGCACGGGCTGAACACCAGGGAGATCGTGCGCACCTCCCGGCTGGTCGCGATGACGACGGGCTACTCCGTGCAGCCGAACAAGGCCGTGGTCGGCGCCTCCGCCTTTGCCCACGAGTCGGGGATCCACCAGCACGGCGTGCTCGCCAACCGCGCCACCTACGAGATCATGGATCCCCTCGAGATCGGCCTCGAGGGCAACCGGATCGTGCTCGGCAAGCACTCGGGGCGTCACGCCTTCGCCGACGCGCTCGACAAGCTGGGGATCCGCCTCGACCCCGAGCACCTGGACCGGGCGTTCGCCCGGTTCAAGGAGCTCGCCGACCGCAAGATCCAGCTCACCGACCAGGACCTCCAGGCGATCGTCTCGGAGGAGATCGGCGGCGGCGAGGAGGACCTGTTCGTTCTGGAGTCGGTCGTCGTGGGCGGAGGGACCCACCTCGAGCCCCGGGCGACCGTCCACCTGCGCCGCGGCGACGAGGTCGTCGAGGAGTCGGCGATGGGCGACGGCCTGATCGATGCCGTGATGGGGGCCATCCAGCGCGCGACCGGCACGCCGGCGACCCTCGTCTCGTTCAACGTGTCGAGCGTCACCGGCGGCTCGGACGCCCTCGGCGACGTGGTCGTCCAGCTCGCCGTCGACGGGCGGCGCGTCACCGGGCGCGGGGTGGCGACCGACGTGGTGGAGGCGAGCGCGCGCGCCTACCTCGCGGCGATCAACCGGGCGCTCCAGGCTCCGCCGGCCGGGTCGAAGCGCACCACGGAGGCATGGCCCTCGTGAGCCGGGGGTACCGGGTCGGCGTAATCCCCGGCGACGGGACCGGGCCGGAGGTCGTTCGCGAGGGGCTGAAGGTCCTCGAGGCCGTGCGCGAGGGGTTCGACGTCGAGCTCGTCGCGTTCGACCTCGGCGCCGAGCGCTACCTCCGCACCGGCGAGGTCCTGCCCGACGAGGACCTGGAGACGATGCGGGGACTCGACGCGATCTTCCTGGGCGCGGTGGGCGACCCGCGGGTCAGGCCGGGGATCCTCGAGCGAGAGCTGCTGCTCCGGATCCGCTTCGAGCTCGACCAGTACGTCAACCTCCGGCCGGTGGTTCGGTACCCCGGCGTGCGGACGCTCGTGCCCTCCCACGCCGAAGGCGACGTGAACTTCGTCGTCGTGCGGGAGAACAGCGAGGGCCTGTACACGGGGGCGGGCGGGTTCCACCGCAAGGGCACGCCCCACGAGGTCGCCGTCCAGGAATCGATCAACACGCGCCGGGGGGTCGAGCGGATCGTGCGGTACGCGTTCGAGCTCGCCCGAGCGCCCGGGCGCCGCGGCAAGGTGACGCTCGTCCACAAGACCAACGTGCTCACGTTCGCGGGGGACCTCTACCAGCGCGTGGTCGACGAGGTGGCGCGGGAGTACCCTGCCGTCGAAACCGACTACGTGCACGTCGACGCCGCGTGCATCTACTTCCTCGACCAGCCCTCGCGATTCGACGTGATCGTCACTGACAACATGTTCGGCGACATCATCACGGACCTCGGGGCGATGATCCAGGGCGGGATGGGGATCGCCGCGGGGGGCAACATCAACCCCGAGGGCGTCTCGATGTTCGAGCCGATCGGCGGCACCGCGCCGGACCACACCGGGAAGGACACGATCAACCCGCTCGCGGCGATCGGAGCGATGGGGATGCTGCTCGAGGAGATCGGGGAGCGCGCGGCGGCCTCCCGCGTCGACGCGGGCATCCGCTTTGCCTGCTCGAAGCTGCACTCGATGCGGGCGGGCGAGATGGGGTACACGACCTCCGAGGTCGGCGACCTCGTCGTGGAGGGGGCGACCGCCTCGTGAGCGGATCCGGTGCCCCGGGCGGCGCCCGCGTCGAGCTGTACGACACGACGCTGCGCGACGGTGCGCAGCGGGCCGGGCTGTCCTACTCGATCGAGGACCGGCTGCGGATCCTGCACCGGCTGGACTCGATGGGATTCCCGTTCGTCGAAGGTGGGTGGCCCGGGGCGAACCCGCGCGAGACCGAGTTCTTCCGCCTGGCCACGAAGGAGCGGCTCACCCGGGCGACGCTGACGGCGTTCGGGATGACGCGGAAGGCGGGTGAGCGCGCCGACGCGAGCCCGGTGCTCCGCGACCTCCTCGAGGCCGGCACCGAGGTCGTCTGTGTGGTGGGCAAGGCCTGGGACCTGCACGTGACGGAGGCGCTCCGCACCGACCTCGACGAGGGCCTCGCGATGGTCCGGGACTCGATCGCGTTCCTACGGCGCGAGGGGCGCCGGGTGTTCTTCGACGCCGAGCACTTCTTCGACGGCTACCGGCGCAACTCCACGTTCTCGATGGCCGTCCTTGCCGCCGCGGAGGAGGCCGGCGCCGAACGCCTGGTCCTGTGCGACACGAACGGAGGCACGCTGCCGGCGGAGATCGCCCGGGTGGTTCGGGAGGTCGCCGAGCGCACCTCGGTGCGCCTCGGCATCCACGTGCACAACGACGCCGGGTGCGCGGTCGCGAACTCCCTGGCGGCCGTCGAGGCGGGGGCGTTCCAGGTCCAGGGCACCGTCAACGGCTACGGGGAGCGAACCGGCAATGCCGATCTCGTCCCGGTCGCCGCCAACCTCGCGCTCAAGATGGGCGTGCGGGCGCTCCCGCCGGAGTCGCTCGAGCGGTTGACCGAGCTCGCCCACTACGTGGCGGAGATCGCGAACGTGACGCCCGACTCCCACCAGCCCTACGTCGGGCGGTACGCGTTCACGCACAAGGCGGGGCTCCACACGAGCGGGGTGTCGCGGTTCGCGGAGGCCTACGAGCACGTCCCGCCCGAGCTGGTCGGCAACCGCCGGGGCGTGGTCGCCTCGGACCTCGGCGGGCGCTCGACGATCCAGATGAAGGCCGAGGAGCTCGGGCTCGAGCTCCGGCCCGAGGCGATCCCTGGGCTCCTCGCCGAGCTGAAGGACCGGGAGGCGCGCGGGTACACCTTCGAGCTCGCGGATGCCTCGCTCGAGCTGCTCATCCGCCGCCACGACGGGTGGGTGCAGCCGTTCTTCGAGATCGAGAGCTACCGGGTCCACGTGGAGCAGCGGGGCACGGAGGAGCCGCTCGCCGAGGCGACCGTGAAGGTGAGCGCGAACGGCAGCCGCCACATCGAGAGCGCCGAGGGGCACGGCCCCGTGGGAGCGCTCGACAACGCGCTGCGCAAGGCTCTGGCCAACGAGTACCCGGAGCTCGAGCACATCACGCTCGAGGACTACCGGGTGCGCGTGCTGGACGAGAACATCGGGACGGGGGCGACGGTGCGGGTCCTGATCGATACCTCCAACGGCCAGCGGGAGTGGACCACCGTCGGCGTCTCCGAGAACATCATCGAGGCCTCGTGGGAGGCGCTCACCGACGGCTACCTCTACGGTCTGCTGCACCCCCGGGAGGACCCCGACGGCTCCTGAGCGACCGCCGGGGGTGCGGATCCGGGAGGCGGAGCCCCCCGACGCGCCCGCGCTCGCCGAGCTCCACGTGCGCGCGTGGCAGAGCGCCTACCGTCGCCAGCTCTCCGACGAGTTCCTCGACGGGCTCCGCGTGGAGGACCGGCTCGAGATGCACCGGCGGGCGCTCGAGCACCCGTCGCCCGAGCTGCGGACCTGGGTGGCCGAGGACGGCGGCCGGATCGTGGGGTTCGCCGTTACCGGGCGCAGCGAGGACGGCGACGCGGGCGAGCGGACCGCGGAGGTGTACGCGATCTACCTCGACCCCGGGCGGGTGGGAACCGGCCTCGGCCGGACCCTGTTCGAGCACGCCGTCCGGGACCTCGCCGACCGCGGCTTCGAGACCGCCACGCTCTGGGTCCTGGAGTCGAACGCGCGCGCTCGCCGCTTCTACGAGCGCGCCGGATGGCGGCTCGACGGGACGGTCTCGGCCGAGCGGGTGGACTGCGAGATGCGCCCCACCGTGCGGTATCGGGTTGCGCTCGGCTGAGGCCTCCGGGCGTCAGCTCGAGAGCTCGCGCTCCCGCCGCTCGAGCGTCTCGCGGTCGGCCAGCAGCTGGTCGACCCCCTCCATCGGCAGCGGCCGCGCGAAGTAGAAGCCCTGTCCGAGGTCGCAGTGCAGGGAGAGGAGCTTCTCGAGCTGGTCGGCCCGCTCGATCCCCTCCGCCACCGGTCGGAGCTTGAGGATGCCGGCGAGCTCGATGATGGCGGCCGTGAGCGCCGACTCCTCGCCTCCCTCGTTCACGCCGTCGACGAAGGACTTGTCCACCTTCAGGATGTCGACCGGGAACCGGCGGATGTAGTTCAGCGATGAGTACCCGGTGCCGAAATCGTCCACCGCGAGCTTGACGCCGAGCTCCTTCAGCTCGGCCAGTCGCTGGATCGACAGGTCCATGTCCTGCATCATCACGCTCTCGGTGATCTCCAGGATCAGGCTCTCGGGCTCGAGGCCGGTCTCCATCAGCGTCTGGGCGACCTCGTCCACGATCTCCGGACGCTGGAGCTGGCGGGCCGAGAGGTTGACGGCCATGTGGAGCGGCGGGTCGGTCGGGAACCGTTCGTGGAGCGCGACCGCCTGCTTGCACGCCTCTCGCAGAACCCACCGGCCGATCGGGACGATGAGGCCGGTCTCTTCGGCGAGCGGGATGAAGTCGAGCGGGGGGATCATCCCCCGGTGCGGGTGGTTCCACCGGAGCAGGGCCTCCAGGCCGGAGACGCCGCCGCTCTCGAGCTCGATCACCGGCTGGTAGTGCAGGACGAACTCGCCTTGGTCGACCGCCCGCTGCAGGTCCGCTTTCAGCTCGAGGCGGCGGAGCGCGGTGTCGTGCATCGCCGGCTGGAAGATCTGATAGCGGCCCTTGCCGTTCTCCTTCGCCATGTACATCGCCACGTCGGCATTGCGCAGCAGGTCGTCGGCGCCCTCCGGCACGCCGCCGGACGTCGAGGACGCGGTGGCGATGCCGATGCTGGCCCGGACGAACACCTCCTTCCCCTCGAGGAGGAACGGCCCCTCGAGCGCGGCCATGATGCGCGCGGCGACCTCGGCCGCCTCGGCGCCTTCCCCGCCGTCCTCCAGGAGGATCGCGAACTCGTCCCCACCCAGGCGCGCCGCGGTGTCGGCCGTGCGCAGGCAGGCGCGGAGCCGGTCGCCGACCTCCGCCAGCAGCCGGTCTCCGGCCGCATGGCCGAGCGAGTCGTTGATCGTCTTGAAGTCGTCCAGGTCCATCAGCAGGACCGAGACCGAGCGCTCGTCTCGGCTGAGTCGCTCGAGCGCGTGCTCCACGCGGTCCCGGAACAGCGCCCGGTTGGCAAGCCCGGTGATCGCGTCGTGGAAGGCCTGGTGCTGGAGCTGCTCCTCGAAGGCCTTGCGCTCGCCGATGTCGCGTGTGTTGAGCACGATCCCCCGGACGTTGGGGTCGTGGAGCAGGTTGGTGCGGAGCGACTCCACGTGCAGCCAGATGTCGTCGCTGTGCCGGACCCGGAACTCGATCAGCGCCGGGTGCGCGTCGCCGTCGCGGGCCCCGCTCATCAGGAACTGCAGGACCCGGGCCTTGTCCTCGGGATGGACGATCGAGGTGAGCCGCTCGCCCTCGAGGTCCTGGGGAGCGTACCCGAGCACGCGCTCGGCCGATTGGCTCACGTACCGGACGCGGCTGTCGGCGTCGACCACCATGACGACGTCCGAGGAGTTTTGGACGAGGGAGGAGAAGCGGGCCTCGCTCTGACGGCGGAGCAGGTCCTCCGTGAGCGCCGCGCTGTCGAGCGCCAGGGCGACCTGCGAGGACAGCGCCTCGAGTCCGTCGCACGTCGAGCGGGGAAGCGGTTCCTGGCTCGCGACGACGAGCAGGGCGTTCAGCTCCCCCTTCATGAAGAGCGGAAGGAGGAAGGCGGAGGTGGCCTCCTCCGGCAAGGCGAGCGCCGAGGCGATCCCGCCCTCGGCCGCCGGCGTACGGGCGGGCTGCTGGGCGAGGAGCCGGTCGCGCTGTCTGGGGGACAGCTCGGACAGACGGAGCTCTCCATCTCCCTCCGCAACGTCGTCCGGCGAGGTCCGCACGGTCGTGAGCTCGTCGGGCCGCTCCGGGTCGAGCGCGACGAGCAGCCTCGCGACGGCGCCCTCGCCGGCCAGCGTTCGCGCGGCCGCCATCGCGGCGACGTAGATGCCCTCGCGGCTGGTGGCGGTCACGAGGGAGGCGCCGGCCGAACGAAGCGTCCGCTCTCGATGGAACGAGAGCTCGAGCTTGCGAACGAGGCCCGACATGCGGATCACGACGAGGACGAACAGCGCCATGGTCGAGCCCGTGATCACCCACAGATCGGTCGACTCCCCGCGGATCAGCTGCGCGATGCGCACGAACTGGGCGGTGAGGGAGGCCAGTCCCAGCAAGGTGAGCCGGGCTCGGGTGAGGCGGACCTCCTGGTCGGGCGCACGCTCCGACATCAACTTCATCGAGGGGTGGAGCGCGGCAGCCCCCCACAGCAGATAGAACGACGCCCATCCGGCCTCGAGGTATCCGGACTGGTTGTAGACGATCCCCTGGACCGAGATGTAGCTGTAGACGAAGTCGGTGAGGAACAGGGCTCCCGCCGCTGCGGCCATGAGCCAGAAGGACCCGCTCCGCTTTCCGGCGCCGACGGCCAGCCGCACGACGACGGTGAGCAGCATCAGGTCCATGAACGGGTAGGCCATGCTCACGATCCGCTGGAGCCAGGTCGACGTGGAGTCGTGCGCGATCGGCGACATCAGGAAGGCCCAGGACACGACGCCGAGGCCGATGGCGACGATCAGCGAATCGATCAGCCCCTCGCGGTCGCGCCCCGGGCTTCGCCGGCGGATCAGCAACAGGATGCCGGCGATCAGACATGGATAGACGGCGAGGTACGCCACGTCTCCGATCGAGGGGAACGGCAGCTCGCTGCCGAACAGCTTGTCGTAGTTGTACGTGATGACGTCGCCGGCGACGAAGAGCGTCTGCCCGAGCGCGAACAGGTACCACGGCAGACGCTCGCGAGGTGCCAGCGTGCGTGCCGCGATCAGGATCGCCACGGGCGAGGACAGCGCGATGGCGTTGAAGACCGGTCCCACCTTGAGGGGACCGACGAACTCCCAGACCGCGAGCAGGGCGTACCCGCCGAGGAGGTAGGAGAGCCAGGCCCTGCGCCTCATGCTCGGTCTATCGGTCGGCGGGTCGCCCGACTTTCGGGCGACGGACTACCGCGATTCAGGCATCTTCGTCGCGGGCGAGGGCCGCCGCGATGGGGGATCGAGCGTGCCGGCGGGGCCTAGGTCCGGTGGCCGGGGGCCGAGGCGGGGACCCGTGCGCCGAATCGACCTGAGCGCCGTTCGGCTCGCTCCCGGCGCCCACCGCGAGGGCCTCGACGTCGCGCAACCCGGGCAAGAACAGGAACGCGAAGGTCACGACCGCGCCGATCACGCCTGCGCCGACCAGGGTGGCGCGGTCGCCGACCAGTCCGTCGACCACGCCCGTCACCGCGAGCGAGACCGGCAGAAGGGCGTAGGAGATGAACCAGTCCAGGCTCGAGACCCGCCCGAGGAGCCTGTTCGGGACCAGGCGCTGCTTGGTGGTCATCCACACGATCGTTCCCGCGCTCTCCAGGGCGTTGAACAGGAAGCAGGCCGCCATGGCCTGCCACGGAAAGCGTGCGAGGCCGTAGCCGGCGACCGACAGGGTGGACGCCGTCCACACGAGGTAGATGAACGTCATCGCGCGCCGCGGCACGTCTCGACGGCTCATCGCGAGCGCCGACGCCATCGCGCCGACGCCCCCCATGGCAAGGATGAGCCCCAGGTCGCTCGCGCTTCCGTGCAGGTCCACCTTCACCAGTCGGGGGAGGAGCACCTCGGTGGGTCCGAGGAAGGCCAGGTAGGCCAGAGCGGCCGCGAGGAGCGTCCCCCAGAGCCACGTCTGCGAGCGCACGTAGGCGAATCCCTCGCGGACGTCGCTCCAGGTCGAGACCCCCTCGTCTCGCGACCGGTGGTGGAGCGGCCGGGCCCGCATCGATGCCAGGCACACGATCGAGACCGCGAACGTCAGCGCGTCGGCGAGGAACGCGGCGCCCGTTCGTTCGCCGAACCAAGCGATGATCCACCCGCCGAGCGCGGGTCCCAGCATCCGCCACGCGGCCGGCCGGACGAACTGGTCCAGGGCGTTCGCCTGGGTGAGCAGCCCCGAGGGCACGAGCTCGGGCACCACCGCGTCGAAGGCGGGGCCGAAGAAGGCGCTCCCGGCGCCGAACGCGGCCGCGGCGACCATGAGGTGCCAGAGCTCGAGCCGGTCGACGATCGAGAGGGTTCCGATCGCGGCGACGGCGAGCCCGCGCACGAGGTCGGCTCCGATCATCACCCGACGGCGATCGAATCGGTCGCTCGCCACCCCGCCGAGCAGAAGCAACACGATCTGGGGAACCGACATGGCGATTCCCACGACCACGAGCGCGGTCGCGACGTTCGAGAGCTGATAGACCTGCCACGGAAGGGCGACGAGAAAGATTCCATCGCCGAGGAGCGAGATCGTCAGCCCGGTCCACAGCAACCGAAAGTCGCGCTCGCGGAGCGGCGCCAGCAGCGCACGGCGGCCCCCCCGCATCCGCCGGTGCCCCTCTCGCCCCATGCTGCCGATATCGGCCGGTCGGGACAGAGCCTTTACCGCCGGGGGAGGCCGTATGCGAACGTTCGGGACAGATCGGAGGAGGTCGAGTCCGAAGACGGCGTCGCCTCGGGTGTCCGGTTGGGGAGGTACACGCGGAACGAAGCCCCTCCGCCCTCCCGGTCCTCCACCCAAGCACGACCGCCGTGGAGCTGTGCGAACCGTGCGACCAGCGAGAGCCCGATGCCGACGCCGGGCGAGTGCGTGACGGTCTCGTCCCCCTGGCGGAATGGCTCGAAGATCGCGAGCTTCAGGTCCTGCCTGACACCGGGGCCGGCATCGTCGACCACGAGGAGGACGCCGTCCTCGTGTTCGGCGACGCGTACCCAGATCGGCGTGCTCGGCGGCGTGTAGCGGATGGCGTTCGTGACCAGGTTCTCGATGATGCGCTCGGTCTGGGCCACGTCGACCCTCGCGAAGACCGGGCCGGGGGTCGTGAGCTCCACGGGATGGGTCCCGTCCCGGGCCTCGGCGATCACCGACGCGGCCAGATGGGCGACGTCGACCTCGACGCGGTCGGGCTCGAGGCTTCCGCGGGACATCCGGTCGAGGTCGAGCAGGTTGGTCAACAGCCGGTGGAGCTTACGGGCGTTCGCGGCCGTGCGCCCGATCAGGTCTTTCTGATCCTCCGGCGACAGGGTGCCGCTGTTGTGCTCGAGCGTGAGCGCGTTGCCGAGGATCGAGGTGAGGGGCGTCCGCAGATCGTGCGAGACGGCCTGGAGGAACGAGTTCTGCATCTCGTGCAGGGCCGTCAGGCGCCGCGTCGCCTCCTTCTCGGTCTCCAGCGCCTGACGGAGCCGTTCCTCGGCGAGCTTCTGCTCGGTGACGTCGTACATCACGCCCTGCAGGAAGACCGGACGTCCCTGCTCGTCCTCCAGCGCCTCGGCTTCCTCGCGGATCCAGATCTCGCGCCCGTCGACGCCGCGGATCCGGTATTCGCACTGCATCTTCCCCTCGCCGTTCAGGAGCTGGAGCTCGGCGGCGAGCGCCTGCTCGCGATCCTGTGGAAGGATCCGTTCGCGCCAGAACGTCGCGCCGCTCATGAACTCCTCCCGCGAGAAGCCCAGGACCGACTCGATCTGGGGGCTGACGTACCGCCACGCGCCCTCGGCCCCAAACTCCGCGATGTAGACCACGGCCGGAAGCCCCTCCACCAGCGACCGGTACTTGGTCTCGGCCTCGCGCAGCCGTCGCTCGGTCCTGCGGTGCTCGCTGATGTCCACCATCAGGCCGTTCAGCCGGGACAGGACCAGAACGAACAGCAGGGTGGCGCAGCCGGCGAGCACCGGCACGTCGACGGGGTCGCCGCGGAGCGCCTGGATGAGCTCGGCGGCCGGCGCCATCAGCGACGCTCCGGCCAGGATATAGAGCCGGCGCCTGGGGCGGAGCAGCTCGCGAGGCTCGGCCGGCTCGTCGAGGAACCGCATGGAAGGGTGCAGCGCAGCGGCGCCCCAGATCAGGTAGAAGCTCGCCCAGCCCGCCTCGAGGAACCCGGACTGGTTGTAGACGATGCCCTGCGCGCTGATGAAGGCGTACACGAAGTCGGTGGCGAACAGCGAGCCCGCGGCCGCGGCCATCAGGTAGAAGGCGGCCGGGCGCTCGCCGGCGCCGAGGGCCAGTCGCACGACCACCGTGAGGAGCATCAGGTCCATGAACGGGTACGCCATGCTCACGATCCGCTGGAGCCACGTCGACGTGGTGTCTCGAGCCGTCGGGGACATGACGAAGACCCAGGCGAGGGCGCCGATCCCGATCGCGACGATCAGGGAGTCGATCAGGCTCTCCCGGTCGCCCCCGGGGGTCCGGCGCCGGGCGATGATCAGCAGGCCGGCGATCAGGCACGGGTAGACCGCGAGGTAGGGGACGTCCCCGATCGAGGGGAACGGAAGCTCGGCGCCGCCGAAGAACTTCGGATAGTTGTAGGTGATGATGTCGCCCGCGACGAACAGCGTCTGGCCGAGAGCGAACAGGTACCAGGGCCGCCGCTGCTCCCTGGGGATGCGCCGGACCGAGAGCACGATCGCCACGGGCGACGACAGCGCGATCACGTTGAACACCGGCCCGATCTTCAGGGCGGGGACGAGCTCCCACAGGGCGAGGAGGGCGTACCCGCCAGCGAGATACGCGAGCCAGACCCGCGACTTCATGCACGCTGTATCGGTCGGTCGACTCCCGGTCTGAACCGTCTCAGCCCCGGGAGTTCCGGGCCTCGCGGAGCAGCTCTCGATGGTGCTGGTGCTGGAGGGCGAATCGCTCGTTGATCTCACCGAGAACCTCGCAGAGGAGGTCGATCTCGTCGTCCCCGTTGGCGGCGGTGACCTGGATGCGGAAGCCGACTTCGTTCTTCGGCACCAGGGGGTAGGCGGCCATCGTGACGTACACGCCGCGGTCGAACAGGTACCTGCCCACCACGTCGATGTCCTCGTGATTGGCGAGCGGGACCTCGATCAGCGGGTATCCGGACCGGTTGGGCGTGTAGATGTCGAGCTCCCGAAGTCGCTCGAGCACCCGGGTCGTCTTCCTCCAGACCTCAAACCGGTGGCGGTCGCCCCTCGTCTCGTTCACGTTGAGGCCGGCGATCGTGGTGGCGAGCGAGGCGATCGGCGAGGGTCCCGAGTACAGGTACGGGGGGGCGGCCACCTTCAGGACATCCTTCAGCCGGGTCGGCAGGGCGAGGAACGAGAGCAGCGACGAGTAGGACTTCGAGAAGCCGGCGACGTAGACCATGCCATCGTACGTTTCGTCCTGGTGTCGGACGACGCCGTTTCCCAGCTTGCCGTAGGGACACAGCTCGTCGGGTCCGCGCTCGCCGATCACGCCGAACCCGTGTGCGTCGTCGACGTACAGAAGCGCGTCGTGCTCTCGGGCGAGCCGGGCGAACGCCGCCAGCTCCGGGGCGTTCCCGGTCATCGAGTTCACGCCGTCCATGGCGATCAGGCGCGGGGCGCCGTTCGCGACCCGCAGCAGTTCCTCCAGGTGCTCGGGGTCGTTGTGGCGGAAGCGGTGGACGGTGGCTCCGTGACCTCGAGCGATCATCGCGCCGTCGTAGATGGTCTTGTGCGCTCGGCCGTCGAGGAAGATCGTGCCGGAGCCGGCCAGCACCGGGATCACCGACATGTGGATGTGGGTGATCGTCGGCAGCAGGAGGGTGTCCTCGGCGCCGAGGAGCGAGGTCAGCCGCTCCTCGATCTGTTCGTAGAGGATCGGACTGCCGAGAAGCCGGGACCACGACGGGTGCGTTCCCCACCGCTCGAGGAAGGCGGGCACCGCCTCGATGATCTCTCGATCCAGGTCGAACCCGAGGTAGTTGCACGACGCGAAATCGACGAGCCACCGGTCCTTGATGCGGATGTGCCGACCGCGAGCCGGATCGACCTCGTCGATGACGGCGTCGAGCATGGGGTGGGACTCCTTCAGCCAGGCCAGATCGGCGATCGTCGCCATCCACCGCTCGAGCCACCCGTCCTCCCTGCGCCGCAGGGGCTTCGACTTCCGTCGGCCCGGGACCGGCGGGAGGAGGTCACGGCGGGGCCCGCCCTCTGAACTCGGCGCTCCGTCGGCGGCCACGGACGCCCGATCCTGTCCCGGCATACTCTGGCCATCGGCGGACTCGAGGGGCCCCTTGAGGAGCGGCGTGCGAATCCTCGTCGGAACGAGCGGGTGGCAGTACGACGACTGGCGCGGCGTGCTGTATTCGGACGGTCTGCCGAAGCGCGCCTGGCTCGCTCACCTCGCCACGCGGTTCCCCACGGTCGAGGTCAACAACTCCTTCTACCGCCTGCCCACGGCGGCGACGTTCGCAAGGTGGCGGATGGAGACGCCCGAGGGGTTCGTGGTCGCGGTGAAGGCCAGCCGGTTCATCACGCACGTCCGCCGCCTGCGCGACTGTCGTGAGCCGGTCCATCGGCTCTGGTCCCGGGCCCGGGAGCTCGGCGATCGGCTCGGGCCCGTGCTCTTCCAGCTTCCCCCGCGGTTCCGGGCCGATCTCCAAGCCCTCCGGGCGCTGCTCGCCGTCCTGCCCGACGGCCTGCGAGCCGCGTTCGAGTTCCGCGATCCGTCGTGGGAGGTCGATGCGGTGTTCCGGCTTCTGGACGCGGCCGGGGCGGCGTTCGTCCAGGCAGACCGCGTCGGGCCGTCGACTCCGAACGTGGTCACGGCCGGGTGGTCCTACGTCCGGTTCCACCAGGGGAGCCAGACGGACCCGGGCTACCCGAGAGCCGCGCTCGAGCGGTGGGCCGATCGGATCGCCGGCTTCGACGCGTCCGAGGTCTTCGTCTACTTCAACAACGACACGGGCGGCGCGGCCGTGCGCGACGCGATCACGCTGACGGAGCTGTTGGCATCCAGGACGGTCGCCGGGCCTCGTACGCGGCGATCGCGTCGGCGTGCCGGAGCGTGAGCCCGATGTCGTCGAGGCCCTCGAGCAGGCGCCAGCGCGTGAAGTCGTCGATCTCGAAGGCCGCGAGCGTGCCGGGCGCCGCCACGGTCCTCGCCCGAAGGTCGATCGTGATCTCGGCTTCGGGGTCGCGACGCACGAGCTCCATCAGCGAGCGCACCACCTCGGGCTCGAGCTCCACGGGCAGCAGCCCGACCTTGGTGCAGTTCGTGCGGAAGATGTCGGCGAACGACGGCGCGAGGATCGCGCGGAACCCGTGGTCCTCCAGCGCCCAGACCGCGTGCTCCCGGGAGGATCCGCAGCCGAAGTTCGGGCCGGCGATGAGAATCGTCGCGCCCCGGTGCTCGGGGCGGTCGAGGACGAAGTCGGGGTCGGCGCTCCGCCAGGTGTGGAACAGGAAGGGCCCGAAGCCCGTCCGCTCGACTCGCTTGAGGTACTCGGCCGGGATGATCTGGTCGGTGTCGACGTTGGCGCGATCGAGCGGAACGGCCCGACCGGTGTGGACGGTGAACGGCTGCATCACAGGTCCTCCGGCGTGCAGAAATGCCCGGCGACGGCCGTGGCCGCGGCCACCGAGGGCGAGACCAGGTGCGTGCGCCCGCCGCGCCCCTGTCGCCCCTCGAAGTTCCGGTTGCTCGTCGAGGCACACCGCTCGCCGGGGGTGAGCTGGTCCGGGTTCATCCCCAGGCACATCGAGCACCCCGCGTCGCGCCACTCGAAGCCCGCCTCGCGGAACACCGCGTCGAGCCCTTCTCGCTCGGCCTGGGCCTTGACGAGCATGGAGCCGGGGACGACCATCGCCCGCAGCCCGGGACGGACCCGGCGCCCGCGAAGCACGGCGGCCGCCTCGCGCAGATCCTCGATCCGGCTGTTGGTGCACGAGCCGATGAAGACCGTGTCCGGACGGATCTCGCGGATCGGGGTCCCGGGGGTGAGCCCCATGTACGCCAGCGCGCGCTCGGCGGACTCGTCCGTCGGCTCGGGCACGACCTCGTCGATCGTCACGGTCTGACTGGGGTTGGTTCCCCAGCTCACGTACGGTCTGAGCGCGGCCGCCTCGATCACCACCTCGCGGTCGAAGACGGCATCGGGATCGGTCGCGAGACTCCGCCAGTCCTCGAGCGCGCGCTCCCACTCCCGCCCCCTGGGTGCGTGGGGGCGTCCCTCGAGGTAGGCGAACGTCGTGTCGTCCGGCGCCACCATCCCGGCGCGCGCTCCCGCCTCGATCGACATGTTGCACACGGTCATCCGCCCCTCCATGGAGAGGGCGCGGATGGCCGAGCCCCGGTACTCCAGGACGTGCCCGACCCCGCCGCCGGTTCCGATGCGCGCGATGATGCCGAGGATCACGTCCTTGGCCGACACGCCCGCGGGCAGCGCTCCCTCGACCGTGATGGCCATCGAGCGCGGCTGGACCTGCGGAAGCGTCTGCGTCGCCAGCACGTGCTCCACCTCGCTGGTTCCGATCCCGAACGCGAGCGCGCCGAACGCCCCGTGCGTCGAGGTATGGGAATCGCCGCAGACGATGACCATCCCCGGCTGCGTGAGCCCCATCTGCGGACCGATCACGTGGACGATTCCCTGACCCGGATGTCCCATCGGGAACAGCGGAATGCCGAACTCGCGGCAGTTGCGGGCGAGGGCCTCGACCTGTCGTTTCGAGACCGGGTCGGAGAGCACGCCGGTTGTGGGGACGTTGTGATCCATGGTCGCGACGGTGAGGTCGGGGCGGCGAACCGTCCGACCCGCGAGGCGCAGGCCGTCGAAGGCCTGGGGGCTGGTCACCTCGTGAACGAGGTGCAGATCCACGTACAGGAGATCCGGCTCGCCGTCCGCCCGGTGGACGACATGTCGTTGCCAGACCTTCTCCGAGAGCGTCTGTCCCATCCCGTCCGTCGTTGTCTCACTATATGGGATCTGATATCAGTAGGTAAGACCGTGAAACTACCACAGAAGCGTTCGGGAGGCACGGCGCGTGCCGGCAGCGGCGTCGGCGTCCTCGATCGGTCCGTGGCGATCCTGGACGCGGTGGAGGCGGGGGCTCACTCGCTCGGCGACCTCACACGGGCGACCGGCCTCACGCGGGCGACGGCGCACCGGCTGGCCTCGGCCCTCCAGGCGCACGGCCTCCTTGCGCGGGCCGAGGACCGTACCTACCGCCTGGGCCCTCGCCTGCTCCGTTTGGCCGGGAGCGCGATCGGGGAACCTCTGCTGCGCGAGCGCGCTCGTCCCGCCCTGGCCTCGCTCGCCGCGGCGACCGGCGAGAGCGTGCAGCTCTACGTTCGCTCCGGTGATCGGCGGCTGTGTCTCGATGCGGTCGAGTCCTCGAGCGAGCTGCGCACCATCGTCCCGGTCGGCACGCTGCTCCCGCTCACCGCCGGCTCCGCCGGCAAGGTGTTCCTCGCGTTCGCCTCCGAGCCCGATCGCGAGCGTCTGCTCGCCGGTCGCCGGCGCTCCACCTCCCGGACTCCGTCTCGGGCCGAGCTCCTCCGACAGCTCGAGACGATCCGTCGCCGCGGGTGGGCCCAGAGCATGGGCGAGCGTCAGGCCGGCGTGGGCTCGGTGAGCGCTCCCGTCTTCGGACCGGGCGGGGAGCTCGTGGCGGTGGTCTCCGTCTCGGGCCCGGAGACACGGATGCGCCGGGGAGGGGCCGCGAGGTACGCGCCCGCCGTCGCGCGGACCGCGCACGAGATCGAACGTTCGCTCATCACGTGAGGTCGTCGGCCGAACCCGGCTCCGAGTCGGGAACGAGCACGTGGAACGACGCTCCGCCCCCCGGCCGGTCTTCGACCCACGCTCGACCGCCGTGCAGCTCTGCGAAGCGGCAGACGAGCGACAGGCCCAGGCCGCTCCCGGGCAGGCCGGCCGCTCCCGGACCACGCCGAAACGCCTCGAACACCGTGGCCTTCAGATCGTCCGGCACGCCCGGCCCGTCGTCCTCGACGGTCAGCAGGACGCCGCTCACCGTCCGCCGCACCCGCACCCACACACGCGACTCGGCCGGGGTGTGCGTCGCGGCGTTCACCACGAGGTTCTCGATCACGCGCTCGAGCATGGCGCGATCGGCCGAGACGACCGCCGCGTTCGCGTCGACCTCCACGCATCGATCGCGAAGTGCGTCGCACCGCGACACCAGGGAGCGGGCCAGCTCGGCCACGTCGACGGGAACCCGTTTCGGCTCGGCGATGCCGCGATCGAGGCGTTCGAGATCCAGCAGGTCCGAGACGAGCGCCTGCATGCCGCGGGTGCGGACCTCGATGGTGTGGAGGAGCGTGCGCCGTTCCTCCTCCGAGAGCTCGGGGCCCAGGCGCCCGAGCGTGGTAGCGGCGCCGAGGATGGCGCTGATCGGCCCGCGGAGGTCGTGGGACAGTGAGTGCAGGAGCGTGTTCTTCAGTCGATCCAGGGCCCGCAACCGATCGTTCGCCGCGGCGAGCTCGACCTCGGCTCGTTTGCGCTCGGTCACGTCGTACATCACGCCTTGCAGGAAAAGCGGTGTTCCCGCCTCGTCCCGAACGGCCGTCGCCTCGTCGAGGATCCACACCCACCGTCCGTCCCGCGCCCGCATCCGATACTCGGCGTGGAAGGTGTCGCCCTCGCGCTGCGAGCGAGCCTCCTCCGCCCGTACGGCCCCGATGTCGTCGGGGTGGGTGAACGACTGCATCGGATGCGGATGGGCCAGCCACTCCTGCGGCGTATAGCCGAGCACGTGCTCGAGGTGCGGGGAGATGTACAGCCAGTCGCCCTCCTCACCGTACTCGGCGAGGTACACGATCGCCGGGAGCTGCTCGACGAGCGCGCGGTACTTGGCCTCGATTTCGGCGTGCTGCTCGGCGACCCGTCGCTGCTCGGTGATATCGAGCATGAACCCCTGCAAGGAGCGAGCTGCGCTCATCGGGTCCTCCACCACCGTCGCCGCGTCGCGCACCCAACGGATGGTGCCGTCGCGGCCCACGATCCGGTACTCCTGCAAGAAGGGCTCGCCGCTCGCCTCCGACGTGCGGAACGCCTCGAACACCCGCTCGCGGTCCTCGGGGTGGACGATCACGTCCCACAGGTCGGGGTCACCCACCAGCTCCTGTGGCGTGTATCCCAGCAAACGGATCGACTGCGGGCTCACGTACGTGGCCCGGGAGCCGCTCGGCCGCGTGTGGTCGGCCACCTCCGTGTAGATGATCCCGGGAACCCGTTCGATCAGGGCCCGGTACCGGACCTCGGTCTCGCGAAGCTCCTGGTAGCGCGCGGGCACAGGGGGTCGGTCGCCTTCGGACACCCCGCCGTTCACGCGCTCGGATGACGATCCGCGAAACTCCATCACTCGGAGGATCGGCCGGATGGGGGGTGCACTTGACGGCTGGCCTCCAATCTCGCCGGCCCGTCACGCCGACGACGCGAGGATCCGGACGATGCGATCCTCGATCGAGGACGCGAGCCACTTCGGCATGCCGCTCGACAGGATCGAGAACTCAACCCACTCGTCGCTCGTCCGGCTCCACACCCACCCCGATAGCGCCGAGACGTCGGTGAGCGTTCCGGTCTTCGCGCGCACGCGAACGCCCGCGAGCCGGTCCTCGAGCGTTCCCTGGCCCGCGGTCGGCAACGACCCCCGCAGCGCGGAACGCCACGAGGCGTCATCGGCCGCCCAGAGCAGCCGAACGATCCCCTCAGCCGTCGCCCGATCCGCGTACGAGAGTCCCGAGCCGTCGAAGCACGTGACCTCCACCCCGTGGCGCGCCGCCCACGCCTGGATCTGGCGAGATCCCGCGGCGATCGTTCCCGGCGGGCCGGCGCGCCGGGCGCCCAGCAGCTTGCCGAGGACCTCGGCGATGAAGTTGTCTGAGGGGACGTTCATCCGACGCAGGATCCCGCCCAGGACACCCGAGCGAACGGTCGCCACCGGTTGCAGGCCATGGGGAGGCGAACCCGCGCCGGGCTCGCCACCGACGGCCACTCCGCGTTCCTCGAGCGCCGTCGAGAGGCGCTCGGCCGCCCGTCGCTCGGGATCCTGGATGTGAACCCCCCCGGCGGTGTTGCCCTGGAAGGTAAGGGCCGTGGGGAGCGCGACCTCCTCTCGTCGGAACTCGGGCTTCCATCCGGGGGCCCACCAGTCGCGGCCGAAGTAGGTGGTGGCTCCCATCACCCGACCTCGGATCCGCGCAATGCCCGCCGCCGCGATCTCCCCGGCAAGCTGCGTGAGCCTGGCGGGCCCGACCGTGGGATCGCCCCGGCCGAGGATCCACAGGTCGCCGGGGATCACGTGCCCCTGCACCCGCGCCGCCGCGGCGACCGTCCGGATCCGGTAGCCGGGCCCCAGCTCGTCGAGCAGCGCCATCGAGAGCAGGAGCTTCTCGTTCGATGCGGGCGCGCGCGGGCTCGTGTCGGCGTGGCGATACAGGAACATGCCGTCCTCGCCCGCGGCGACCGACACCGAGTGGTCCCCGATCACCCCCGACACGCGCCGCATCCACGGGGCCTGGGTGATCCGGAACGCAAGCGAGGGCCCGCTCGACGGGGCGTTGAGCGCGTCCTGGGCCGGCCACCGCGCGCGGAGCCGGACGATCCCGAGGTCGTCCCACCCGAAGCACGGCCGCGCCGAGGCGGAGGACGACGCGTCGAGCGTCAGCTCATCGACCGCCGCCCAGCCAGACGCCGTCCGCCGCAGGAGATCGACCGCCTGCCCCGCCTTGCTCGGCGAGACGGTGACGGCGAGGTCCACGCAGCTTCCGGCCGTGAGTGAGGACCCGAGGAGCGAGGAGTCGATCCGCACGCGGACCGGGACCGAGAGCGCCTCGGATTCGACCGCCGGACACGTCGCGGTCGCGGCAAGCGTGACGCGGTAGCTCGAGGTGTACGTGGGCGTATCCGAGAAGGCGGCCGTCCCGTCGGCGGCGGTGGTCTCCAGCGCGACCGGCACCCAGTCCGGGTCGGCGGCCGACTGCCGGTCGAGCTCGATCGGCCGAGGACCGAGGCAGGCGGGGTCCCCCGTCACGGCGGCGGCGAACGGGACCTGGTCGCCGAAGACCACCGCCCGGACCGAGGAGGTGATGATCGCGCCCGTCGCGTCTGCCCGTGCCGGCGCCGCGAGCCCCGCGACGATGAGCCCGATCGCGCAGGCGATCGTCGACACGGCGCGGCCGAGCCTCAGGCGGGGTCCTCTCACGTCGGGGAAGCGATTGTGCCCCGGGAGCCGGGCGGGCTCAAGGACCGGTGCCGGCGGGCCACGCGGGCGCCTGGGCGCCGGCCGGAACCGGCTGCGTAACGGTTGTGTGAACGCTCCGCATCCCTCTTGTCGATTGGTTCCCCTCCGGCGCACTATGGCGGGACGGATCGACGAGCGGGCGAGGTGATGCGACATGCTGCAGGCGTTCGTGCTCGTCCAGGCGGAGCCGGGGACGGCGGCGCGCGTGGCGGCCGCGCTCGCCCGTCTGGACGGGGTGCTGTCGGCGGCGCTGGTGACCGGGCCGTACGACGTGATCGTGCGAGCGGAGGCCACCAGCGTCGACGAGCTCGGCAAGCTGGTGCTGCGGCCGATCCAGCACATCGAGGGGGTCATCCGGACGATGACCTGCCCGATCCTGCACCGCGACTGATCCCGCACCGCGACTGATCCCGCACCGCGACTGATCCCGCACCGCGACTGACCCCGCACCGCGACTGATCCCGCACCGCGACTGACCCCGCACCGCGACTGATCCCACACCGCGTCTCGACCCCGCGGCCCGCGCCCGCCCGAATGACAGCCCGGGCCGGGGGGCGCAGACTGTCGTCGTGGGCCACGTCGAGTACGAGTTCCGCCCCGAGGTCTCGAGTCCGGTCATGGTCTGCGCGTTCGCCGGCTGGAACGATGGTGGCGAGGCCGCGACGACGGCGGTCCGCTATCTGCGAGATCGCTTCGGAGCGCGGAGGTTCGGGAGGCTGGACCCGGAGGAGTTCTTCGACTTCCAGGTCAACCGTCCCACCGTCACCCTGGACGCCGGGATGACCCGCCGACTCGAGTGGCCGACGTGCGAGCTGTTCCACGCCCGGCGCTCCGAACGGGACCTCCTGCTGTTCATCGGCGTGGAGCCCAACCTGCGATGGAGGACGTTCTGCGCCTCGATCCTGGAGGTCTGCAGCAACCTGGAGGTGGAGCTGCTCGTCACGCTCGGGGCCTACCTCGCCGACGTGCCCCATTCGCGCCCCGCGCCGGTCACCCTCGCGAGCGCCGATCCGACGTGGGCGGCGAGGCTGGGCATCGCGACGTCGACGTACGAGGGTCCCACGGGGATCGTAGGTGTGCTGAACGAGGCCGCGGCGGCGATCGGGTTGCCCGCGGTCTCGATGTGGGCGGCCGCGCCGCACTACCTTCCGTCCGACGCAAACCCGAGGGTGGCGCTCGCCCTGCTCGAGAGGCTTCGGGACCTCCTCGGGGTCGAGCTCGACACGGCAGAGGTCGAGACCGCCGCGCGGGTCTGGGACGAGCGGGTGCGACGGGCGATCGAGGGCGACCCGAACCTCGCCGCCTACGTCCGACGGCTCGAGGAGGCGGCCCCGGAGGAGGAGATCGCCCCGCCGGACGGCGAGGAGCTCGTCCGCGAGCTCGAGCGGTTCCTGCGCGACCAGCGCGACGAGTCGTGATGGAGGTGCGGCCCTTCGGAGCGAGCGGCCTCGATGTCCCCGTGATCGGGCTCGGCACCTGGGCGGTGTTCGACCTCGCACCGCGGCGCGAGGGCAGGGCTCGGTCCGTGGTGCAGACGGCGCTCGGGGCGGGCGTGCGGCTCGTCGACACTTCGCCCATGTACGGACGGGCCGAGGCGGTGTTGGCCCGAGCCCTCGATGGCGTCCGCGACCGCGCGCTGGTCGCGACCAAGATCTGGACGCCGTCGATCGAGGAGGGCAGGCGGCAGCTCGAGCGTCAGCTCGCGCTCTTCGCAGGCCGGATCGAGCTCGAGCAGGTGCACAACCTCGTCGCCTGGCGCGAGCACCTCGACTGGCTCGAGGGCGAGCGGGACTCGGGGCGCGTTGGGCTGATCGGTGCCACCCACTGGGACGCCGGGGCCTTCGACGAGCTGGAGCGAGTGATGCGCAGCGGCAGGATCCAGGCCGTGCAGGTCCCGTACAACCCAAGGGAGCGGGAGGCCGAACGCCGGATCCTCCCCCTCGCGCAGGACCTCGGGATCGGGGTGATCGCGATGCGCCCCTTCGCCGAGGGAGGTCTCCTGCCGGGCCCCGGTGATGAGGTCCTGCGCGCCCTCGGTGTGCGCTCGTGGGCGGAGGCGCTGCTCAAGTGGACCCTCTCGGACCCCCGGGTCCACGTGGCGATCCCGGCGAGCTCCAGTCCCGCGCACGCGCTGGAGAACGCCCGGGCTGGTGAACCTCCCTGGCTGGACGATGAGGGCCGGCGCCTGGTCGAGCGTCACGTCCGGTGAGCGCCGGCGCGCTCGGGCGTGAGCCGCGGGTCCGCGGCTGAGTGGGCGAGTATGGAGTGGTGGCCTTCCTCCGCGGAAGCGCTCGAGCGGCTGCAAAGGCGCCTGGCGGAGCTCGCGGACCGCGCCACCCTCTGGCGGCCGTCCGGGACTCCCCAGGTGGGTGCGGTGTTCGTGACGTTCTCAACGGCCCGCGAGGGCCGGCCGGCGGAGTGGGAGCGGGCCTGGGCGGCGGCGGTGGTGCCGGCTCGTGGTGCCCTTCGGAGCGCCGTGGTGAGCGGTGCGGTGCACTCCGGCTACGAGCCCGGCCTCCTCGCGCTCCGCGCGGGCGAGCTGCTCGAGCGAGCTGCGAGGTCGCTCCCCGCTCTCCCGGAGGCCCTGCTGGTGAACGCGTCGGGGCGCGATCATCCGCGGCGGGCGGGGCTCGCGCTGCACCTGGGCGCGGCCCTCGACGTGCCGACCGTCGGGGTGACCGATCGTCCGCTCGTCGCCCGCGGCGAGCAGCCGGGTGCGGATCGGGGTGAGCGCAGCCCCCTGGTCCTGGCGGGCGAGGTCGTCGGCTACCGGGTTCGCACCCGTCGCAACGCCCGCCCGGTCTGCGTGCATGCGGCCTGGAGGACGGACGCGGAGGTGGCGTGTGAGGTCGTGACGCTGGTCACCGCCCGCGCCCGGACTCCCGAGCCGTTGCGCGAGGCGCGGACGCTGGCCCGGTCGACCCGCGCGAGGGACGAGGGACGGGCTCCCTCGCTCGGCGCGAGAGGCCCGTCACCAACCGTCCCGCTTGATCCGGGGCGAAGGGCCCTGATCGATCCGGGCTCTGGTCGCGAAGATCCCCGCGCGACCTGAGCCGTGGCCCGTGCGGCTCAGGTCGCGGCCCGCATCTTCTGCCCCCCGCATCGCCCCGGAGGAAATGGCCCTTCGGCCTAGGCGCCGGAACCGAAGGACCGATGCCGCCCCATCCCCCGGTTCGCGAGGATGCGGGTGCGGCTGGGGACGAGTCGAGGGGAGTCGCGGGACGCCATGAGCGAAACGGCCATCTTCGCCAAGTACGTTGCGGCCATGCTGCGGGTGGGGCAGGCGGATCCCGAGAAGGCGCGGATCGCCATCCAGGCACGGGGCGACCAGGTGATGACGGGTCTGCGGGACGCCCTCCGTCCGGGCGCCAAGGACTCCGAGCGCATGATCGCGCTGATCGAGATGTACATGTACACGACCCTGGAGATGCTCTACCGGGCCGCGATCAGCGACGACCGCATCGAGTTCGGCGAGGCCGAGATGAAGGCGTGGGCGGTCGCGAGCGCGCTCGATCGCGCGGCGGACGCCGTGCAGGAGGGCGACCGCGACACCGCGGTCGCCGCGATGATGGCCGCCGAGACCGTGCTCGGCATCGATCTCACCTCGCTCTACCGCATCAACCCCTAGCCGTCGCCCCGACGGCCGGGCGCCGTCGAGTCGAGGTCGAGCCGCTCGTCTAAGGTTGCGGGTCGTGAGCGAGCGCATGCGCGCGATGGTCCTGGAGCGGCCCGGAGCTCCGCTGCGATCCGCCGAGCTTCCCGCCCCGGAGCCGGACTCCGGCCAGGTGCTGGTCCGGGTCCGGGTGTGCGGGGTGTGCCGGACCGACCTCCACGTCGCCGACGGCGACCTGCCCGGGCCCAAGCTCCCGCTCGTGCTCGGGCATCAGATCGTCGGCACGGTCGAGGCCGTGGGGGAGGGCACCCAGGGGCTCTCGGCCGGCGATCGCGTCGGGATCCCGTGGCTTGCATGGACCTGCGGCGTCTGCCGGTTCTGCACGTCGGGGCGGGAGAACCTCTGCGAGAACGCGCGGTTCACCGGGTACAACGTGGACGGTGGGTACGCGGAGCTGGCCGTGGCCGACGCCCGGTACGCGTTCCCGATCCCGGCCGGCTACCCCTATCTCCAGGCCGCCCCTCTGCTCTGCGCCGGCCTGGTGGGCTACCGCTGCCTGCGCATGACGGGGGACGCGAGGGTCCTGGGCATCTACGGGTTCGGCGGGGCGGCCCACATCGTCACGCAGGTGGCGCTCCACCAGGGGCGTCGCGTGTTCGCGTTCACCCGCGCTGGGGACGTGGAGGGGCAGCGGTTCGCCCGCGAGCTCGGGGCGGAGTGGGCCGGTGCCTCGACCGACGCCCCGCCCGAGGAGCTCGACGCAGCGATCCTGTTCGCCCCGGCCGGCGAGCTCGTACCGGTCGCGCTCCGGGCGACCGCCCCCGGGGGAACGGTCGTGTGCGGCGAGATCCACATGAGCGATATCCCCTCGTTTCCGTACGAGATCCTCTGGCGGGAACGCGTGGTGCGCTCGGTCGCCAACCTCACCCGCGCCGACGGCATCGAGTTCCTCGAGCTCGCCCCGCGCGTTCCGGTGCGCACGCGCGTTCGGGCCCTTCCGCTCGAGCGGGCGAACGAGGCGCTGGACGCCCTTCGAGCCGGCAAGGTGCGCGGCTCGATCGCCTTGGCGGTGAGCGCGGAAGGGAGCTGAGCGAGCGGGACATCGGCTCGGTGGCCTGACCGACAGCCGAACCGCCGTTCCTGGATCCCGGGTGCGGAGCTCGCGGACGGCGGTCCCGCCGGGGTACCGTTGGTCCCGTGATCGGGGGGCGGGTCGTTCGCGTGATCGCGCCGGCCATGGCCGTGACGCTTGCGCTCCCGATCGCCCCCACGGTGAGACGCACCGCGGCCCCGGCTCCCTCCGCGGGCGCCCGCTCCGCCTTCGTCCGAGTCGATCAGGTGGGCTACCCGACCGGAGGGCCAAAGCGCGCGTACCTCATGTCCACGGGGCCGGAGACCGGGGCGACGTTCCAGGTACGAGACGGCTGGGGCCACGTCGCCTACGTCGGGTCCGTCGGCTCGAGCCTGGGTGCGTGGAGCGACGCCTTCCCGTTCGTCTACCCGATCGACTTCGACGCGGTCGCGACGCCGGGCACGTATCGGATCGTCGTGACGGCTCCGATCGCGGCGTCCTCGCCGAGGTTCCCGATCGACGTGGGGGCGAGCCTCGACCGGAACGCGCTCGCAAACGCCCTCGCCTTCTACCGGGTCCAGCGGGACGGGCCGGACTTCATTCGCTCCGCTCTCCGGAGGGCACCCGCCCACCTGAACGACCGAGCGGCGATGACGTATCGAACGCCGCGAGTGGACGCCGACGGGGTCGTTCGTGGAGACCTGCACCCGCTGGGGGTTCGCATCGACGCCTCCGGCGGATGGTGGGACGCGGGCGACTACCTGAAGTTCGTGCACACGACGAGCTACACGGTCGACCTGATGCTGGCGGGGATCCGGGACTTCCCCGACCTGATGGGCTCGGGCTCTCCCACCTCCGACTTCACGGCAGAGGCGAGATTCGGCCTGCGGTGGCTGCTCCGGATGTGGGACGACCGGCGGCAGGTCCTCTACTACCAGGTCGGCATCGGCTCCGGGAACGCCCGAACGGCCGGAGACCACGACCTGTGGCGGCTCCCCCAGGCCGACGACACGCTCGGCGGTCGGGACCCGCGCTACCGGTACATCCGCCACCGGCCCGTGTTCCGCGCCGGTCCTCCGGGTTCACTCGTGAGTCCGAACCTCGCCGGTCGGGACGCGGCGGCGTTCGCCCTGTGCTTCCAGGTCTTCAGGGAGCAAGCCCCATCGTTGGCCGACCGGTGTCTGCTGGCGGCCGAGCACGTCTTCGACCTGGCCGACACCAACCCGACGGGTCGTCTGGTCACGGCGATCCCGTGGGACTTCTACCCCGAGGTCGAGTGGCGGGATGATCTCGAGCTCGGCGCGACCGAGCTCTTCTTCGCCGTCTCCTCCGGAGGGCTACCTCCGGGGCTCCCGCACACCGACCCGCTGTTTTACCTTCGGGCGGGCACGCACTGGGCGCGCGAGTACGTGTCCGGGCCGAACGACGCCGCCGACACGCTGAACCTGTACGACGTGAGCGGGCTCGCCCACTACGAGCTTGCGCGGGCGATCGAGCAGGCGAGCGACCCCGTCGGCCTTGCGATCGACCGCGCCGGGCTGCTCGCGGACCTGAAGAGGCAGCTCGACGCGGCGACGTCCGTGGCGGGGCACGACCCCTTCGGCTTCGGATATCCGTGGAACCGGTGGGATACCACGACGCACGGGACCGGACTCTCGGTCATGGCAAGCGAGTACGACGAGCTGACGGGGACCACGACCTACGCGGCCCAGAGCGCCGGCTGGCTGGGCAACGTGCTGGGGGCCAACGCCTGGGGAGCCTCGTTCATCGTGGGCGACGGCACCACGTTTCCCCACTGTGTGCACCACCAGGTGGCAAACCTCGCCGGTGCGCTGGACGGCTCCGCACCCGTTCTGCTCGGGGCCGCGGTCGAGGGGCCGAACCACTTCGCGGCGCACGGCCGCCTGGAATCCATGCGCCGGTGCCCGCCCGGGGGAGGAGACCGTTTCGATCGGTTCAACAGCCGGGCGGTGTTCAAGGACGATGTCGAGGCCTACTCGACCGTGGAGCCCGCCATCGATCTCACCGCCTCGGGGCTGCTGGCCTTCGCCCGCCAGGCGTCCGGTCTGTACTAGGGGGGGCGAAAGGGCGGCCCGGCCGGGTCAGAGGTGGGGTTCGAGGGCCAGGATGCCGGTCCGGTAGGCCTCGCAGGCGGCGGCCTCGTCGTCCCGGGACCGCAGGAGGTCGCCGAGCGCCCGGTAGGTGACCGCGATGTCGACGGCCTGCTCCGCGCGCTCGTAGAGCTCGATCGAGAGCCGGAGGTGCTTCTCCGCCGCGCGCGGGTTGTCCTCGCCGAGCGCGAGCCCGAGCTCGCGGTGGGCCCACGCGAGGATCGGGGCGTCGCTCTCGCCCGTCAGCGCGATCGAGCGCTCGAGCAGCTCCCGGGCCCGGTCCGTGTTTCCCTCGAGGCGCTCGACCCGGGCGAGCTCGTTGATCGCGCGTACCAGGTCCTTCTCGTCACCGGTCGCCTCGAAGATCTCCCGCGCCCGCTCGAGCTGCTTGCGGGCCTCGGCGAGCCTCCCCTCGCGGCTGAGGACGTACCCACGGGCCAGGTGCGCGCCGCCCATCTCGCTTCGCAGGTCGAGCTGCCGGTACGCGTCCTCCGCCCGCCGGAGCGACCGCAGGGCGTCCTCGACCCTGCCGGTCGTAAGGTGCAGGCGGGCCACGTTCATGTGCATCTGCGCGATCCGGAGCGGGTCCCGAACGCTTGGGGCGAGCTGCTCGAGCTCGCTCGCCGACTCCGCCGCCTTCCGGTACAGGCCGGCGTCGAGGTAGGAGTAGACCAGCCCGGCGTGGAGGCGAGCGAGCGCGTCCGGGTCGCGGAGCCTGGCGCGCTCGAGCTCGTCGAGCAAGCTCTCGAGCAGGTGGATCGCGTACCGCACGTCGCCCAGCGAGTGGAAGCAGCGCGCCTTGCCGGCGACCGCGTCGACCGCCGCGGCGGGGGAGCCGTCCCTCGCGATCGCCTCGGCCCGCTCGTAGTGGGCGAGCGCCTCCTCGGGCCTCCCCGCGCGCTCGAAGGCCAGCCCGAGGCCCTCCTCGGCCCTGGCGCGCAGGGCCTCGAGCCCGTACCGCCTCGCCTCCCGGGCGACCGCCTGGAGCCCGGTCCTCCCCTCCTCGAGCCGGCCGTCCGAGAGCGCGTGCCGGGCCTCCTGGAGCCGGAGCTCGAGCCTGGCCTCGAGGTCCGGCGGCCTCCCGGTGAGGAGCTCCTCCACGCCGACGCCGAGCTTGGCGGCGAAGAACTCGACGGCCTCGCGGGAGGGCTGCCGGCGCCCGGCCTCGATCGTGCTCACGTAGGCGTGCGTGTACCGGGGGGAGGCGAGCTCTCGCTGGGTCATCCCCCGGGCCACGCGCAGGTGCCGGAGCCTGGTGCCGATCACGTCGCCCTCCCACGGTCGAACGGGTTACCGGGAGTGTAACCGCCGTCGAAGCCGACTTTGCATCTGACCACCGGTCATCTCTCAAGGTCGGCCGCTCCGCGACCGACCTTTAACCCTGGAGATTGCGATGAGACAAGCACCCCGTTACATTCCTGGCACCGGACGTCTCTCGAAGGAGGGGAGTTCCGATGCGCAGGATGCGCTACCTGCTGGTGAGCCTGGCCGCTCTCGCGTCCGTGCTGTGGGCGGGCGCGGCAAACTGGCCGCACCACTGATCCACCCGGGAGAGGGGGGTTCCGGGGGACCCCCGCCTCCCGCACCTTCCCCGTCCGCGCGCCCCGGCGCCACGGCTCCGATGGAGGACGCTTTCATGGACCTGTCGCCCGGCGAACGCCGCATCTTCCGGCTGGGAGGCTCGGTGTTCCGCGCCTGGACCGACCGTCCGGACGCTGGCGCCGAGATCTACCGATCCGGCGAGTGGGTCTGGACCCCGATCCCCTCGGGGGCGATCCTGTCCAACCCGCACGCGGTGGAGATCTCGAGCGACGAGCTCCTCCAGGATCGCCCCGCCGGGTGACACACCTCCTCCAGGACTAGACGACCTCGGCTCGCAGGATCTCGAGCTCGGCCACGGTACGCCGCAGCTCGTCGGCCAGTCGGCCCGGGTGCCGTGCCCCGAGGATCTCGACGAGCTCGCGGAAGTACCACAGGATCTCCTCCGGACCCGCGTTGAACCGGGTCCACAGCCGCTCGCCCATCTCGCGGTAGTCCTCGAGGATCGACCGCGCGTTGTGCACCTTGTCCGCCGCGGCGACCCGCAACACGGCCCCGTCCTCTTCTCGGAGGCGGGCGAGGTAGGCGCGCTTGCGCTCGCGCCAGGGCGGCTTCGGACTCTCGTAGGTGTCCGTGAGCCCGTCGACGATGCGGGCCACGCCGTCCCCGAACCGGCGCCGGATCTCCTCGAGCGTCGCCCGCCCGCCCTGGTCCTCGGGGCCGTCGTGTAGCAGCGCGGCGATCGCCTGCTCCTCGTCGCCCCCATCCTCGAGCACCAGGGCCGCGACGGCCATCGGGTGGGAGAGGTAGGGGATCGCGGTCCCCTTTCGGGCCTGCGTGCGGTGGAGATCGAGCGCGAACGCGAACGCGCCGGCGAGGCGCTCGGACAGGACGGGGTCGGCGGTCACGTCCGTTCCTCCTCTCTCCCTCTCAGATCCGGGGCAGGTCCGGCGACTCGAGCTCGGCCGCCTCGCCGGCGCCCGCCGCACGGCGAAGGATCGCCGCCAGCGACCCGAGCACGACGACCCCGCCGGCCACGGTGAGCGGGCGGATCGGCTCACCCAGGATCAGCAGGGCGGCCACCGCCGAGACGACCGGCGAGGCGAGCATCAGCAGCGAGGAGACCGTCACGTCCACGCTGGAGTGCGCCCAGGCGAGCAGCACGTGGCCTCCCGAGGCTCCGAGCACGAAGACCACGAGGAGGATCCAGTCGATCCCCCGGAGCCCCCCGAGCGGTTGCCCCGCGGCGAGCGCGATCGGCGTCACGGCGAGCGCCGCCACGAGGAACACCACGGTCATGTACTCGAGCGCCGGCACGCTCTCGCGGGCACGCTTGGAGACGAGGAAGTACGCGGTCCAGGCGACCAGGGACCCGGCGGCGAGGAGATCCCCGTACAGGCTCCACACCGGCGTTCCCGAGGAGCCCGCGGTGACGAGCAGGACGCCGACGAGCGACAGGGCGGACCATCCCACCTCGCGCCGCGAGACGCGCTCGCCGAAGAGCGGGCCGGCCACGAGCAGCACGAGCGCCGGCTGAAGCGCGGAGATCACGGCGACGTCGGCGATGCTCGTGTGCTTGATCGCCGAGAAGAAGAAGGTGATCTCGACCGCCAGGAGCGCCCCGCCGGGGGCCGAGACCCGCACGGCCGACCACGACAGACGCCGGCCCGAGGCGCGAAGGACGACCAGCAGGACGAGCGCCCCCATCCACAGCCGGTACAGGGCGAACGGCAGGGCCGGTTGGGACGAGAGTTTGATGAGCGTGTTCGTGAAGCCCCAGACGAGGACGGCAGCCAGCACGGCGCCGGCTCCGAGCTTCGAGCTCCGAACGCCGGTCACCGCGTGGTCCACGCGGGCATTGTGTCAGGCCGGATCGGCACCTGGGTCTTCCTCTCGAGGAGCCGGCGGCCTATCCTGTGCCCACGTTTGATCGGCCGTTCAAAGAAGGAGCCTCGAGATGCGGACCGAGAAGGACCGGGCGGCGGTGCGGGACGACTCGCTCCGGTGGCGCCCACGGCCCACCCTCCACGGCCGGGACTACACGAGCGAGGAGGTCTGGGAACAGGAGCGGGAGCGGATCTGGTTCGGCGACTGGGTCTGCATCGGCCGGAGCGAGGAGGTGGCCGCCCCCGGCGACTACCTGGTGCGGGACCTGGCCGGCGAGTCGATCTTCGTGGTTCGCAACCGAGAGGGTCTGCTCCGCTGCTTCTACAACGTCTGCTCCCACCGGGGCACGAAGTTCCTCGACGACGACGCCCGCGGAAACGTTCGCAAGGCCTTCCGATGCCCGTACCACGCCTGGACCTTCGACCTGGACGGTCGGTTGATCGGCACCCCGAACGTCCGGGAGGACGAGCTGTTCGACCGGGCCGACTATCCGCTTTCGCCGATCGCGATCGGCGAGTACGCGGGCTTCCTGTTCGTGAACCTCTCGCCGGAGCCGCGACCGCTCATGGAGGCGCTCACCGACGGGGCCGAGTCCATCACGGCGTTCGAGCGCTACCGGATGGAGGAGCTGCGAATCGGCCACCGGCTCGTCTACGAGGTCGAGGCGAACTGGAAGATCGTGGTGGAGAACTACAACGAGTGCCTCCACTGCCCGACCGTTCACCCCGAGCTCGTGCAGGTGGTCCCGCTGTTCCGATTCGGCGAGGTATGGGACGAGCGGACCCGGGACGACGGCAACCGGATGGTCGAGGGGGCGACGAGCTTCACGATGACCGGGCGGTCGGAGCTCCCGAAGTTCCCCGACCTCGACCCCGAGGACTACGGCATGTATTACGGGACCTATGAGTTCCCGAACCTCATGCTGAACCTGCACCCGGACTGCGTCATGTACTACCTGGCGTTCCCGAGGGGTCCCCGGCACACGACCGTGGTCTCCGAGTACCTGTTCCGCCCCGAGGTGATCGGCGGTCCGGACTTCAAGCCCCAGCCGGTGATCGAGTTCTGGGACCTGATCAGCCGGCAGGACTGGGAGGTGTGCGCTCGCGCGCAGACGGGCGTCGGGTCGCGAGCGTTCACCACGGGGGTCTTCCCGCGTCAGGACCGCTTCCTGTTCTGGTTCAACGAGGAGTACCGGCTGGCCATGGGTCGCCCCCCGGTCGGCTAGCCGGGGTTCGGGCGCCGAAGTTCCCTCGATTCGAGGGGCGCTCGGCACCCGCGCGCCCGCTTCCGGTTGGGAGGATGCTGACAGCGGTCAAGCGAGCAACTGGAGGCGTCCCATGTCCGTCGTCCTGGACGGCACGTCGCTGTCGATCGAGGCGCTCGTGCGCATCGCCCGCGCGGGCGAGCAGGTCGAGATCGACCCGGCGGCGCTCGAGCGCGTACGGATCTGCCGGGCGATGCTCGAGGAGAAGCTGGCGGCCCGCGAGATCATGTACGGGACCAACACGGGGATCGGCGAGTTCTCCGAGATCGTCCTCACCGACGAGCAGGTCGAGCGGTTCCAGCGGTACCTGATCTACAACCACGCCGCCGGGATCGGCCCGCCGGCGCCCGCGGAGGTCGTGCGGGCCGCGATCGCGAGCCGGATCAACGTGCTCGTGCACGGCAACTCTGGATGCCGTCCGGAGATCCCGCTCACGCTCGCGGCCATGCTGAACCGCGGGGTGACCCCGGTCGTCTGCCAGCGGGGCTCGGTGGGAGCGAGCGGCGATCTCGCGCCCATGGCCCAGATCGCGCTCCTCCTGCTCGGCGAGGGTGAGGCCGTTTTCGAAGGCGAGCGCCTGCCCGGGGCCGTGGCGATGGAGCGCGCCGGGATCCCGGTCCCTGGGCTGCGGGCCCGGGACGGGCTTGCCGCGATCAACGGCTCCAACGTGCTGACCGCGATGAGCGCGCTGCTGCTTCACGACGCCGACCGCTGGCTCCGCCAGGCCGAGATCGCGTGCGCGATGTCGCTCGAGGCGCTGCTCGCGAACCTCAAGCCTTACGACGTGCGCGTGCACGAGCTGCGGGGCTTCCCCGGCGCGATCCGGAGCACTCGGGCGATCATGCGCTGCATCGAGGGGAGCGACCTGCAGACGGGGAAGATCACGACCAAGGTGCAGGACGCCTACTCGATGCGGTCCTCCCCGCAGGTGATCGGCGCGGCTCACGACGCGCTCGCGTACGCTCGCAGCCAGGTCGAGATCGAGCTGAACGGCGTCGGCGACAACCCGCTGTTCCTGCCGGAGGCCGGGCTGACCCTCACGGGCGCCAACTTTCAGGGCACGCCGGTCTCGCTGCCCATGGAGATGGTCGGACAGGCCATCACGATGGTGTGCGTCCTGTCGGAGCGCCGGCTGAACCGCCTGGAGAACCCGGCGCTCAGCCAGGGGCTGCCGGACTTCCTGACCGAGGGGGCCGGCATGTTCTCGGGGCTGATGCTCAGCCAGTACACGGCCGACTCGCTGATCGTGGAGCAGCGGCTCCTGTCGGCGCCGGCCTCGACCATGTCGATCCCGGCCGCCGCCGATCAGGAGGACTTCGTGTCGATGGGCATGAACACGGCGCTCAAGAACGCCCAGATCCTCGAGCACGCGTACGCGGTGCTCGGGATCGAGCTGATGGCCGCCGCGCAGGCGCTGGATTTTCGGGACTTCACGCCGGGCCGCGGGGTCCGCGTCGCCAAGGAGGTGATCCGCCGCCACGTCCGGCACCTGGACGAGGACCGGCCCCTGTACCCCGACCACGACCGGATGGCGGCCCTCGTGCGCTCCGGTGAGATCCTCGACGCGGTCGAACACGAGGTGGGCCCGCTCGGCTAGCATCCGCCCGTCTCGGACCACAAGGGGGAAGGCATGGCGCAGGGACAGGCCGATCTCGTGCTCCGGGGCGGCGCCGTCTACACGGTCGACGCCGTCCGCTCGTGGGCGCAGGCGGTGGCGGTTCGCTCCGGCAAGATCGTCGCCGTCGGAACCGACGACGAGGTCGGAGCGCTCGTCGGTCCTCGTACGGAGGTGGTCGACCTCCGAGGCCGGATGGTGCTGCCGGGCTTTCAGGACGCCCACGTCCACGCCTCGGCGGGAGGACTCGAGCGCATCCGCTGCGACCTGAGCGAGCTCCACACCCTCGACGACTACCTGCGCTGCATCCGCGAGTACGCGGAGCGCAACCCCTCCGCGGAGTGGATCCTCGGCGGGGGGTGGGCCATGGACGTGTTTCCGGGCGGAGTCCCCAGGGCCGAGGACCTCGACCGGGTGGTTCCAGGCCGCCCGGTCTTCCTCTCCAACCGCGACCACCACGGGGCGTGGGTGAGCTCGCGCGCGCTCGAGCTCGCCGGGATCAGCTCTCAGACGCCGGATCCGGCGGACGGGCGGATCGAGCGAAACGAGCGCGGGGAGCCGGTCGGGACGCTCCAGGAGGGCGCCATGGACCTGGTCGGCCGGGTGGTGCCGCGAGCGAGCGTGGAGGAGCAGCGGCGCGGGATCCTGGAAGCCGAGCGCTACCTGTTCTCGCTCGGGGTCACCGCATGGCAGGAGGCGATCGTTGGCGAGTACGCGGTCGTTCCCGACTGCTTCGATGCGTACGTCGAGCTCTCCGGACGCGGCGAGCTCACCGCGAACGTGGTGGGGGCGCTCTGGTGGGAGCGCGGCCGAGGGCTCGACCAGCTCGAGGGTCTGCTCGCCCGCCGGGCGGCCGCCGGGACCGAGGGTCCCTTCCGCGCCACGTCGATCAAGATCATGCAGGACGGCGTGCTCGAGAACTTCACGGGGGCGATGCTCGCGCCCTACCTGGACTCGGAGGGGCGGACGACGCAGGAGACGGGGATCAGCTATTTCGATCCCGAGGAGCTGAAGAGGCACGTGGCCCGGCTCGACGCCGAGGGGTTTCAAGTGCACGTCCACGCGATCGGGGACCGGGCCGTGCGCGAGGCGCTCGACGCGATCGAGGCGGCGCGCCGCGCGAACGGGTTCACCGACGGCCGGCACCACATCGCGCACATCCAGGTGATCCACCCCGAGGATCTGCAGCGGTTCCGAGCGCTCGGGGTCGTCGCCAACGCGCAACCTCTGTGGGCCTGCAACGAGCCGCAGATGACCGAGCTCACGATCCCGTTCCTCGGCCCGGAGCGCGCCTCGCTCCAGTACCCGTTCCGGAGCCTCGCCCGCTCCGGCGCCGTGCTGGCCGTCGGAAGCGACTGGCCGGTCTCGAGCCCCAACCCGCTGTGGGAGATCCACGTGGCGGTGAACCGGACGATCCCTCCCGGCTACCCGTACGCGGGTCCCGATGGCGGCGCGGACCCGTTCCTGCCCGACGAGCGCCTCGACCTGCCGGCGGCGCTCGCGGCCGCGACGATGGGGTCGGCGTACGTGAACCACCTCGACGACCTCTCAGGCTCCATCGAGGCGGGCAAGCGCGCCGACCTCGTCGTGCTCGACCGGAACCTGTTCGAGCACCCGACGAGCGAGATCGCGAGCGCGTCGGTCGATCTCACGCTCGTGGGCGGCAGGGTCGTGTTCGAACGATGACCGCGGGAGCGGTCCCGGGGTTCCTGCCCAGCACGTCGGGGTTCCGCTTCGCGAACGACTTCCCGCACGTCCCGGTGCGCCGCATCGGGGTTCCGGGCGTGGTCGAGGTGCCGGTCGGCGACGCGTCCAACGGTCTGTGCGGCGGCATGGTGTTCGCGGCCCGCGACTACTTCGAGGCCGGCCGAGCCGTGCCGCCCGACGCCGAGCCGCCCTCCGGCGGTCCGCTCTTCGACTACATCGTCGACCGCCTGTTCGCGAGCTTCGACCTTCCGTTCGGTCCGGTCCGGTACCTGGCCCTCATGAGTCCCGCGCTGCCGGATGGGGAGAGCCTGCTCGGCAGGATCGGGCTCGCGCCGCACGGACGCGCATGGCAGATGACCAGGGTCGAATGGCCGAAGATCCGCGCGGACATCGACGCCGGCCATCCCTCGCCGCTCGGTCTCGTCCGCGTGAAGTCGACGAATCCGTTCGACCTGAAGGAGAACCACCAGGTGCTCGCGTACGGATACGACCTCATCGGGACCGTGCTCTCCCTGCGCCTGTACGATCCGAACTGGCCGGGGCGCGACGACGTCGAGTTGTCGCTGGACCTGTCGAGCCCCACCCGTCCGACCGCGGTGACCGTCGTCCCCGAGGGCCCGCCGGTGTTCGCGTTCTTTCGCGTTCGGTACCGTCCGGCGACGCCGCCGTAGTCCAGGCGGTACCGTCCGGCCACGCCGTCGTTGCGGCTCAGGCCTCGAGGATCGCCAGGACCTCCTCGAGCTGGAGGATCGAGCGCTCGGTGATCGGCACGACCACGAGGATGACCTCGTCGGCGCCGGCTTCCGCAAACGCTCGCAACCCGCCCGCGATCCGCTCGGGCGTTCCCTCGAGGGGCGGGATGCCCTCTGGAATCGGGCGCTCGAGGGCGCGCCGGTCCAGCCTGGTCAGCACGCAGGCGCTACGACGGATCCGGGCGGGGTCGACCGCCAGGCGCTCGGCCGCCTCCGTGATGCGGGCGCTCTCGGCCGCGAACCCGTCGGGTGTGTTGCCGTACAGGTCGAACCACGCGTTCCAGGCGTCGACGTGCGGGAGGGCGGCGCGCAGGATGCGGTCGCCGCTGCTGCCGACCATCAGCGGCGGTCGCCGCACGGGACGCGGCAGCAGCACGGCGTCCCGAGCGCTCCAGAACCGTCCCTCGAGCGTGACCCGCTCGCCCGCGAGCAGCCCTCGGACGATCGCGAACGCTTCCTCGAACCGCGCGGCGCGGTGGTCGAACGGCACCCCGAACGCCCGGAACTCCGCCTCGTTCCACCCGGCCCCCACGCCGAGGACGAAACGACCGCCGCTCACCTCGTGGACGGTCGCGGCCATCTTCGCGATCAGTCCCGGCGGATGGAAACCGAGGCACGCGACGAGCGGTCCGAGCTCGACCCGCTCGGTCGAGGCGGCGAGCGCCGCGAGCAGCGTCCACGCCTCCCACGGCCCACGCTCGGGGCGACCGTCGCCCCGGTACAGCAGGTGGTCGCCGAGCCAGACGGAGTCGAACCCCGCGCGCTCGGCGGCGCGCGCCATCGTCAGGTACTCGGGCCAGCGGACGTCGCGCTCCACCTCCGGGAGCTGGATCCCGACCCGAAGCGGTCGTGCCACGCGCGCAGTCTAGTGAGCTGGAGACCGAGGAGCCCGATCGCGAGCTACCGACCCGCCAGCGTGACCCCCGCCAGCCTGACGGGCTCGAGCTCGTGGGCGTTCGGAATGTTGAAGACCAACCCGTCCAGGCCGGCGTCCAGATACGCCCGCGCCTGCTCCAGGACGGCGTCTGGATCTCCGACCACCGTATACCGCCGGTACTCGTCGAGATCGGTTCCGCGCCGCTCGGCCGCCTCGCGGGCGACGCGCTCGGCCTCTCGCGCCGTGGGCGCGATCACGAGGCCGCCGAGTCGCGTCTTGGTGATCGTCGAGGGGTCGCGTCCGACCTCCTCGCAGTGGCGGGCGAGCACGTCGAGCTTGTGCCGGATCGTGGGGACGTCGCCGAACAGGTTGCAGGCGTCGGCGTACTGGGCGACCAACCGGAGGGTCCGGCGCTCGCCTCCGCCGCCGACGAGGATCGGGATGCCGCCCGGCCGGATCGGGCGCGGGACGTTGAGCGCCTCTCGGGCACGGTGATGGGTCCCCTCAACCGTCGGTGCGGTCTCGGTGAACATCGCCCGGCAGATCCTCAGGGCGTCCTCGAGGCGCGCCATCCGCTCGGCGACCGGCGGGAAGGCGAACCCGTACCCGTCGTGCTCGTCCTCGTTCCAGGCGGCGCCGATGCCGAGGATCGCGCGACCCGACGAGATCACGTCGAGGGTCGTCACGATCTTGGCGAGCAGCGCGGGGTTGCGGTAGGTGACGCCGGTGACCATCGTGCCGAGCCGGGCCGTCGAGGTTCGGGCGGCGATCGCTCCGAGCAGCGTGTAGGCCTCGAGCATCGGGTCGGTGCGAGGGCCCACGCTCGGGATCTGATAGAAGTGGTCCATCACCCACACCGAGTCGAAGCCCGCCGACTCCGCGGTCGTCGCGATCGCGGCGATCCGTTCGAAGAGCCCGGTATCGGCAACCCCCGGGTAGGTGAAGTCCGGGATCTGCAGCCCCAGTCGGATCACTCCTCCTCCTCCTCCTCCTCCTCCCCCTCACTCTCTCCTCACTGTCGCGGCCCGGCCAACCTACCGTCTGCCGTCGCGAGCGTGCGGCAACCAGATCCGTCGAATCGGGCTAGCATCGGTGGATTCCGTGCGCGGCAAGGAGTTGCCATGTGTCATGAGTCCACGGCCCGGCCTCCGCTCCCGCCGATCGCCGGGGGCAGCGGCGTCGCCGCCGCGGAGGACCTGGTGCTCGAGGCGGCCGACGGGAACCGGTTCTCCGTCTACTCGGTGCGGACGACCGACGCCGGCGCGCCCGGCGTCGTGATCCTGCCGGACGTCCGCGGCCTTCACCCCTTCTACCGAGACCTCGCGGATCGGTTCGCCCAGGCTGGGGTCCACGCGACCGCGATGGACTATTTCGGGCGCACGGCGGGCCGCGGACCCCGCGGCGAGGACTTCGACTACGGTCCGCACGTGGCTGCCACCAGACCCGACACGATCGCGCTCGACGTGGCGGCGTGCGTCGGTCACCTGCGCTCCGAGCGAGGAGGTGGGGCACGACGAGTGCTCACCGTGGGGTTCTGCTTCGGCGGCCGGGCCTCCTTCAACCAGGCCGGGAGGGGTCACGGCCTGGCCGGTGTGATCGGGTTCTACGGAGTCCCACAGCGGCGGGACGAGAGCGACGACAACGCCCCCACCGAGCTCGCCGGCGGCTACACCTGCCCGGTGCTCGGCCTGTTCGGCAGCGCCGATCGCGCGACCACGGTCGAGCAGATCGAGGAGTTCCGGAGGGCGCTCGACGCCGCGGGCGTGCCGAACGAGATCGTCGTCTACGAGGGAGCGCCGCACTCGTTCTTCGACCGCAGCTACGACGAGTGGCGGGAGGCCTGCGACGACGCCTGGCGGCGGGTGCTGCGTTTCGTACGCTCGCGGCCGGGCGGCGGAGGGAGGCCGGCCCACGGGTCGTAGTCGACCTCGAGCGGCTCCTGCGGCGGGCGCTGGTCCTCCGGCACGTTCTTCAGGTTCAGCCGGATGCGGGTCCACGTCGTGAACCGTCCACGCATGGAGTCCACCAGGACGTCCTCGGCGGCGAGATGGGGCCAGACGTCGGTGTGTCGGGACTTCCAGCGTTCGAGCCCCTCCATGGCCTCGGTCGTGGTGGCCGCGCGGGCGATCTCGATGACGGGCATGGTGGTCCGCCGCCGTCCGGTCGGGCCGACCGACTTGCCGGGCGCGGGCGGCGGGACGATCCCGCCGCGCTGGGACGCGTCGCGCGCGCCCCGGCGCTTCGAGGGCTGAACGCGAGGCGGCTCTCCGGGGGCCTTGGCGAAGTGCGGTGGCCACGGCGCGTCGCCGAACCCGGCCGCCTCGTGCTCCGCGGCGAGCTCGAGCAGGGCCTCGAGGGACCCGACCGTCCGATCGATTCCTTCCCACGGGTCTCCGATCCGCTCGAACCGTCGAGGGACCGTCTCGAGCGTGAACGCCTCCTGCCGGCACGTCGGGACCTCGTCCCACGCGAGCGGGGTGGAGACGCGGGCGTCCGGGGTCGGCCGAACCGAGTAGGCCGAGGCCACCGTGCGGTCCTTCGCGTTCTGGTTGTAGTCGAGGAACACGCCGTGACGTTCCTCCTTCCACCAGCGGCTGGTCGCCAGATCGGGCACCCGTCGCTCCACCTCCCGGGCGAGCGCGAGCGCCGCCCGGCGCACCTCGGGAAACGTCCATCGCCGCTCGATCCTGCAGTAGACGTGGATCCCGCGGGAGCCCGAGGTCTTGGGCCAGCCGACGAGCCCGAACTCCTCGAGCACCTCGTTGGTGACGAGCGCGACCTCACGGATGGTCGACCATTCGACGCCGGGGACCGGATCGAGGTCCACCCGCAGCTCGTCGGGATGCTCCAGGTCGTCGGCCCGGACCGGATGCGGGTTCAGGTCGATGCATCCGAGGTTCACGACCCATGCGAGCTGAGCGGCGTCCCGGACCACGATCTCATGCGCGGTGCGGCCCGAGGGAAACGAGAGCTCGACCGTCTCGATCCACTCCGGGCGAGAGGAGGGCGCGCGCTTTTGGAAGAAGAAGTCGCCCTCGGCTCCGTTGGGGAATCGCTTGAGCGCCATCGGCCGCCCCCCCACCCCGCGAAGGGCTCCGTCGGCCACAGCGAGGTAGTAGCGGATCAGATCGAGCTTGGTGTGGCCGGTGCGCGGGAAGAACACCTTGCCGGGATTCGTGACGGCCACCTCGCGGCCGGCAACCTCGATCGTCGTCCTCGGTGTCGCCATGGGCCCACGATAGGCGAGATCGGCAAGCGGGGCGCCCGCGAACGAGCGTCGCCCCGCTGGCGGCCCGAGATTCTTCATCGTTCCGTAACCTGACCGGCCGGTCGTCCGGGCTTCCGGTACGTAGGCTGAAGGCATGGACGCCATCGGCATCCCGACCAACGGCGCTCGGCGCGAGGCCGTGCTCGCGCTCGTGGCGCACGATGAGAAGAAGGACGATCTCCTGCGGCTGGTTCGGCGTTACCGCTCGAGCCTCGCCAGGCTGCACCTGATCGCGACCGCCCACACCGGCGCCATCCTCGCGGAGGAGCTCGGGCTGCCCGTCGAGTGCATGCGGAGCGGTCCGGAAGGAGGCGACATCCAGATCGGCGCGCGGATCGTGGCGGGGGAGGTCGACGCGGTGGTGTTCCTCCGAGATCCCCTCACCGCCCATCCCCACGAACCGGACATCCAGGCCCTCCTCAAGGTGTGTGACGTCCACGGCGTTCCCGTGGCCACCAACCTCGCCTCGGCCGAGATCCTGCTCCGATCGCTGTCCCAGGCGATCTGGTGGGGTCGCGAGGCGGCGGCCGTTCACGAGTGACGGCGCGGTCGCCCGGTCGGGCGACCGCGCCGTCATCGCCTCGTCGTCGCTCACGTCACGACGACCTTGCCCTTCATGTTCGGATGGATGCTGCAGTGGTAACGGAACGTCCCGGCTCTCCTGAACACGCGGCTGAAGCTCGCGCCCGGCGCGATCGTGCCGGAGTCCCACTTGCCGGTGTTCGAGGTCGAGGTGTGAGCGACGGATCCCGTGTTGGTCCAGCGCACCCGGGTCCCGCGGGCGATCGTGATGGTCTTGGGCGTGAACGCGAAGTCCACGATCCGAACGCGCCTCTTGGCCCTGGCAGTGAGTGACGGAGTCGCCGACGCGGAGCCACCGCGGACGCCGACCACCGGGCAGTTCAGTCGCACCGTCGTCTCGCGCTCGGTGACCTTGCCCGCCTCGATCAGCCTGTCCACCTGGGTGTCGCTCTTGATGACGACCGGCGTCGTGCCCTTCCTCCAGCGCACGACGGTCTCTCGCCAGATCGGTGAGTAGTCCGGCTCGCCGGGTTCGGACCCCGGGATCATGAGCTGTCCCGTGGCCATGCGACCTCGGACGATGTACAGCTCGGGGAAGAGCTGGGGATCGAGCTTGGCCAGCACGGCCGAGTAGTTGATGCCCTCCACCTTGGCCTGCGGCTTGGTCGACACGTCGGTGGCGAGCATCCCGTCGCGGTGACCGTCGTAGAAGGTGTCGAAGACCGGCGGCGGGGACACCGTCGTGCCCGAGTCCACATTGGTGGCGGTCACGGCGAAGTCGATGACCACCTTGGTTCTCGTCTCGGTGAGCTGGCCCTCCGAGGCGAGCCGATCGATCTGCGTGTCGCTCGTCAGCAGCACGGGCTGCGCGCCCTCGCTCCAGCGGACCGTGATCTCGATCCAGAGCGGCGCGTACGAGTTCTCGCCGGGCTCCGAGCCGAGCACCCACAGCTGCCCGTCCGCCGCCGGACCCTTCGTGATGTAGACGGCGGGGAAGAGCTTGGCCTTCAGGCCGCGAAGCGTCGGAGCGTAGTTGATCCCGAGCTCGGCGGCCTGCGCCTTGCTCGAGACGTCGGTCGCGACGATCGCGTCGAGGTGGTCGTCGTAGTAGGACATCTGCACCGGCGGCGATGTGAAGCGAGCCGTACCATGGCGCGAGCTCGCGCCGGACACACCCACCAGGGTCCCGACGAGCAGCGGGATCAGACCCATAAGGATCGCGACTCTTCGCAGCATGGCCTCACCTTCCCCTCGTGTCGAAACCGGACGTGTCTCGACCCGCCTCCCGGCGAACACTGGTCCTACGGGTGAGGCATCCCGGGGGATTGCGGGGGATCGCCGGGACCCGGGGTTCGCGCCGGTCGCGCTCAGGAGCTCGAGAGGTCGAGCGCGGCCCGCAGGCGCGTGATCGGGCCCCGGAGGCCGAGCTCGTCGGCGAGCTCCGCGAGCGAGGCGTCGTCCCGGCGCCCGCTCCACCGGTCGAGCGGGGCCGAGGCGTTGACCGGCACGAGCCGGCGCATGGCGTCGATGTACTCGGTCGACTCGAGGAGCCGGGCTCGGAGCGCCGGCTTGCCGCGGAGCGGTCCGGGCCGGGGTTCGGCCGCTGCCGCGTCGGCCAGCATCTCCTCGAGCGACTCGTATGTGGCGACGAGCGCCCGGGCGGTCTTCTCACCCACGCCGCGGACGCCGGGCAGCGCGTCGCTCGGATCGCCGCGGAGGATCGCGAAGTCCGTGTACCGGCGCGCCGGGACCCCGTACCGTTCGAGCACGGCGGCCTCGTCGAGCTCGGCGAGCTCGGACACTCCTCGAACCGTGAAGAGGAGCCGGACGACCGGGTCCCGGACGAGCTGGATGAGGTCCCGGTCGCCGCTCACCATCTCCAGGCGATCGGCCTCGGTCGCCTCTGCGCAGAGTGCGCCGATGGCGTCCTCGGCCTCCCAGCCCCGGGTCATCGCCTGCGGCATGCCGGTGAGGTCGAGGATCGCTCGGAGCAGCGAGAACTGCGAGGGCAGCGCCTCGGGGTCCGGCGGTCGGTTGTGCTTGTAGGCCGGGTAGATCTCGGTGCGGGCGACCGGCCGCCACTCGTGATCGTACACGTGCACGACCTCGCCGGGTCGGCGCGAGACGACGAGCTTGGTCACCATGTCGAGGTAGCCGTACACGGCGCCCAAGGGGCGCCCCGCCGGGGACGTGACCGTCTCCCCCATCGCGAAGAACGCCCGGTACATCAGGCTCGAGACGTCGAGCAGCAGCCGGTACACCCGCAGAGCCTACGCGCCCGCGATCCCGGGACGCGCCGAACTCAGGACCCGGGCGGCTTCGGAGGTCCTCCCGTGCCGAGGTGCGTGCGGATCTGCTCGCCGACCTCGGAGAAGGTCACCGATAGCGCGTCACCGAGCGCCCGGATCGCCTCGCGCAGGGTCTGCTTGGCCTCGGGGTCCCGCAGCGTGTCGCCGAGGGAGGAGAGCGCCACGTCGACCTGGTGCGTCGCCGCTCGGAGCGCGTCCTCGAGCCGCCGCTCCTCGGCGGAGGACTCCTCGCCGGTCTCGGCCCGCCGCCGGTACCGCTCGGCCAGCATCCGGCTCCAGGCGCCGAACCGATCCCCGACCCGGTTCCAAGCCTCGGTCGATCTGTCCGCCATCTTCGACCTCCGGTGTCCCCAACGTCCGGTCGCCTCTCGTTCTCGATGATGGGTTCCGTTCGCGAGATCGACAACCCGGCCGGATCGGGGCAAACGCTCGGCGAACTCTCAGCCGACTCTCAGCTCGGTGAGGTATCCAGGAGGCGTGATCGGCGCAGAGGATGATCGACGGACGCCGACCCGTTGAGGGAAAGGTGAGCGAGATGTCGGATTCGCCCTGGTCCCCCGAGGACCCGGAACAGAGGGAGCCGCGCTCGCCGGAGCCGTGGCCCGGCTTCGGCGCGGGCATGCCGCCGCCTCCGCCGAGCGCCGGGCGAGGTTGGAACGCGACGACCGCGCCCTCGCGCCGCCGACGGGGCGGGTGGATCGTAGCGGCCGCCCTGGTGCTGGTGCTGGGCCTCGTCGCGGGCGCGAGCGCGATCGGCGGCCTGGTGTCTGGCACCGGCACGGTGGCCCCGGACCGAACCTCGGTCGGGGCGGTGCCGGTCGAGGGCCCGGCGAGCGCGACGCGGATCGCGCAGGCGGTGGCTCCCGCGATCGTGGACATCAACACCTACGCGCGCCGGTTCGGCGTCGGTCCGATCGGGGGCGCCGGGACCATCGCGCCGCTCGGCGCCGGGACGGGCATGATCCTGACCTCCTCTGGACAGGTCCTCACCAACAACCACGTCGTCGAGGGCGCCGTGCGCATCCAGGTCACGATCCCGGGACGTCCGGGCACCTACCCGGCGACGGTCGTCGGCACCGATCCCACGGACGACGTCGCGCTGATCCAGGTTCAGGGCGTGACGGGTCTGCCGACCGTGACCCCCGGCGATTCGTCGTCGCTCCGCGTCGGGCAGCGCGTCATCGCGATCGGGAACGCGTTCGGGCGAGGGGGCGCGCCGGCCGTCGCGGAGGGAACCGTCACGGGGCTGCACCGGTCGATCACGGCCACGGACCCTGTCGGTGGATCGGAGCACCTGGCGAACGTGATTCAGACCGACGCCGCCATCCGCCCCGGGGACTCGGGAGGCGCGCTCGTCGACGCCTCGAGCCGCGTGATCGGCATGATCACGGCGGGGGCGTCCGGCGAGGCCTTCTCCGGGAGCTCGCCCGGCGTGGGCTTCGCGATCCCGGTCCAGGACGCGCTCCACATCGTCGAGGAGATCCGCGCCGGACACGGGAGCTCCACCATCCTCCTCGGTGAGCGGGGGTTCCTCGGGATCGCGGTCCGGCCGCTGGACCAGGCGACCGCCGCCCGGCTCGGGCTGGGCACGAGCTCGGGAGCCCTGGTGGTCGGGGTGCTGCCCGGGAGCCCGGCGTCGGACGCGGGCATCGTGCCGCCCGCCGTCATCGTGTCGATCGACGGTCGGCCGATCGACTCGACGGATGCGCTCGGAACCGCCATCCACGCGCACGTGCCGGGGGACCGGGTCCGCGTGACCTGGATCGATCGCACCGGTACGCACTCGGCCACGGTGAGCCTGATCCCGGGCCCGGCGGTCTGACCCGCGCGCCCGGACCACTTACCGCCGGGCCCACGCGTCGGTCGGGAATCGAAGGGGCGCGGTTCCAGGTCGCCCGCCGCGGCGCGGGCATCGATACGGGTATCGGCACGGCGGCCGGGAACCCTTGGCCCCGCGTGCTGCGGGTCAGTCGGCGACGACGGCGCCCAGGCGGCTGGCGACGCTCCGGGCCACGATCGCCGCGTCCTCGCCGACTCCCAGGAGGATCGAGGACTTCCGCGTGCGCAGGAAGTGCACGCCGACGAAGAAGAGGCCGCCGACGACGGTGCTCGCGCCGTCGCGCTGCACCGGGAAGCCGAGGTCGTCGACCGCGTTCGACCAGGGCACCAGCGCTCCGTACGTGGGGCGAAACCCCCCGGCGAAGACCACCGCACCGAAGCCGTCCAGCCCGAGGGCCTCCGGCGCGCGCCCGTCGAAGGGCTCCGGCTCCGGAAGGTCGAGGGGCTCCAGCCCCCGCTCCGTCACGAGGCGTTGGACGCGGCCCATGAGCTCGCGGTACCGCTCGTCGCCCCATCGGACGCTCTCGCCCAGATCGGGCGCGAACCGCACCCTGTGCCCATCCGCCCCGAGGAACCGCCCGACGAGCGTCACGCCCATCGCGCGCAGGGTCCGAAGGTGCAGATCGTGCCCGCCTCCGTGGCCCGTTGCGAGCGGGTTCGCGATCAACCGGTCCCGCGGCGACGTCAGCGCCTCGACCCCCTGGTTCAGGAACCCCGTTTCGCTCAGCCACCACACGATGTCGCGATCGGCCAGCCGCCGCGGGACCCAGGGTGCCCGGCCGCAGGACAGGACGACCTCGTGTCCGGCTTCGTGGAGCTCCTCCGCGAGCTGGCAGCCCGACTGACCGCTCCCGACGACCAGCACTCCACCTTCCGGCAGCTCCGAAGGGTTTCGGTAGTCGGAGACGTCGATCTGCATGAGGTCCGCGGACAGTCCCTCGGCACCCGCCGGCCGGTGGGGCTTCTGGTAGGCGCCGCTCGCCAGCACGACCGAGCGTCCGCGCAGGCTCCCCTCCGAGGTCCGGAGCACGAACCCGTCGCCCTCGTCGCGTTCGAGAGCCAGCACCTCCACGCCCGACCGGACCGGGGCGTCGAAGCTCTGCGCGTACCGTTCGAGATGCGTCACGATCTCGTCCCTCGGGAGGAAACCGTCGGGATCGTCGCCGTCGTACGCGCCGCCCGGCAGACGCACTCCCCAGTTCGGCGTAACCAGGCAGAAGCTGTCCCAACGATCGCGCCAGGACTGCCCGATGCGTCCGCGCTCGAGCACGATGTGGTCGATCCCGGCGAAGCCCAGCTCGTGACTGGTGGCGAGCCCGGCCTGTCCACCCCCCACGACCACCACGTCGACCCGTTCCATGCGCCGGCGAGTGTACTCGGGCCGAGCGGCGAGGGGTCGGCGGAGCGGCGATCGATCGACTAGGATGCCCACCGCATGGCCATCCGCCGCCCGATCGTGACGGCCGTTCTCGTGTTCGCCTCGCTCTCGGCGTGCGCTCCCGCGAGCGTGGGGGGCTCGGGCCTGAGAGGGAGAGGCTCGTCGCCGTCGCCGCCCGCGAATCCCGCCGACCACATCGTCGTGATCGTGATGGAGAACCACGAGGCCTCGAGCATCCTCGGCTCGTCCGAGGCCCCCTACCTCAACCGGCTCGCCAGGCGAAGCGTGCTCCTCACGAACGAGTACGCGATCCGGCACCCGTCGCTTCCGAACTACCTGGCGCTGGTCGGTGGCTCGACGTTCGGAGTGACGTCGGACTGCACCGACTGCTCGGTCGACGCGCGGAACCTGGTCGACCAGCTGGAGCGGAAGGGAATCTCCTGGAAGGCCTACATGGAGTCGATGCCGCGCGCCTGCTTCACCGGAGCGTTCGCGGGGACCTCGCCGAACGAGTACGCGAAGAAGCACGACCCGTTCATGTACTTCGACGACGTGCGGACCAGCGAGAAGCGATGCGCCAGGGTGGTGCCGTTCGGGCGGCTGACGAAGGACCTCAAGCGCGGCCTTCCGCAGTTCGCGTGGATCACGCCGAACGAGTGCCACGACATGCACTCGTGCTCGATCGCCACCGGTGACGCCTGGCTGAAGGTCTGGGTCCCAGAGATCCTGCCGGCGCTCGGCACCGACGGCATCCTCCTTCTGCTCTTCGACGAGGGGTCCTCCGACGCCTCCTGTTGCTCGCTTCCCACCGGTGGAGGCCACGTCGTCGCGATCGTCGCGGGCCCCGGCGCCAAGCAACGGACCAAGATCGAGACCGAGGTCGACCACTACTCCGTGCTCCGCCTGATCGAGGACGAGTGGGGGCTCAAACGGCTCCGGCACGCTGGTGACGACACGACGCCGTCGATCGACGGCTGGCGCGCCGGCTCGTGAGACGCGCCGGCCTCTGCGGCGTCCGACGTCAGGAGAGGACGCGGCTTCGGAAGCCTCGGATCCCCCACACACCGAGGGCGGCCGTGAACCCGACGAGGGCGACGAACACCGCCCAGGTCGGCATGTGCGGGTACTGGGGCGTCAGCGCGATCCGGAAGCCCTCGCTCATGTAGACGAGGGGGTTCACGAGCACGAGCCACTTCAGCCACGCGATCGGGGAGAGCTCCGCCCACGGGTAGTAGGTCGCTCCGAGGAACGTGATCGGGATCACGACCACGCCGAACAGCAACGGCACCTGCCTGGGGTTCACCCGCGTCCCGATCGCGAGGCCGAGCGAGGCGCCGAGCAACGCGGAAAGGACGAGCACCGCGGCGAGCTCGACGGGCCGGACGTTCAGGGGCACCGGCGTGGTCGGGACGACGGCGGCGAGGGGGAACACGATCGCCGCGGCCGCGAGCCCCTGGATCGCCCCCGCGATGACCTTCTCGACCGCGACGCCCGAGACCGGCAGGGGCGCCATGACCCGGTCCTCGATCTCGCGGCTGTACCCGAAGTCCTGGACCAGGGGGAGTGCGACGGCCTGAATGCCCTGGAAGATGCAGGCGATGGCCACCACGCCCGGCACGAGCAGCGTCGAGAAGTTCTGCTCCCCACCCCGGCCACCGACTGCCTGACCGATCTTGGGAAAGACGTACGTGAACACGAACACGAAGAGCAGCGGCTGCATGATCGTGCGCACGACGAACTCGATCGCGTTCTTGCGCAGGACCGTGAGGTCGCGGAGCAGGAGCGAGCCGAACGCGATCCACGAGGTCGTGCGATGGGCGCTCACCTTCGGGAGGGAGATTCGGCCCGCGCGGGCGTCCCGTTCGGCGACCGTCATTCCCGCAGCTCCTTCCCGGTGAGGTTGATGAACACGGTCTCGAGCGTGGGCACGTCGACCGAGAGGTCGCGGACGGCGAATCCGGCCGCCTCCGCGTGGGCGAGCGCCCGGGGGAGCAGGCCCTCGCCGCCGCTCGCGGTGAGATGCACCGCGCCGTCGAGCACGCGGGCGTCGGTGATGCCGGGCAGATCTCGCATGGCCTGGGCCAGGCGATCCCGGTCGCCATCGGCCACCATGCGCAGCACGATGTCGCCGCCGCCCGTGCGCTTCAAGGAGTCCGGCGTGTCGAGCGCGAGGATCCGGCCGTGGTCCATGATCGCCACCCGCTCGCACAGGCGATCCGCCTCCTCCATGTAGTGCGTGGTCAGGAAGACCGTCTGGCCGTCGGCGTGGATCTCCTGGAGGATCTCCCACATCGCGATCCGCGATTGGGGGTCGAGGCCCGACGTTGGCTCGTCGAGGAAGAGGATCCGTGGCCGGTGCACGATGCTCCGCGCCACCATGAGGCGCTGCGCCATCCCGCCGGAAAGCGTGCCGACGTCGGCGTTCGCCCGGTCGGCCAGACGGAAGACCTCCAGGAGGCGATCGGCCACGACGCGGGACTGGCGCACCCCCAGCCCGAAGTAGCGCCCGTGGAAGTAGAGGTTCTCGCGCACGGTGAGGCTCCGGTCGAGCGTGTTCGTCTGCGAGACCACCCCGATCAGGCGCTTGGCGCGTGAGGGGTGCGCGACCACGTCCACTCCGGCCAGCAGGGCTCTGCCCGAGGTCGGGATCACCCGGGTCGTGAGCATCCCGACGGTCGTGGTCTTGCCGGCCCCGTTCGGCCCGAGCAGTCCGAAGATCTCGCCCTCTCGCACACGCAGGTCGAGCGCATCGACGGCCCGCACGCCGGTCGGATAGACCTTGGTGAGGGCCTCGGTCACGATGACCGCGTCGTCCGTGCGGGTTTCCGCCCGAATGGGTTCCATGCGACCCATGGTAGGTCGGGTCGTGCGATTCGTCGGCTCGGTACCCTGACGGTGTGCGCACCGACACGCGGTTCGAGCCGCTCGTCACGCGGCGGCTGCTCCTCCGACGGTCCCGATCCGAGGACGCGGAGGAGATCTCCGCCTACCGGAGCGATCCCGCCGTGCGTCGATACCAGGGGTGGGACCGGACCGACCCCACCGCGGTGCGGGCGTCGATCGAGGAGATGGCCCGGCGGGCCCCGGGGGAGCCCGGAGGGTGGGTGCAGTTCTCCGTGGAGGAGCGCTCCAGCGGGCGGCTGGTCGGCGACGTCGGTCTGAGCTCGGTCGACGGCGAGCCGGGCGTGGTCAAGGTCGGGTACACGATCGCCCCTGAGTTCCAGGGGCGCGGGTACGCCACCGAGGCGGTGGGCGCCCTCGTTCGGTACGCGTTCGAGACGCTCGGGGCGGACGTCGTTCGGGCGTACGCCGACGCCGAGAACCTTCCATCGATCCGCGTCGCCGAGAAGGTGGGCATGCGCCTGGTCGAGCGACTCGAGCACCGGCACGGTGACCGCGTATGGCACGGCCGGCGATTCGAGCGGCGCAGAGACGACCCGCCGGCCGCCGGGCCCTACGGGCCCGAACCCCCGGACGCAGCCTGGGGGCGCTAGGAGGCCGTCTCTTCGAGCGCCTCGGCGAACTGGCTCCGATACAGGTCGTAGTAGAAGCCGCGCCGCGCCAGCAGCTCCTGATGGCTGCCCTGCTCGATGATGCTGCCGTGGTTCATCACCAGGATCGTGCGCGCGCCGCGGATCGTCGAGAGCCGGTGGGCGATCACGAAGCTCGTGCGGCCCCGCATGAGCTCCGCCATCGCCTGCTGGATCAGCACCTCCGTGCGCGTGTCGACCGAGCTCGTCGCCTCGTCCAGGATCAGGATCTGCGGGTCGGCGAGGAAGGCCCGCGCGATCGTCAGGAGCTGCTTCTCGCCCTGAGAGACGTTCGAGGCGTCGTCGTCGATCACGGTGTCGTATCCCTCCGGCAGCGTGTGGACGAAGTGATCGACCCGTGCCGCGCGGGCGGCAGCCTGGATCTCCTCCTCGGTCGCCCCCTCGCGCCCGTAGGCGATGTTCTCGCGGATGGTGCCGTGGAACAGCCACGGATCCTGGAGCACCATGCCGAACAGCCGGCGGAGCCCGCTCCGGGTCATGCACCGGATCCCGACCCCGTCGATCTCGATCGTCCCCTGGTCGACGTCGTAGAAGCGGAGCAGCAGGTTCACGAGCGTGGTCTTGCCGGCGCCGGTGGGCCCCACGATCGCGACGGTCTCGCCGGGCGGAACCTCCAGGTTCAGCTCCTGGATGAGCGGGGTGTCGGGCAGGTAGCGGAACGAGACGTTCCGAAAGGCGATGTGCCCCCGAGTCCGCGTGAGCACCTCGGGCCGCTCGGGGTCGGGCTCCTCCTCGGCCTCGTCCAGGAGCTCGAACACGCGCTCCGCCGAGGCCACCGCCGACTGCATCACGTTCATGATCGAGGCCGTCTGCGTGATGGGCTGCGTGAACTGCCTCGCGTACTGGATGAACGCCACCACGTCTCCGAGCGAGAGCGCCCCGCTCGTCACGCGCAGACCGCCGATGACGGCAATCGCCACGTAGTTCAGGTTGGAGATGAACATCATCGACGGCTGGATGATTCCCGAGATGAACTGCGCCCGGAAGCTCGCTCGGAACAGCCGCTCGTTCTGGGCCTCGAATGTCTCGATGGCCCGCTGCTGCTTGCCGAACACCTTGACGATCTCGTGGCCCGTGAACATCTCCTCGATGAAGCCGTCCACGTCCCCGGTCTCGCGCCACTGATCCGCGAACTGGCGTTGTGAGCGCTTGGCGATCGCGACCGTCACGACGAACGACAGCGGCACGGCGACGAGCGAGATCGCCGCGAGGAGCGGGCTGATCGTGAGCATGAGGATCAGCACGCCGAGGATCGTGAGCACCGAGGTCACGATCTGCGTCAAGCCCTGGCCGAGCGACGTCGAGATGTTGTCGATGTCGTTGGTCACGCGAGACAGGAGGTCGCCTCGGGGGTGGTCGTCGAAGTAGCGAAGCGGCAGTCGCCCGAGCTTGTGGTCGACGTCCCGGCGCAATCGGAACATCGTGCGTTGGCCGATGCCGGCCATGAGGTACTGCTGCATCCAGGCGAACCCAGAGCTCAGCAGGTACACGATCACCAGGGTGGCCAGGATCCGCTCGATCCTGGCCAGGTCGACCCCTCGGCCCGGCGTGAGCGGCATGCTCGCGAGCATCTCGGCCAGGCGCGTCTGCCCCCGGGCCTCGAGGCCCGCGATCACCTCCCGCTTGGTGACCCCGGCCGGCAGTCGCTTCGAGATCACTCCCTCGAACAGCACGTTGGTGGCGTGGCCGAGGATCCTTGGGCCGACGATCGTGAAGACCACGCTGGCGATCGCGAACGCAATCACCAGCACGAGCTTCGGGAGCTCCGGGCGCAGGCGGCCGGCGAGCCGCAGGGCCGAGCGGCGGAAGTCCTTGCTCTTGGCCGGCGGCGCCATCATGCCCGGGTGGGCGAAGCCGCGGCCCATCGGGCCGCGCGGACGCGGATCCCGGCGCTCGCTCACGCGACCTCCTCGGGCGAGAGCTGCGAGTAGACGATCTCCCGGTAGGTCTGGCAGGTCGCCATCAGCTCCTCGTGCGTTCCGACGCCGCTGATCCGGCCCTCGGACAGCACGACAATCCGGTCGGCGTGCAGGATCGTCCCAACACGCTGGGCGACGATCAGCACGGTGGCGTCTCGGGTCTCGGCCCGCAGCGCCGTCCGGAGCCGCGCGTCGGTCGCGAAGTCGAGGGCCGAGAAGCTGTCGTCGAACACGTAGATCTCCGGGCGCTTGACGATCGCGCGCGCGATCGCCAGACGCTGGCGCTGACCGCCGGAGAGGTTGGCGCCGCCCTGCGCGACCGGCGCCTCGAGCCCCCCGGGCATGTCCTGCACGAAGTCACGGGCCTGGGCGACCTCGAGCGATCGCCACACGTCCTCGTCGCTCGCGCGCTCGTTCCCATCCCGCACGTTGGCGCCCACGGTCCCGCTGAACAGGAACGCACGCTGCGGAACCAGGCCGATCCGCGACCACAGGTCCTGTTGGGAGAGCTCTCGGACGTCGACGCCGTCGACGAGCACGCTGCCCCCCGTCACGTCGTACAGGCGGGGGATCAGGTTGACCAGGGTGGACTTCCCGCTGCCCGTACTGCCGACGATCGCCGTGATCTCGCCCGGGCCTGCCCTGAACGAGATGCCCGACAGCACCGGTTCCTCGGCGCCCGGGTACCGGAACTCGACGTCGCGGAACTCCAGCGTGCCGAGCCGTGGCGGGGGCGGCGCGGGGGATTCGGGATCCAGGACGGTCGGCTCGACCTGCAGCACCTCATGGATCCGGTCGGCCGAGGCCGCCGCCCGAGGCACCATCACGAACATGATCGTGGCCATGAGCACCGAGAACAGGATCTGCATGAGGTAGGTGAGGAAGGCCGTGAGGTTGCCGATCGGCATGCGCCCGTCGCCTACCAACAGGCTCCCGAACCACATCACGGCGACCGTCGACAGGTTGACGATCAACATGATCGCCGGGAACAGGGCGGCGAACAGTCGCATCACCCGGAGGGACGTATCGGTGAGATCCTGGTTCGCGATCTCGAACCGCCGCTGTTCGTGGAGCGTCCGATCGAACGCGCGGATGACGCGGATGCCGGACAGCGCCTCGCGCAGGACGAGGTTGATCCGGTCGATCTTCTCCTGCATCCGGCGGAACATGGGCACGGCGCGCGTGACGATGAATCCGACGACGACCGCCATCATCGGAAGGATCACCACGAGCAGGAGGGACAGGCGGGCGTTCATGTGGAGGGCCATGGCGATCCCGCCGACGATCATGATCGGGGCGGCGATCATGAGCGTGAGCGACATCAGCACGAGCATCTGCACCTGCTGGACGTCGTTCGTGGTCCGGGTGATGAGCGACGGGGTGCCGAACCGGTTGACCTCCATGAGCGCGAACGATTGGACCCGGCGGAAGAGCGCGCTTCGAACGTCGCGCCCGAACGCCATCGCCGTCTTGGCGCCCCAGTAGACGGCCACCACGGAGGCGGCGCCCATGAGTAGGGTGACGAGGAGCATGAGGCCGCCGACCACGACGATGTAGTGCGGGTCCCCCTTGGCGATGCCGTTGTCGATGATGTCCGCGTTCAGCGTCGGCAGGTACAGATTGGCGAGCGACTGGGCGAGTAGCAGCGCGACGACGAGGAGGATCTGCCGCCGGTAGGGGCGGAGGAACCGAACGAGTACGTGCCTCACGGGTCCGGCCTCACCGGCCCGAGCAAGGACGGCCTCGCGGTCGTGCCCACGAAGCAACTATACGAACCGGGCGGGCCTTCGGGTCCCCGGGAGCGGCGGTCCGCTATGGTGTACGGCTATGTGCCGCAGCATCAAGCAGCTCCGGGGGGAGCATCCGGCGACGGACGAAGAGATCCGGGCGGCCGCCCTCCAGTTCGTCCGCAAGGTGAGCGGGTTCCGTCAGCCGTCGCGGGCGAACGCCGAGGCGTTCGAGCGGGCCGTCGAGGACATCGCGGCCTCGTCCCGACGACTCCTCGACCGCCTGGTCACGGGTCGACGGGATTGAGTCCCGGCCTCCCAGGGGTCTCCGGAATCACCGCCGCGGCGGGGACCACCGAGAACCCTTGAGCCCGCTGGGCCCGCTTGCGCGTCGCGTCTCCGGGGAAGGCCAAGGGCCCATGGGTGGCCGTCCGCTGGCCGCACCCGGATCGATGCGTTCAGCCAGGCGCGTTCAGCGGCGTGCCCGCGGTGACCTCGTGAGCGTCCAGCGAAACGAGCTCGATTGGGGGCGCCGAGGGCTGCGGCGCTGATCGCGTGACATGAGGGATCCTCCGGGACGCGGAAGGTGGACGGCGTCGTCGCGCCACGGAGATCACCCCGCGAGATCCACGGGAAGGGTCCCCGGGATCAGCAGGCGGGGAGCATCGAACCCGGGCGCGACCGAACGACCACCAGGCTCGCAATCATCGGTCACCTCCCACGGTCCAGGCCGCTGGATGCGGCAGGACAGACGGTACCCCTCCGGACCCCGGTCGCCAACCGAAACGAACGGGTCGGCTGTGCCTCGTAGGCTGAGCGCCCTACAGGGACCGACCCTCACCCTCGAAATTCCTCCGGCCTACCGAACCGGAACCGGGCCCGAACGGTGCAGAATCACCTGGGGAGGTGTGAGCGTGCCCGAGGATCCACACACCCTGGGCGGGCGTGCCGGAGCGCTTCGCGTTGTCGTCGCCGACGACGTGCCGGTCGATCGTCGCATCACGCGCTTCTTTCTCGAGGCTCAGGGCATCGAGGTCGTCGGCGAGGCGGCGGGCGGAGCCGAGGCCGTCAGGCAGGTGGGCGAGCAGCGACCCGACGCGGTCGTCCTCCACGTGAGCCTGACGGCCGATCAGGACTACCAGATCGTTCCCGCCATCCGTCGCGTGTCCCCTCGAACCAGGGTGATCCTGTTCACGCCCCCGGGCGCGGACCCCTCGGTCGAGGCGAGAGCTCGTGGGGCGGACGCCGGGCTCGAGGAGGGGATTGGGCTGAAGGACGTCTCCTATCTCATCCACCGGCTTTGCCGACTGGAGGTCGTGAAGGACGAGACCGTCCCCGCGGCGGAGGTGATCCAGATCGGGGCGATGTCGACGACTTCACCAACGGCCGGCGCCCTCGAGACGGCCGAGCTCCCTCCGGCGGCGGAGCGGGTCGGGCCGGTCCCGGCCGAGGGGGAGCCCGGAGCTCGGACTGCGGTCGCCGAGGTCTGGGCCTACCCGAGGTCCTCGGGCGACGTTGCCGGCCGCTGGTATGCCAGACTCCAGGGCGCGGCGGCGGTGCTCATCCTCGTCTTCGCATTCGCCGTGTTCCGGGGTGCCTCGGGGAACATCGGGCCGGTCGCGGGCGAGGGGGGTGCGGCCGCGCAGCACCTGCGGTCTGCGATCACGCACCTGAACGAGTTGGTGGGCGGTATCTCGAGCGGGTCGAGCGAAGACCTCATCGCCCAGGCTCAGGCCCTCGTCCAGGAGCGCGACGCGGCCATCCGGGCCGGCGCCGACGTGTCGCAGCTCGACACGCTCATCGGACAGTTGATCCCCGGCCTGCTCGTCCGGGTGCCGCCGCGCGTCGCGAACGCGCTGCTCACGGTCCTCGGGCCGATCATCGGAGGGCCGGCCGATCTCCCACCGCCTCCGACATCTCCACCCCCGGTTCCGTCCCCACCGCCGCCGCGCGCGCACCCAAGCCCGAGCCCCACCGAGACGCCCCCGACGGAGGAGCCCAGCCCCTCGCCGAAGGAGACGCCGTCTCCTTCACCCACCGAGACGCCGTCTCCTTCACCCACCGAGACCCCGACGCCCTCGCCCACCGAGACGCCGTCTCCTTCGCCCACCGAGACCCCGACGCCCTCGCCCACCGAGACGCCGTCTCCTTCGCCCACCGAGACCCCGACGCCC